>PDWI01002461.1_pt1 | contig 27734 bp, 24 predicted proteins | sample 1430891 | NCBI WGS metagenome assembly PDWI01 (sample SAMN01162508, study PRJNA174530) | Oral metagenome, whole genome shotgun sequencing project. | biome: Marine environment; feature: Marine mammal; material: Swab sample of the gingival sulcus; isolation source: swab sample of gingival sulcus... | reverse complement strand
ACTATTAGTATACCATAAATAGGCTTAAAAGTCTTGCAATTACTTGGTTTTAGACAAAAAAATACGACAAAGTCGTTCTGACTTTGTCGACACTCTGTAGAAAGTTATAGATATAACTTTCTATTTTTTTCCTTGTTTTTACTTCCCAATTTGATACAATATAAATAGGAGATTATGTATATGAATAGAGGTGTGGTTTGAACGAAAAAAATATTAATATATGTGAATTATTTAAAGTTGTTTTTAAATCATCAGATTCATCTTATCAAATAAATTATATGTTAAAAATCGTTGGAGAAACTTATGAGGCTGATAGATGCTACATCTTTGAAATGGATAAAAATAATAAATTTAGCAATACCTATGAATGGTGTAATAAAGGAGTGAAATCTGAAAAAGATAATCTTCAAAATGAATCTATTGATGATTGGTATGAAAAGTTTATAAAAAGAGAAAATGTTATCATTGAAGATATTGAAAACATTAAGAATGAAAAAGGAAATGTATATGTTATTTTAAAACCACAAGGTATAAAATCTCTTATTGCTGTGCCTATATTTAAAGATGATCTTCTTTTTGGATTTGTTGGAATAGATAATCCGAATATGATTGATATAAATGCTATTACGAAAATGCTTAGTATTTCATCAAATGTTTTTTCTAATATATTGCAAACTAGGAATTTATCTGAAAAATTAGATTATATAACATATCACGATGAACTCACAGGACTTCCGAACAGAAAATTTTTAGATAGGCAATTATGTAATTATAGAAATTTAACGACGCTAGGTGTGATATATTTAGACATTATCGAACTTAGAAATACCAATGAAAAAGAAGGAATGGGGGAAGGCGATAAATTAATATGTAGATGTAGTGAGTTAATATCTAAATTATTCTATAAATATGATTATTATAGGGTATCAGGAGATGAATTTTTAATTATCCTTTCTAATATAAAAAAGGGAGAGTTTAATAATATATTATATGAATTAAAACTTTTAATCAGAGCAAATAAAATTCCACTACTCATTGGTCATGATTTTGAAGATGTGGGAGAAATTCTTATTCAAAAAATAATGTATAATGCTGAAATGAAATTATATGATGTAAAATACGACTATTATTCCGATTTAAAGAGCGCATCACAGGATTTTAAAAATAGGGGAGTAGGAAATTTTAATATTAGTACTTATATTGGAAATGAAAATAGTGAACTAGGACGTTTTTTAAAAAATTCACATATTGAATTAGATACTTTTTTTGATTCTTTATCACTTTATAATGGATTTTATCCATTTATAGGGGATTTGCGTTCTAATACATGGTATATATTTAATCCTTTAAAAAATCTTTTAGGCTTAGAGTCTAATGTTGTAGAATGTTTTGAAAGCATCATAGGAGAGTTTGTTTATGATGTGAATAATGAAAAAATATATCCAAAATACGTCTGTGATTTAGTGAAATCTGGAAATAAAATATTAGATTTTAGAGCGAAGATAAGAGATAAAAATGGAAAAGAGTTCTGGGCAAGAATTTTTAATTTTGTTCAATGGGATAGAAATAAAGAAATGCCACTATCTTTTTATGGAAATATAGTAGAACATAATTATGCATTTGAAATTGATTCTGTTACTAATTTTTTTAAAGAAGAAGCGGCAGCAGATAGACTGTTGAGAATTGTAAAGAATAAAGATGAAGCAACATATATCTGTTTTAAATTCAATGGTTTTGGGGATGTGAATCAATCAAAAGGAAGACATACTACTAATAGTATCTTATCAGAGATTGCACAAGAATTACGCAATTTGTTTAGTCATATGATTAAGTTTTTTAGATTATATGGACTTCGATTTTTAGCAATTATTCCGTCAAAAGATAAAAATGAGATAGAAAAAATTGCCAAGCAGATACAGAGCATAGTAGGAAAAATATATTCAGATCATATGATTGTTTCAGTTGTTCCATGTTCTATATCCGTTGTTGATAATACAGATGATACTATGACAGCGGATAGTATTATGAATGATATTATGAATATGTTTGAAGTGATGAAATCTAATATAACATCAAATATAATTTATTCATCCAAGACGATGAAAGAACATATTAAAAGAAAACGAATGGTGATGACATTAAACCAAGAAGCATCTGGAAATTTAGAAAATTTCAGAGTTGTAGTTCAGCCTATTGTATCTTTAAATGACTTAAAGATAGTAGGAGGAGAACTCCTTTTAAGATGGAAGTATGAGGGTGAGGAAATACCACCTAATGAGTTTATTGCAGAACTTGAAAAAAGTAATTTAATCATTCCAGTTGGAAAAATGGTTGCAGGGCAGGCGGTGAAGTTTTGTCAAAGAGCAAGAACACTTAAGGATGAATTTTATTTACATTTTAATTTTAGTTATAATCAGATTGAAGATAGTGAATTCTATGATTTTCTTAAAAAGGAACTTGAAAATAAAAAACTGGATGGAAATAGTTTAGTACTTGAAATAACAGAAAAGCATGAAGATGATAATCCAGAAAAACTTCAGCGAATTGTCGATGAATGCAAAAAAATAAATATGAGAATAGCACTCGATGATTTTGGTGCAGGATATTCTACTTTTGAAATGTTTTTTAAATATCCAGCAGATATTATAAAATTGGATAAGAATTTGGTAGGAAAAATGACTGAAAAAAAGGAATATCAACAATTGATGGTTTCTGTTATTGATAATTCTCATAGTATGAATAAAAAAGTTTGTATTGAAGGGGTTGAAACACAGAAAGAACTTAAATTAGTGATTGAATCTGGAGCGGATATGGTGCAAGGATACCGTTTTTATAAACCGATGGAGTTAGAAGATTTTTATAATATTTTAGCAACTGCAGAAGAATAGGAGGTTATATGAATAGTGAAAATAAGGCAAAAAAAATGGTCGTAACAATTATGGGAAAAAGTCTAAATATTAAATCTACTGATTCAAAAGAATACGTAGATAGAATTAGTTGTACAATTAATAAAAAAATAGAATTTGTAAGAGAACATAGTCCGAAATTAAGTCAGATTGAAACTATTATCTTAGCATCTTTATACGTAGCTGATGATCTTGAAAAGACAAAAGATAAAATTATTACAGAAGATAAGAAGGCAACAAGTGAGGATATTAAAAAGCTCTTAGATTATTTATCTAGTGAAGAAGAAAAATATGATGTTTTAATGAAAAAGTTATCTTCTATTGTTGAAAGTAGAAAGAACGAACGTATCGATATTAATAATTTAGTAGATAAAATAGAAGCAAAAACAGATATCAATAAAGATAGTGAAATAGAAGCTCTGAAAGAAACATTAAAAGAAAGAGATTTAGAAATTCTTGAACTTAAGCATTCTTTTGAACATAAAATAAAAACAATGGAAGAAAGTTTGAAGCAAAAGGAAGAAGAACTTCTAAAGGAAAAAGAAAATATGTACTTTGATGAACAAAAAGATAGAAAAATAAAAGAATTGGAAGAAATCCTAGCACTTCGAGAGAGTGAAATAAAAGATTATATGGATTTCTTTGATGAAATGGAAAGTAAGGATAAGTCAGAGTATATCTATAAAAATGATTTAGAAAACTAGGATTTATCCTTTTTTCTATATAAGGGGAAGTATGACAGAATTATTAGCTCCTGTAGGAGCATTTGAATCATTAGTAGCAAGTATTATGGCTGGAGCAGATGCAGTATATTTATCTGGAAGTAAATATGGTGCTAGAAAATTTGCTGAGAATTTTACAGAAGAAAAATTAAAAGAAGCCGTAGAATACGCTCATATAAGGGGTGTTAGCGTCTATGTTACAGTAAATACTTTAATCAAGACAGATGAAATAGAGGATGTAAGAAGATATATTGATTTTTTATATTCCATTGATGTAGATGCTATTATTGTTCAGGATTTATCTGTAGCAGATTATATTAGAACAAATTATCCAGATATGGAGCTTCATGCGAGTACGCAGATGAATGTACATAGCCTTAGAGACATAGAGTTTTTAGAAAACTTTGGTTTTTCTAGAGTCGTACTTGCAAGAGAAGTGAGCTTAGAAGAAATAAAATATATTAAATCGCATTCTAACATGGAACTGGAAGTATTTATTCATGGATCATTATGCGTTAGTTATTCAGGACAGTGCCTGATGTCTTCTGAAATAGGAGACCGCTCAGGAAATAGAGGAAGCTGCGCTCAGCCATGTAGGCAGAAATATACAGTTAATGATGAAACCTCTTTTTTAATTAGTCCAAAGGATTTAAATCTTTTTGATGATATTCATAAACTCATTGAAGTAGGAGTGGATTCGTTAAAGATAGAAGGTAGAATGAAGGGTGCTGATTATGCAGCCTTAGTAGTTAAATCCTACAGAGAAAAAATAGATAAGAATAAAAATACGGGTGTTTTAAATAAGGTGTTTAACCGCTCTTATACCAAAGGATATCTTTTGAGTGATAAAAAATATATTGGCTCTGATATTCCATCGAATAGAGGAGAACTTATCGGCTATGTAAAAGCCTATGATAAGAAAAGAAAAATGCTTAGCTTAACGCTTTTAAAGGAGCTTAAAAAAGGCGATGAGATTCAGATTAGAAGAGATGGATTTACCTTTGGTGCAAGAACAGATGTCTTTTATAGTAAGAATAAAAGAGTCAAGACCTATGATTATAAAAAAGGAATTGAGGTAGAGTTTAAACAGTATGCCATAGAGGGTGAAAAAGTATTTAGAACCTATGATAATGAAGTGATGAGCTCTGCAAAACAGATTTATCATAAGGAGATGCTCAGTATTCCTATTGATATGGAGATTCATACGGAAGATAGGGGGTTGTATCTTTCTATTACAGATAAAGAGCATATGGTGAAAGGAAGCATAGAAGAATTAGAACTTGCTAAAAATCCAGCGTCTTTAGATAAGATAGTAGAGAAGCTATCTAAATTAGGAGGGACGCCATATCAACTAGATGATATTAAGGCGGATATTGATCTTAGGTATCATATACCACTTAGCGCACTTAATGAGCTAAAAAGTACACTTATTAATGATCTTAGTGATCAGAGAAAAAATCGATATCATAGGAAAGAAAAGAAGATAGAAAAGAAAATCAGAGAATATAAAAAAGAACCAGAGCATATCATTTCAGTGACTGCTAGAAAGAAAGAGCAGCTCGATGCGATAAGGGATTTAGATGTATTTATCTATGAATATAAAATGCCCCGTATCTTAGAAGATAGAGATTATAAAGAAATCAAAGAAAAAAAGCTCGTGAATACCTATGGGTATTTAGACGAGAATTCTTATGCGGATGTACATTTAAATATTTATAATCAAGAGACTATTAATACTTATTCTGATTTAAATATTAATAGAATCTGTTTGTCTTATGAACTCTCTTATGAGGAACTCAAAAAATTAAAGCCAAATAAAAATCAGGATTTAGAGTGTATTGTCTATGGTTATACACCTGTGATGATTATGAAATACTGTCCAGTGATAAAGAGTATAACGAATTGTAAAAGTTGTGATAGAAAATGTGAAAAAACTGTATTTGAAGATAGATTTCATAATAAATATCATATGATATCTTTAAATAATAGACTGGAAATACTCAATTATAATAGATTATTTTTATATGATGAGATGGATCAAATTCTAGAGATGGATATTAAGTATTTAAGGCTTGATTTTACCATAGAAAATCCAGAAGAAGTAAGAGCGATTACAAAATTATTTATCGATAGACTGCATCATAAAAAAACAAATGTTAAATTTAATGATATAACAACAGGTCATTTTTATAGACCTATTTTATAGGGGGAAGAATGAATAAAAGAGTACTTAGAGTATTAGAATATGATAAGATAAAAGATAAATTAAAAAGATATGCTGTTTCAGAACTTGCTAAGTCTTTTATAGAGAATATAAAACCGTTAAAGGATTATGATGCGATAGAGAGTTTATTAAAAGAAACATCAGAAATTACTTCTTTATTATATAGTAATAATCTTCATATTGGACCTTTTACGGATATGAGTGTGTATTTAAAAAGAGCAAAGATTGGTAATTTCTTATATCCTGATGAACTCTTAAAAGTATCAACTACTTTTAGAACAGCAAGAAATATAAAAATAGCAATAAAAAAGGCAAATACTCCAGAAATAAAATATCCTATTTTTCAAGAGATGGCAGAGACCTTAGTTTCATTTAAAGAAATAGAAGAACGAATTGAATATACTGTGATTTCTGAAATGGAAATATCAGATAATGCAAGTAGAGAGCTCGCTTCGATTAGAAATTCAATTAATAGGAAAAATGATGCGATACGAAATAAACTGGATAGTATTATTAGAAGTAAATCTGATTTTCTTCAGGAAGCGATTGTGACGATACGAGAAGGACGATTTGTTATTCCTGTAAAATCAGATCATAAATCTTCGTTAAAAGGTATTGTGCATGATAAATCAAGTAGTGGAAATACAATATTTATTGAGCCGATGGCTGTTGTTGAACTGAATAATGATTTAAGAGAGCTTAAAATAAAAGAAAAGAAAGAAATTGAGCGAATTCTTCTTGAAATAACAAATGAAATCTATTCTTTTAGTGATAGTATACTCTCTAACCAGAACATCTTAAAGCATTTAGACTTTTCGATTGCAAAAGGAAAACTCTCAATAGAAATGAAGGGCTCTGAGCCAAGACTTTTAAAAGATAAATCATTTAAACTAAGAAATGCAAGACATCCATTTTTAGATCCGAGTACCGTAGTACCATCTACTATTTATCTAGGAAAAGGTTTTACGACTCTTTTAATTACAGGACCGAATACAGGGGGTAAAACAGTTACACTTAAAACAGTAGGGCTGCTTCTTTTAATGGCGCAAACTGGACTTCATATCCCAGCTGATTATGGTACAGAGATTTCAATATTTGATGAAATTTATGCAGATATAGGAGATGAGCAGAGTATTGAGCAGAGCCTTAGTACCTTTTCTTCTCATATGACGAATATTGTATATATTTTAGACCATATTAAAGAAAATGATTTAGTATTATTTGATGAAATCGGTGCTGGTACGGATCCTACAGAGGGTGCTGCTCTTGCGATGGCTATTTTAAATAGACTGCATGAAAGAAGCATTAGAACGCTTGCAACAACTCATTATAGTGAGTTAAAGCATTTTGCTTTTAATAATAAAGGAATAGAAAATGCCTGTGTGGAATTTGATATTGATACTTTATCGCCAACTTATAAACTACTAATCGGGATTCCAGGTAAGTCCAATGCTTTTGAAATATCAAGAAAATTAGGCCTTCATGATGGTATTATTTCTTCTGCAAAAAATCTTGTGGATAATAATAATATTGAATTTGAAACAGTACTTGAAAGCATTGAAAGTTCTAAGAAAACGGCGGATAAAGAAAGAGATGAAGCCATTAAACTTCGAATGGAAGTAGAAGAGCTAAGAGAAAAACTTTTGAGAAAAAGCGATAGTATTGATCAAAGAAGAGAAAAGCTGATTGCAGAAGCTAAAAAAGAAGCAAATCAGATTTTAAGAGATGCTAAAAAAGAATCGGATGTGATTATAAAAGAATTAAGAGGGATTAGAAAGGCAAATATTGATAATAAAAAAATTGAAGAGTATCGAAAGAGACTTAAAAATAAATTAGATAAAACGAGTTCTACGATTTCTGATATTGAAAGTGGTGAGGTGCCTACGGATCTTAAATTAGGAGAAACAGTGTATGTTGTTACCTTAAAGCAAAAAGGTGAAGTGGTTTCTCTTCCTGATAATAATGGAAATTTAGTAGTTCGAGTAGGACTACTCAAAACAAAAATAAATATCAATAAACTGAGAAGAGCAGAAGCGGATAAGAAAGTTACTGTAAATACATCATATAGAAGATCCAATAAATCCATTCAATCATCGATTGATTTAAGAGGAATGAATTATGAAGAAGCGATTTACCATTTGGATCGATATATTGATGATATTGCACTTTCTAGTTTAGATACCGTAACTATTATTCATGGTATAGGAACAGGAGCACTTAAATCAAAACTTCAGCATTATTTTAAAAAGCATCCAATGATTAAAAAGTTTAGAGAAGGTGAATTTGGAGAAGGTGGAGCAGGAGTGACAATAGTCACTGTGAAAAAGTAAAAGAGGGATTATGCTTAGTATATATTTTGGTGATGATATGGATTATATTTATAATACATCGCTTTATTTTGAAAATGCCTATGAAGAAGAGTGGTTGGAAGATGATTTTACAAAAGAACTAATAAAGGATATTGATAAATCAACGGTGTTATATCCAGGGGTTATTGATAGCCCCTTCTTAGGTAAAATCCCACCAGAAAAACTGTCTGGTGGTGTAAAAACACTTATTCTGATGAATCATATGCCAAATGAGATATTTAATGCATCAAATTGTGGTGATAACTGTGCGAAATGGATTTTAGATATTGGAAATAGAAAAGATATTACAATAAGATTAGGTCATGTAATGGATTTTGGAGATGATTTTTCTATTCATATTATAAACGATGATGTGACAGTGAGTACGATGTTAGAGCTTTTAAAATACGCCTCTAAATATGTATAGGAGATTGTATGAAAGGAAAATATAACATACTAATTGAAAATAATAAAATAAGATATGAACTGGAGATTAAAAGAAATATTACTATTATAAAAGGAGATAGTGGCACAGGAAAAACTTCTCTTATCCGAATGATCAGTGCCTTTAATAAAGATAAAAAGTCAAGTGGTGTAAAGATAGAATCGAAAGTGCCTTGTAGAGTATTAGATGGTGCAGACTGGAAAGCGGTACTAGATACCATACAGTCTAGTATCGTATTTGTTGATGAAGGCAATTATTTTATTAAATCCGGTGAGTTTTCAGAAGCGATAAAACATACAGATAATTACTACGTTTTTATTATAAGAGATAGTATTAATACGCTTCCTTATAGTGTGAATGAGATTTATGGTATGAGAGAGAAGAAAGACTTTTCAAAGAAAACCGTGAATGAGTTTTATAAATTATATAATATAGAGCCTAGAAAAATACATCCAGATAAAATTATAACAGAGGATTCAAATTCGGGATTTCAGTTCTTTGATCATCTTGCTCGAAAGTATGATATGGACTGTAAATCATCAAAGGGTAAATCAAATATTTATCATATTGTAACGGATTATCAGAAGGAGAATCTTTTAATTGTTGCAGATGGTGCTGCTTTTGGATCTGAGATCGAAAAAATAAATTTACTCTTAAAAAAGAAAGAAAATATATCTCTATATCTACCAGAATCTTTTGAATATCTTTTATTAAAATCTGATGTGCTAGAAGATAAAAAGGTGCTAGATATCTTAAAAGAACCTTCTAAATACATTGAAAGCAGTGAGTTTTTTAGTTGGGAGAGATTTTTTACTCATCTGCTGATGGAAAGAAGTGAAGGATCAAAGAGAGAGTATTCTAAGAAATATTTAAATACCTTTTATCTAAAAAATGAAATGGTAGAAAAAGTGATGAAGAATATGAAGTTTTTAGAGCTATAGGGAGGACGTATGGATTTTTTTACAGGACTTACTATTTTTTCAGGATTTCTTATGATAATGGCAGTAATACTGAGCGTATTATTTATCATAAATATTATTAATCCAAGATTATTTTGGGAAAAATTCGAAGGATGGAAGGCAAAAGAAGAACCTTCAAAAGCGTATTTTAGAGCAAGAAGAATTCAAAGTGTGATTGCTCTTATCATACTTATTTTTATTATAATATTTCCAAGCTTAATGGCTTATATAGGAGGATAGGATGAAGTTTTATATAGTAGATGCATTTGCAGATGATTTATTTAAAGGAAATCAAGCAGGTGTTGTTCTTTTAGAGGGAGATTTTCCTTCGAAAGAACGAATGATAAAAACGGCGAAAGAACTTAAATATTCAGAGACTGCTTTTATTAAGAGAATAAATGAAAAAGAGTTTAATATAAGATATTTTACACCGGCTGATGAAGTAGATTTATGTGGTCATGCTACCATAGCTTCTTTCTATACACTATGTGTAGAAGGTTATATTTCAGATGGGAATTATATGAATCATACCTTAGCAGGCGATTTAAATATTGAAATAAAAAATGGGATGATATATATGGATATGGCAGAGCCGAAAGAAATAGAGGTGTTATCAGATGAACAAAAGCTGGAAGAATTATATGAGATAATGGGTTTAAAGTATAAGAAAATGGACTTTCTTCCTAAAATTATAAATGCAGGACTGCCTGATATTATGATGCCTGTTTTAAATCAAAAGGAGCTAGATAGTATTTCTCCTGATTTTAAAAAGCTCTCAGAGCTCTCTAAAAAATATAATGTAACAGGAGTCCATGCATTTTGCATTGATGATGGGATACATACAAGAAATTTTGCGCCATTATATGATATAGATGAGGAGGCAGCGACTGGTACTTCAAATGGGGCATTAACTTATTATTTATATAAAGAAGATGTGATTAAGCCTCGTGATGTCAATGAGATTATCCAAGGCGAAAAAATGGGAAGAAAATCAATTATTAAAACAATTATTTATGATGAGCATGCAATAAAAGTAGGCGGCAGAGGAAAGATACTAGCAAAAGGAGAACTATATATATGATGAATTATCCAAAAACAAAACGAGGAGATACGATAGATCATTTCTTTGGAATGGAAGTAAAAGATCCTTATCGTTGGATGGAAGATGAAAATGATCCAGAGCTTAAAGAGTGGATAAAAGAGCAAAATCATCTTCAACAAAATTATTTAAAAGAATTAAAAGGAAGAGATGAAATAAAAGCTAGATTAGAAGAGCTTTATAATTATACTAAATTTTTAGGTGCATTTGTGGTTGGAAAGTATATTATTTTTTCAGCTAAAAAGGGCTTAGAAAATCAGCCAGTGTACTATATTCAAGAAGGCTTAGAAGGAGAGCCTTCTGTACTTCTTGATCCAAATACGTTTTCAGAAGATGGAACAGTTGCTGTGACATTAAATGCAGCGTCTAAGAATAATCGTTATATTAGCTATGTAGTATCTGCTTCAGGTTCTGACTGGTCTACTGTTTATATTTTAGATCTTGAAACAAGAGAAAAATTAATAGATGCGATTGAGTGGGTAAAATTCACAGGTATTTCTTGGGTAGGAGAAGATGGTTTTTATTATTCTGGCTATGAAAAGCCGGAAGAAGGAAGAGAGTTTTCAGCTAAAAATAGTGATATGAAGGTGTATTATCATAAATTAGGAACAGACCAAAAGGATGATGAGTTAATCTTTGAAGATCTTTCGAACCCTCTTCGCTATCAATATCTTCAAATATCAAAGGATGAAGAGTTTTTAGTCCTTACTTCTTCAGAAGGTACTTATGGTAGAGAAGTTCTCTATAAGAAAAGAGAAGAAGAAGGAGATTTTAAACTCTTATTTAAAGGATTTGATTATGAATATGAATTCATGGGCAGTAAAGAAAATATCTTATATTTTTCATCCAATGAAAATGCAGAAAATGGAAAAGTATTTGCTTATGATGTAGAAAAAAAAGAGCAAAAGACAATTATTCCATCTAGTGATAAAACGCTTGAGGGGGCTTACCTTATTGGTGATCAGATTATTATGATGTATTTAAAAGATATTACATCAAAAGTAGAGGTATTTGACCTTGATGGGAAGTACTTACACGATATCGATTTACCTGGAAAAGGAACAGTATACTATGTTCAGTCAGATAAAGAAAAAGACTATATGCTTTATATGTACGGGTCTTTTACATCACCTGCAAGCATTTATATAGCGGATAAGAAAACAGGAGAGAGTAAAGAGTTTAAAGTACCTATTTTATCTTTTGATACGAGTGAATTTATCACAGAGCAGGTATTTGCTACAAGTAAAGATGGTACAAAGGTTCCAGTCTTTTTAACTTATAAAAAAGGATTAGAAAAGAGTGGAAAGAACCCAACCCTTCTATATGGTTATGGTGGATTTAGTGTATCTCTTCCGCCAGATTTTAGACCGCAGATTATTTATTTATTAGAGCAAGGTGGAATTTATGCGCAGGCAAATCTTCGTGGTGGATTTGAATATGGAGAAAAATGGCATAAGGAAGGCTGCCTTTTAAAAAAGCAAAATGTATTTGATGATTTTATTTCTATTGCAGAGATGCTGATTGAAGAAAATTATACTTCATCAGAGCATTTAGCGATTCAAGGAGGCTCTAATGGAGGACTTCTAATAGGAGCTGTACTCAATCAAAGACCAGAACTCTTTTCAGTGGCATTCCCTCAAGTAGGTGTTATGGATATGCTTAGATACCATAAATTTACGCTTGGATGGGGATGGGTAGTAGAATACGGTAATCCAGAAGAAGAAGTACATTTTAAGAATATTATTAAGTATTCACCACTTCACACAATTAAAGAAGTAGATTATCCTGCCACAATGGTTATGACGGCAGATCATGATGATAGGGTAGTGCCTTGTCACTCTTTTAAATATACAGCAGAGCTTCAGCATAAAAATAAGAGTGATAAACCAATTTTGATAAGAATTGAAACAAAAGCCGGTCATGGAGCTGGAAAATCAACGGAAAAAATTATTTCGGAATATGCAGATATGTTTGCTTTCTTATTTCATCATATCAATCAGTAGTTTGAAAATCATTGTGAAATTTGATAAAATTATATTATTATGGAGGAATGTATGGATTCAATGGATAAATATATGGACGATATTGAAAAGTCACTAAAAGTGCTTCATAAAGGTGATATTGTAGAAGGTGAAATCATCTTATTTAATGGAGATGAAATTGTTTTAAATTTAGGAAGTGTAATGGATGGAATACTTCCAATCGAAGAAATAGATGATAGTTCTGATTTAAAAGAAGGCGATAAAATTAGAGTTATGGTTTTAAAAAATGATGGTTCAGAACTCCTTGTGAGTAAGAATAGAGCAGATTATGAATCAGTATATGATGATTTAGAAGAGAGTATGAAAACAGGATCTACTTTTAATGTAAAAGTTCAGTCTACAACAAATGGGGGTCTTTTAACAGAATTTAAAGGGGTTAGGGGATTTATACCTGCTTCACAGGTTCATATTTCCTATGTAGATAATTTAGAAGATTATATAGGGGAAGTACTTACTGTAAAGGTGATGGAATACAATGAAGAAAAGAATTCTGTTGTATTTTCTGCTAGAAAAGTATTAGAAGAAAAGTTAGAACAAGAAGGAAATAGACTCTTAAATAATATTGAAGAGGGTCAAATTTATACAGGTACTGTAAAAAGACTTCAGGATTTTGGGGCATTTGTTGATATCGGTGGACTGGATGGACTGGTTCATATATCGGAAATGTCTTGGCGAAGGGTAAAGCATCCATCAGAAGTTTTAGCAGTTGGAGATACTGTGGAAGTATCTGTTTTAAAAGTAGATAAGGAAAAGAGAAAAATTTCTCTAAGATTAAATACAATAACAGAAAATCCTTGGGATCATATGATGTATGAAGAAGGTGATTTTGTAAAAGGAGAAGTTACAAAATTAATGTCTTTTGGTGCCTTTGTAGAACTTGAAAATGGGGTGGAAGGACTAATTCATATATCCGAAATCAGTGAGCTGAGAATCAATCATCCAAGAGAAGTATTAGAACTCGGCGAGACCGTTGAACCAATGATACTAGAGGTGGACAAGGAAAATCAAAAGATTGCTCTTACTCTAAAAGAGGAAAAAGAGATTGAATTTGATTATGAAGAAGAAAATGAAGAGGTAACTCTTGGAAATATCTTTAAAGATAAATTCAAGAATTTAAAATTTGATGATTAGAAAAAAAGCGAATAAAATAGTTGATTTACTATATGAAATGCATCCAGATGCAGTATGCGAACTCGAGTTTTCTTCTGTTTATCAGCTTTTAGTTGCTACCGTTCTATCTGCTCAAACAACAGATAAGAAAGTAAATGATGTTACAAAGGATTTGTTTAAAGTAGCACCTACACCATATGAGATGGTGAAGATGAATAAAACAGAGATTAAAGAGCATATTAAAACAATTGGTCTTAGTAAATCAAAGGCAGGGTATTTATATGATTTAAGTGAAAAACTAATCAATGAATTTGATGGTAAGGTGCCAACATCAATGGAGGAACTTACCTCTCTTTCTGGGGTTGGAAGAAAAACAGCAAATGTCGTAAGGAGTGTAGGCTTTAATATACCGTCTATGGCTGTGGATACACATGTGAAAAGGCTTTCCAATCGAATTGGTTTTTCAAAATCAGATAATGTAAATCATATTGAAGAGGATTTAAAAAAGGCGATACCAAAGTATCGATGGATTATCGCTCATCATCTTCTAATATTTCATGGAAGAAGAGTATGTAAAGCGAGAAAACCACTTTGTAATGACTGTTTATTAACAGATTTATGCAAGTATTATAAGGAGCAAAATGGATAAAATATTTTCTTTAGATATTGGTACAAGAACGATAGTAGGTGTAGTTTCAGAGTATGTTGATGATGTATATAAAATTATTGATTATGAAGTAATCCCTCATCCTGAAAGGGCAATGTTTGATGGTCAGATACATGATATTCAAAAGGTGACAAATACAGTTAAAAAAGTAAAGGATATTCTTGAAAAGAGGCTAGATACTAGGTTTACAAAGGTATCGATTGCTGCAGCTGGTAGAGCGCTTAAAACAGAGAGAATATTGCTCGAAAGAGAAGTGGAATTTGAAATTACAAAGGAAATTCTCAATAATGTGGAGATGGAAGGGGTTCAGCTTGCACAAAAAAAATTAACAGAAAACAATTCCTTACAAACAGAGTATTATTGTGTTGGATATCATGTAGTCAATTATTATTTGGATGATATGCTAAATATTAATCCTTTGGGTCATAAAGGAAATAAAATAAAAATAGATTTGATTGGAACATTTCTTCCAAGAACAGTAGTCGATAGCCTTTATACGGTAGTGGATAGAGCAGGGCTTAGTGTACTGAATTTAACACTGGAGCCTATTGCTGCTATTAATATAGGAATTCCTCAGAATCTAAGGCTTTTAAATCTTGCCCTTGTCGATGTAGGAGCTGGTACTAGTGATATTGCTATTACAAAGGATGGTGCAGTTGTATCCTTTGGTATGGTATCATCAGCAGGGGATAAATTTACAGAAGAACTATCGAAAAAACTTCTTATGGACTTTGATTCAGCAGAAGCACTTAAAAAGGCACTGAATACATCAGAGGAAGTTTCTTATACCGATATACTCGGGATAACGCATACTGAAAAGTCAATGGATATTGTAGAGCATGTCAGGGAGATGATAGATGATACTACATCAAAGATAGGAGAAAAAATTCTCTCTTTTAATGAAAAATCTCCAAGTGCAGTCTTTTTAATCGGTGGAGGAGGACAAATTCCGACCTTTAAGGAGAGCCTTGCGAAAACACTTTCCTTAGCGCCAGAAAGAGTCGTCTTAAAACCAGTTGAAACACTTGAAAAAGTAGTGTATGAAAAAGAAGTCTTAAAAGGACCTGAATTTATTACACCACTTGGTATTGGTTTTACAGCAATAAAAGATCAAGAAAATGATTTTCTTCAAGTGCTTGTAGATGAAAAGCCAGTTAGAATATTTAATTCTAAAAAGATGAGTATAAAAGATGCGTTAATACTTATTGGCTATAATCCTAGAGCACTTCTTCCTAAGAAAGGAAAGAGCCTGGAATATCATTTAAATGGTGAAAAAAAGATAAAAAAAGGTGGCTATGGAGAGCCAGCTCGAATCTTTCTTAATAATGTAGAAGCACATTTAGATGAAACGATTCGAAATAAAGATGTAATAACAATTGAAAAAGCAACAGTAGGTAAGGATGCTTCGTTAAATCTAAAAGATATCGTAAAAGAAAAAACTATATATATTAATAATAATTCCTCATCAGATATTTTATCATTTTCTGTAAATAATGAGGAAGTAGAGTTAGATTATACAGTTTGTGATGGAGATGATATTATAGTAAATAGACTCGCTACAGCAAAAGATCTAAAAGAGTATTTAAAATCAGATATACTCATTAATAATAAAATAGAAGAAGATGATTATAAAATAAAAGAATTTGATATAATACATACGGATAGAAAAGAAGAGAGTAAGGTAGAAACAAATTCTACGGAATATAAATATGATCTTGTTGTTAATGATAAACCTATTCATATTTCAATGAATAGAAAGATGATTTTTGTCGATATATTTGATTATATAGACTTTGATTTATCACAGTCAAAAGGCAAAATAAAATTAATTATTAACGGAAGGGATGCAGTATATACAGAGCCTATTAATAATGGTGATGTAATTGATGTATCATGGGAATAATATGCATAATTTATATAATAAAAGCATAACATGTCCAGTATGTGGAAAAAAGTTTGTAACAAAAAAAGTGAAAATTTCCCGTATTGCTGTTGTAAAAAGGGATACCGATTTTAAAACAGAATATAAAAATGCGGATCCAACATTTTACGGTGTGATTGTATGTCCTAAATGTGGGCATGCAAGATTTGAATCGGATTTCTTTGATGTAAATAATAGAGATAAAATGATTATTTTAAAAGAAATCAGCTCTAGGTGGAAGCCGCAGGATTATACTGGAAAAAGAACAATTATAGATGCAATTACCGTTCATAAACTAGCTATTATCAATTATAATGTAACGAATTATAAAAAGTCAGCGATTGCAAAAGCTTGTTTAAGAATTTCGTGGTATTATAGAGATATTCATAATGGCGATGATATGTATCTTAAAAATGCTGCTAAATTATTTGAAGAAGCCTATCAAAGTGAGGATTTTTCAGGAGATTTAGAAGAAGAACTTAAGGTTTTATATCTTTTAGGTGAGCTAAATAGGAGATTGGGAGAGCATAAGAATGCGATTGATTGGTTTTATTTAGGACTTAAAAATCCTGCTAGAAATAAATCAAAACTACTGAATCAATATTTAACTGATCAATTACAAACAGCTAAAGATGAATATAAACATAGGAGAAAAGATGAGTAAGATAATACTTGTTACAGGTGGTGCAAGAAGTGGTAAATCAGGTTTTGCAGAAGATGAAATCAGAAAATTAAATACAGAGACTGCTTATATAGCAACTGCTATTGCATTTGATGATGGGATGAAAAATAGAATAAGAAAACATAAACTGCAAAGACCTAGTACGTGGAAAACGTATGAAAAACCTACGAATGTGCATGAAATCATAGCGGAAATCAATAAAAATCATTCTGCGTGTCTTCTTGACTGCATAACAGTAATGCTTACGAATTATATGATGGATGAACTCGATTTTGATCATTTATCCGAAGATATTTTAGATGAATTTGAAGAAAGAGTAAAAAGCAAATTAACTCTTTTAGTAGATGAGATAGAAAAAACAGACTTAACATTTTATATGGTTACTAATGAAGTAGGATCAGGAATTGTTCCAGATAATAAAGTATCGAGCTTCTTTAGAGATTTAGCAGGAAGGATGAATCAATACCTAGCAAGAAGAAGTGATGAGGTCTATGCGTTAATATCAGGAATACCTGTAAAAATAAAGGGGTAGTATGAAACAATTTATTTTAATGCTTCAATTTTTTACTAAGTTTTATTTACCATTTGAGATAGAAATAGAGGATGAAAAATTTTATTCTGGTGTGATATATTTACCTATAGTAGGATTATTAATAGGTATTTTTCTATGTGCAGTATACTATGTATCCAATTTTTTATTTTCGAGTGCAGTAGCTGTTGTCCTTACGGTATTACTTGAAATATTTATAACAGGTGGACTTCATTTAGATGGCCTTGCGGATTCTTTTGATGGACTGTATTCCTACAGAGATAAAGAGAGGATGCTTGAAATCATGAAGGATAGTAGAATTGGAACCAATGGTGTACTTTCTATTGTTTCATTAATTCTACTTAAAATAGCATTAGTACTCAGTGTTCAGAAGATTTATTATCTGCTGATTCTAATGCCTACAGTATCAAGATTTATGTTGGTATTTATTTCTAGTATATCAAAATATGCTAGAAAAAATGGTATGGGTGGATTTTTTATTGGAAGAGTAAAAAATAATCAGTTTATAATTGCATTTATATGTACATTAATTATCAATGGGATATATATAAAATCAATTATTATCATTCCTTTTATTATGCTATGTACGTATCTTTATAGGAATCATGTATATAGTAAAATAGATGGTATAACAGGAGATGTATTAGGAGCATTAGTAGAAATGTCAGAGGTGCTTTATATTATGGCATTTTTACTATTAGAAAAATGGTAAGGAGAAGTATGGAAGTATATTTACTGAGACATGGAGAGACAGATGCTAATGTAAAGAAAGTTTTTGCAGGGCATTCTAATGTGATGTTAACAGATAAAGGAAAAACACAAGCAGAGAATGCTTTTATGAAATTTAGAGATATTAAATTTACAAAAGTGTATGTATCTTCTTTACAAAGAGCAATTGATACATTAAAACCTTTTAAAAGAGAGGATTATCTTGTATGTGATGAATTAAAGGAAATGAATTTTGGACGATTTGAAGGTTTTTCTTTTGAGAATATAAAAGAATATCAAGAAGAATTTGAAAAGTGGCGGGAACTTAAAAATAAATATCAGTTTCCAGAAGGAGAATCTTTTGAAATGTTTTTTGAACGAATTAATACGTTTTACCAGTATATTTTAAAAGAGAGTAACAAAGAAGATATTATACTTATCGTTGCTCATTCCGGTGTGATAGGGAGTATACTTTCCAATGAAATCGCTGGTAGTATAGATGGATATTGGAAGTTTAAAGTAGAAAATTGTGGAATGTCAGTCATAGAATACGTGGATGGCTTCCCTGTATTAAAAGGATTTAATCTATGAGAGTATTAATAGCAGGAACAAATAGTAATGTAGGTAAGACAACTGTCGTATTAGGTGTGATGAGAGCACTTAAAAATAGAGGGTTAAGGGTACAAGGATATAAATCGGGGCCAGATTATATTGATACAGCCTTTCATACCTTTGCAACAGATGTATATTCAAGAAATTTAGATGCCTTTATGTTAACGGAAGATACCATTAGAAAAATCATTAGAAAAGATAATGATATCGCTATTATAGAGGGTGTTATGGGCCTTTATGATGGGTCAGATATCGAATTTAATGGATCATCGTATAAATTATCTGAAATAACAGATACCCCAATTATTCTTGTAATCGATGCATCAGGAATAGCAGCTAGTGCTGCAGCCATTGTTCTAGGATATGAAAAACTAGGAAATGCCAATATAAAGGGTGTTATTGTAAATAAGGTGGGCTCTGAATATCATTATAATTTAGTAAAAGAGAGTATTGAAAAATATACTTCTGCTAAATGTATAGGGTATTTAAAAAAGAATATGAATATTTCACTAAAGAGTAGACATCTAGGTCTTATTCCAAGTGTAGAAGTAGAAAATTTAAATAATAAAATTGATGAAGTAGCAGCGATGGTAGAAGAAACGATTGATCTGGATATGCTATTAGAACTTTCAAAGTCTGCTAAAACATATGATAATGATTCAGTTGTAAAAAAAGAGCCTATTTTTAAAATAGGTGTACCAATGGACAGTGCCTTTAATTTCTATTATAGAGATAATTTAGATTATTTAGAGAGCGTAGGTGCAGAGCTTGTTTATTTTAGTCCAATAAAAGATAAAAAGGTTCCTAAGGTGGATGGACTCTATATCGGAGGAGGCTTTCCGGAAGTTTTTGCAAAAGAACTTTCAGCAAATCAATCTATGCTGGAATCTATAAAAAAGGTGATAGAAAAAGGACTTCCTACCTATGCAGAATGTGGTGGACTGATGTATCTATCGGATTCAATAACGGATTTAGAAGGAAATACCTTTAACATGGTAGGTATTTATCATCAGCAGTCTATTATGACTGAAAAATTAAAGCGATTTGGTTATGTGAATGTCACTTTAAATCAAGATACGATACTCGGTAAAAAAGGACTTACGTTTAAGGCGCATGAGTTTCATCGCTCAACGATAGAGAATGAAGAAGAGAATATGGCTTATAATATCGAGAAGAATAAAAATAAACGAAAGTATAATGGTGGATATGTTAAATATAATTGTTTAGGCGGTTATCCTCATATTCATTTTTATACCAATTTAGAGCTTGCAAATAATTTTGTTGAAGCATGTTTAAGGTGGAAGAATGAAAAATAAATCAATTATGGTGCAAGGAACGGCATCCAATGTAGGGAAAAGTATTGTAACAGCAGGATTATGTAGAGTATTTAATGATGATGGATATAAGGTAGCTCCTTTTAAATCACAGAATATGGCACTCAATTCGTTTATTACAAAAAATGGTCTTGAAATGGGTAGAGCGCAGGTTGTTCAGGCAGAAGCGGCAAGAGTAGAACCGAGTGTATTAATGAATCCTGTTCTTATGAAGCCATCAACGGATAAAAAGGCTCAGATCATTGTCAATGGAAAAGTATTTAAAAATATGTCTGCTGTAGAGTATCATAATTATAAATCAGAGCTAAAGCCTTATATTAAAGAGACTTTCTTAAAGCTTCAAAGTGAAAATGATATTGTGGTAATCGAAGGTGCTGGTAGTCCAGCTGAAATCAATTTACGCGATAATGATATTGTAAATATGGGGATGGCTCATATGGCAGATACAAAAGTTCTATTAGTAGGTGATATTGATAGAGGAGGCGTATTTGCTTCCATATATGGTACAGTAATGCTCTTAACAGAAGAAGAAAGAAAGCGCGTAAAGGGTATTATTATCAATAAATTTAGAGGTGATGTGAGTATTTTAAAGCCAGGACTAGATATGATTGAAGAGCTTACAGGCATTCCAGTAGTGGGTGTTCTTCCTTATTTTGATCTTCAAATAGAAGATGAGGATAGTTTAACGCATCGATTTAAATATAAGGAAAATAATGCTCAGATTAATATTGAAGTATTATATCTTCCTCATGTATCTAATTTTACTGATTTCAATGTATTTGAAACGCAGGAAGATGTTAATTTAAGATATGTTATGAGAGGGGATAGTATATCAGATCCAGATCTTCTGATTATTCCAGGATCTAAAAATACCATAGAAGATCTTATTTATCTTAAGAATTCAGGTCTTGAAGAGCAGATTATAAGGCTTAGTAGAAGAGGCAAGAGAATCGTTGGAATATGCGGTGGTTTTCAAATGCTTGGAAAGACGCTTTCTGATCCACATCATACAGAATCTTCAGTTGAAAAGGTCAATGGAATTGGTCTTTTAGATATTGATACTATTTTTGAAGAGGAAAAAACAACCACTCAGGTTGAAGGAGATTTCCTTTTAGAGGGTGTAGAAAAGAAATTTAAAGGCTATGAAATTCATATGGGCGTTACAACTTTAAATGAAAATGCAAGACCAATTACCAATATAACAACAAGGCTTTCAGAGAAGGTAAATATCATGGATGGTGCAGTAAGCAAAGATGGTAGAGTATTTGGCACGTATGTGCATGGAATATTTGATAATATAGAGCTTACAAGAACGTTCTTAAATGAGATAAGAAAAGAAAAGGGTTTAGATGGTATTGATTCAGCTGTACTCAGTTTTGAAGAGTTTAAAGATCAAGAGTATGATAAACTAGCAAAGCTCATTCGAGAGCATTTAGATATGGATAAGATATATGATATTGTGTGGGAGTAGTATGTATATAATATATGGTTATATACTGGATTTAATATTAGGAGATCCTTATTTTCTATATCATCCAGTGAGGATGATAGGAAATCTAATCACATTCTTAGAAAAACTCTTTGTAAGAGAGCATATGAAGAAAAATAGTAAGTATATTGCAGGATTTTTTATATTTATTATTACACTGAGTCTATCGTATCTTGTTCCATTTTTTATACTCTATTTCTTACGAGATTTTAAGTATCTTATTCTCATTAAAGTGTTTATGGCTTATCAGATTTTTGCAACAAGATCTCTGGATAAAGAGACAAAAAAGGTTTATAAATCACTTAAAAATAACGATATTAATAAGGCAAGAAAATATATTTCATATCTTGTTAGTAGAGATACTAAAAATATGAGTGAAAAAGATATTATAAAGGCTGCAATAGAAACAATTGCTGAAAATCTTGCAGATGGTGTGATTGCACCGATGATTTTTATGTTCTTAGGAGGAATTCCACTTGCCTTTCTTTATAAGGGAGTGAATACACTGGATTCAATGGTTGGATATAAGAATGAAAAATACAATGAACTAGGTTATGTATCTGCTAAAATGGATGATGTATTTAATTATATTCCTGCAAGGCTCACAAGTATTTTTGTGGTTATTGTGAGTTTTATTTTACGATTCGATTATAAAAATAGTATAAGAATTTTAAAAAGAGATAAGAGAAATCATGAGAGTCCTAATAGTGCATATCCTGAATCAGCAGTAGCTGGAGCGTTAAAAGTACAATTAGGTGGAAAAGCATCTTATTTTGGTGTAGAATATAATAAGAAAACAATGGGAGATAGCTTAGAAGAATTAACGACTTTGCATTTAAATAAAGCAAGGTATATTCTCTATGGAACATCTATTTTTAGCCTGTTGTTTATGAGTTTATGTAGATTTTTATTGGAGGCACTATGATACATGGAGGAAATGTCCATAAATATGCAAGAGAACATAATATAAGCGTGGAAGAAATCTATGATTTTAGTGCAAATATTAATCCGTTATCAAATGAAAAGTTAAAAAATTATATTAATAGTGCAAATATCTTAGATTATCCAGATCCAGATTATACGGCGCTTAAGAGTAGCATTAGTGAGTTTGAACAGATAGATCAAGAATATATTATACCGACAAACGGGGGAATAGAGGCTATTTTTCTTCTAGGAAGGTATTTAGATGTAGAGGATATAACCATTGTAACGCCTACTTTTATAGAATATGAAAGGGCGTTTAGAGAAAAAGAGATTTCTTTTTATCCATTAAAGGATTTTTCTTTGGATGTAGATGATTTAATATCTAGTCTAAAGACAAGAGCAGTTCTTCTTTGTAATCCAAATAATCCAACAGGACATGTAGTAAAAAAGGATGACCTTTTAAAATTATTAGAGTATACTTATAAACGTGGGATTTATCTTATTATTGATGAAGCGTTTATTGATTTTATTGATGAAGGATCTTTAGTTGATAGGATAAAGGATTATTCTAATCTTATGATAACAAAGTCTCTTACTAAATTCTTTGCAATACCTGGCATTAGACTAGGTTATATACTCTCATCTAATAAAGAGTTAATCACTAGCATTCACCGCTATCATATGCCATGGTCTGTGAATTCGATAGCAGATCATATCGCTTGTAATATATTAAAAGATAAGGAATATATAAAAAAAACAAAGGATTTTATAAAAGAGGAAAGAGAGTATCTTTATCAGGAGCTTTTAAAAATAAAAGAGCTTAGAGTATATAAGTCCTATGCGAATTTCATCTTTTTTAAGGCAGATGAAGAGTTAGATACAAAACTAAAAAAATATCATATTCTGATTAGAAATTGTAATAATTATAGAAATATGGAGAAGGGTTATTTTAGAATAGCCGTTAAAGATAGAGAAAAAAACAAGTATTTAATAAGTAAATTAAGGGAGATATATGGAAATAATTAAAGTAATCATACTTGGAATTATAGAAGGTCTAACGGAATTTCTCCCTGTTTCATCTACAGGGCATTTAATTATCTTTTCAAGATTTTTAAAATTAGATGGACAGTTTAATGACCTTTTTAATATTGTCATACAATCAGGAGCAATCATTGCAGTTATTATTTATTTTTTTGATAAGATAAAACCGCCTTTTAAGGAAAATAAAGAAAAAACAAAAAAATATTTTGATTTATGGTTTAAAGTAGTAGTTGCAATCATTCCAGCAGGAATTTTAGGTGTTTTATTTGATGAAAAAATAGAAGAGGTCTTATTTAATCCTAAAGTTGTTTCGATAGCACTTATAGTAGGTGCTGTACTTCTTTTAATTGTAGAAAGACCAAGGCAGGCAAAAATCATAATCGAAGAAGATATAACATATCAAAAAGCATTTATTGTAGGATTGTTTCAATGTCTTGCATTAATACCTGGAATGTCACGTTCAGCATCAACGATTATTGGCGCATTAGTGATTGGATTTGATCGAAGTCTTGCAGCAGAATTTTCATTCTTTATGGCAATTCCTGTAATACTAGGTGCTTCATTTATAAAACTTTTAAAAGTAGGGTTTGCTTTTACTTTGTATCAGTATTTACTTTTACTTATTGGGACATTTGTTTCATTTGTAGTGGCTTATTTTGTCATTGCTATTTTAATGAATTATATAAAAAAACACGATTTTAAAATATTTGCCTATTATAGAATTATTTTAGGTATAATAGTATTTTTAGTATATATGTAGAGGGGAAATATGGACGCAAATTATGTTAACGCATTTGTTAAATCAAGTATCACAATATTTGATTCAGTTGCAGGATTAAAATTAAATTTACAAAAACCAACTACTAAACCATATAGACATACAGCAGAAGATGTTATGATAAGAGTTGATATTATAGGAGAAGTATTAGGAGAGGTTATTATTATTTTTGATAATAGTATGGCAAAAAAAATTGCTTCTAATATGATGATGGGGATGGCAGTAGAAGAACTGGATGAAATATCTACATCAGCGATAAAAGAACTTGGAAATATGCTGATGGGTAATGCAGCAACTTTATTATATAATGAGAATATAAAAGTGGATATTACACCGCCTATGATTGTTTTTGATGACCAAAAGGAAAGAGAAAATTTAGAATTTATTGGTGTTCCTTTTAATACGGATTTAGGGAATATCAATTTAGCAATATATGTGAGGAAATAATGATTAATATAGTACTTTATCAACCAGAGATTCCACCTAATACAGGAACAATAGCAAGAACTTGTGCTATTACAGGAATGAAACTTCATCTTATTAAACCACTTGGATTTAGTATAGATGATAAGGCGCTTAAAAGAGCGGGACTTGATTACTGGCATTTACTGGATTTAGAGGTTCATGAATCATTAGATGAATTTTTAGATAAATACGGGGATGAGGAAATTTTCTTATCCACAACAAAGGCTAGTAAATTTTATTCAGATGTTAAATATAGTGAAAATACATTTATTATATTTGGAAAAGAAACAGCGGGACTTCCAGAGTCTCTTCATAATAGATATCATGAGAATAGAATTAAGATACCAATGAAGTTACATAAGGATGTAAGGAGTTTAAATCTATCGAATTCTGTTAATATAGTGGCTTTTGAAGCACTTAGACAGCATGATTTCTTTCATTTAAAGTAAAAAGAACAGAAATGTTCTTTTTTTATGTGAAATGATAATGTGTTTTATGAATCATTGTTGCAACGTAAAATTTTACATTGCATTTATGTTTCTATATTAATATGATACAATAATAAATAGTTATAAATTATTGTTGTAGGAGGTGACAATGAAGAAAAAAATATTTTCTATTGAAGAAATTATATCGTTGACAAGCATTAAATCACCAAGGATTAATAAAGATGCTTCATTAATTGCTTATGAGCTTGTTTCTGCTGATTGGAAAGAAGATGAATTTGTAAAAGAACTATGGATTTATGATGTAAAGATGAAAAGGCATCTTCAAGTAATCAGTAAAGGAGAAGGATATGTAGGGGGGATTTCTTGGTCTCCTGATGGATGTTATTTAGCGATGCTCTGTAAAGTGAGAAAGAGCAAAAAGGCGCAGATTTATGTTTTAAATGCAAAGACAATGGAAAAACATCAGATATCATTTCATGATGGAGGAGTGCGTAAATTCATATGGTCAGCAGATTCCAAAGGATTTTATTATTTGGGGGCGTCTCCATCTGAGAAGGAAAAGAAAAAGAGGGATGAAAAATATGGTGAATTTACTTATATAGATGAAGATAAGGTGAATAATGCTCTTTTTTATTTGGATTTTAAGAAGGCATTTACTCTTTCTAAAAAGAGATATCAATTACCAGAAGACTTGATAAAAAAATCGAATAAAGATAAGAAAAATGAGTATTATCCTGCTGTTTTTTTAAGTAAAGATAAAAGATTTTATATACGTAGTATGGTTTGCTCAAAAGATGGAAAGAAACTAGCTCTTACTACTGCGCTATCTCCTAGTATGGAAGATTATGAAAATCTAACCTTATATATCTATGATATAGAAAAATTAGAGTATGAAGAGCTTAGATTGGAAGACTTTGCAGGGGATGTGTTTTTTTCGCCAGATTCTACAAAAATTTGTTTTACTACACAGGAATCTTGGCTTTATAATAATAAATTACATACTTATGATTTTTCAGAAAAGAAGATAGAAGAAATAAAGCTAGACATTGATGAAAATATCTGGATTACGGAGTGGAATGATAAAGGGATACTCTTTTATTATCAGGATAAAACCGATATGAAGTATTTGATAATAGGGGAGGATATAAAACCTCTTTTAAATCATGAAGGAGCGTATTATATAGGTGTTCATGCTACAGAAGATGGAGAGCATATTACTTATATTAAAAAAGATCGAGATGGTTTTTCTGAACTCTTTTTCGATGATAAAAAACTGACGAATCGCTCCTCTTTATTAAAAAATAGAAAGTATGCAAAAAAAGAATTGATTTCTTGGAAGAGTGAAGATGGACTTCAGATAGAAGGCGTTTTATCTATACCTGATGATTTTGATTCAAATAAAAAATATCCTTTATTAGTGATTGTACATGGAGGTCCTATTTCAACATCCTATCCTATGATTTTGGATAGTTATTTATATCCGCTTGAAAATTTTGTGGAAGAAGGTTTTATTGTCTTGGAACCTAATTATAGAGGGAGTGAAGGCTATGGTGAAGCCTTTAGAAAAGCTAATTATAGAAAATTAGGTGTGGGCGATTATATGGATGTGATTTCAGGAGTGAATCATTTAATTGATCTAGGCTATGTTGATGAAGATAAGATGGGGATTATGGGCTGGAGTCAAGGCGGCTATATATCTGCTTTCTGCGCTACTTATAGTAATAGATTTAAGGCAATTTCTGTAGGAGCGGGTATTAGTAATTGGAAGACGTATTTCTATAATACAGATATACCAAAGTTTACAAAAGAGTATTTAGGTGATGTGCCTTTTAACGATGAAGAAATTTATAAAGAGACCTCTCCAATGACTTATATTAAAAAGGCTCAGACACCAACTTTAATTCAGCATGGTGCATTTGATAATAGGGTTCCTGTAGCAAATGCTTATGAGCTCTATAGGGCGTTAAAAGAATTAAAGCTAAATCCAAAACTTGTGATATATGAAAATATGAATCATGGTCCAGATACACCATCTTTATTAAGAACGATTAATAATCAGAATTTGGCGTGGTTTTGCCATCATTTATTAGGAAAAGAGTTGGATGGATATTATTTAAAAAGTGACGAAAAGAAATAGTATATAAAGTAAATGTGTCCTAGACGTAAATTGAAAAAGTAAATGCACCAATTTTATGAAAAATAGAAAAAACACTAAAAGACTTGTTAATAAAGGTTTGTAAAATCTTTAAAACAGGTCTT
>PDWI01005217.1_pt1 | contig 27736 bp, 22 predicted proteins | sample 1430891 | NCBI WGS metagenome assembly PDWI01 (sample SAMN01162508, study PRJNA174530) | Oral metagenome, whole genome shotgun sequencing project. | biome: Marine environment; feature: Marine mammal; material: Swab sample of the gingival sulcus; isolation source: swab sample of gingival sulcus... | reverse complement strand
AGTGAAAAACTTTTTATATAAAAATTTGGCGACCATTAAGATAATTGTTATTTTTGTGAGTACAATATAGAGAATAAATAGCACAAGTCAAAGGCTTTAGCAGATGTTAGAAATGATGTCTGTTGAAGCCTTTTTTTTGTTTTATAAAAGTTAAGATTATGGAACTGTATTTTAGAGCCAAAGCCGATTTTGACGAAGTTATTCGTTTACGTCAGGAAATAGAACGACTACAAAAAGAGATTGATAAATCGGATAAATCAGATAAAAAGGTTTATCGTAAGTTAAATAGAGATTTATTAAAAACAGAAAAACGATATGATAAATTAACAGAGAAAGCAGCACGAAATTCTGTTGCAATGCGTAAAAGTGGGAAAAGTGCCGAAGTAACGGCATTAGGCTTTTCTAATTTAACAAAATCATTGAGTATTATTGGTGGAACGGCTGGATTAGTGCGATTAGGTCAGCAAATAGTGAATGTTCGTGGCGAATTTCAGCAATTGCAAGTGGCTTTTGAAACAATGCTTAATAGCAAAGAGAAAGCTAATAAATTGATGTCGGAAGTGGTGGACTTTGCAAGTAAAACGCCTTTCAAACTTTCGGAAGTTGCAGGAGGTACAAAACAACTGTTAGCTTATGGGGTGGAGGCAGAAAATGTAATTCCTACTCTTAAATCTTTGGGGGATGTTTCAGCAGGATTAAGCGTTCCTATCGGTCGTTTGATATTGAACTATGGACAGGTTAAAACTCAAATGAAATTAACAGGACGTGAACTCCGTGATTTTAATATGGCTGGTGTTCCTTTGATTGCTGAACTTTCTAAAAACTTAAATAAATCGGAACAAGAGATACAAGAAATGGTCTCGGCTGGTAAAATTGGATTTAAGGAAGTGGAAAACGCATTTAGAACGATGTCAAGCGAGGGTGGTCGTTTTGCTAATCTTATGGATAAACAAGCCAAAACGATAACAGGTCGTATTTCCAATTTGGGTGATAACATTGAAAAAATGTTCAATGAGATAGGACAAAATAGCGAAGGTTTTATCAATGGAGCAATTGACGGTGCTAATTTCCTTGTAGAACATTATGATAAGATTGGACGTGAAGTGATTGCTTTGGCTGGTGCTTACGGAACGTATAAGGCTGTACTGATAACATTAAATGCCATTCAAACGAAACGTTTTGCTATTGGCAGAATGATTGTTTCATTAACAGAAGCAGAGATGTTGGCAACAAAGGGTTTAACACGAGCAGAAGCACTTGCTAAACTCCAAAAGAAAGGATTTATAAGGTTATTGTTTATGCAAACGAAAGCCCAACTTTCAGCCAACGCTGCTGCGTTAGCCAATCCTTATGTTTTGGTTGCCGCTGCTTTGGCTGGATTGACGTATGCTGTTTATAAGTATGCAACTGCTGAAACATCGGCAGAAAGAGCTACACGATTATTAAACGAGGAGCAAAAAAGACAAGCAGAACAAACCGAAAAAGCAAAACAAGAATTTAACGAACTTATCGATACGATAAAAGATGAAACTTCTACACGCACCCAACAACAAGAGGCATACGAGAAATTGCAAAAACTTTATCCGTCTATCTTTAAGAATATGGATATTGAAGCGATTAAATTAGCCGAGAAGAAAGGTTTGTTAAAAGAGGTAAATGAAGAGATAGAGCGTGGAAATGATTTACAAGGTAAAACGATTTTAAGGAATATTGATTTTGCATTAAGCACTAATTCCGGTACAGTTGCTAAAAATATGCTTAAGTCATTGGGGCAAGAGACATCGATGTGGGATATTACAGGGTCAGAGGCAAAGGAAACTTTAAAAAAATACAGAGATAATCTACAAAAACAAATCAATGATAAGAGCAAATCAAAAGCAAAGGCTGATTTTGATGCTTTAAGTTATGATGAAAAAATAAAGAGATTGATTTCTGAAAGTGAACAATTTGAAGAAGCCAAAAAAAATACTGAAAAAATATTAAAAACAACAAATAATAATGATGAAAAAGAATGGGCAAAGAAACAGATTGAAAATACTGAAAAAATAATCCTTCAAAAAAAAACTGAAATAAAGAAACTTAAAGAGTTACAAAAATCAGAAAAAGCGAATAGAAAAACCATTCAAGATGTTAAAAAAGAGATTGACAAAGAAAATAAGGCACTTAAAAAACTGCGAAAAGCCTACGCCAAAGATACAGATAACGGTAAACTTAAAGAGCAAATAGAAAAGAAACAGAAACTAATAAATGCTTTGAATGACAAACTTAAAACTTCAGGTGTTTCTGTTGGTGGTAGTGGTAGTCGTTCCGTTAAAGAGCAGAAAACTCCTCAACAGATAGCAGAAGAGCAGTTGGCTACTCAAAAACGATTAGCAGATGCCGATGAACGTTTACAACAAGAGAAGCAAGATAGGGATTTTCAAATAAGACAAGAGCAAATCAATAATGAAAAAGACCTCAATAAAAAACGTCTTGCACAGATAAAATTAGATGCTGAAATACGTGAAAAAACGATAGAAAGAAACCGTAAAAAAGCACTTCAACAGTACCGTGAGTATATAAAAGAGAAAAAAAGGCAAGAGCATATCGTTCAAAATGGAGATGATAAAACATTTACTTTTGATGCTCAAAAAGAGATAACAGCATTGCCTACTGATTGGAATAATCAATTTAACAGTTTGTTAAAATTAAATTCTGATAGAGCGAAAGATGAAGCAGATGATGTTTATAGTGATTTATTAAAGCAATATGAAACCTATGAACAGAAAAAAGAGGCTATTGGTAAAAAATATGCAGATATACGAAAAAATCTTGAAGGAAAGACATACGATAAGGATAAATTAGCCCAAGATGAAGCCAAAGAACTTTTTGAGGTAGAAAAAGGAGCAGGAAAAATTAAAAACACTATTTCTCTTGTTTTTAGTGATTTGAGCGAAAAAACAAAAGAGGAGTTGGATAAAATCCGACAAAAAGGCGAAGATTTATACAATGCTTTGGATAAAGGCGAATGGAATGCTGAAATAGGTAAAAAGTTCGGAATTGACGAAGAAACGTTTTTGAAAATAAAAGCCGACCCTGAAATCCTAAAAGTGTTGCGTGAAAAACTTGATGAATTAAAAGTTAGTGCTAAATCTTTTGCTGATAATTTCAAAAATCTGTTTAAGGAAAATATTAGCGATAGTGAATTTTCTCAATCGTTAGGTGCTGTTGTTGGTAAGATTCAAACAGGTGTTCAAGCCTTAAATATGTTTTCTGATGCTTTGCGTAGTATCAATGAGCTAACAGGCGATGATGGTTTTGGCGATATAGCAGATAGCATTTCAGCAACTATTGATGTTGCTAATCAAACAATGCAAGGTGCTCAAATGGGGGCAGAATTAGGAGGGGCGTATGGTGCTGCTATTGGTGCAGGATTAGGATTAGTAACAGGCATTTTGAACAAGTCGGCAGAAGCCGAAAAACGACACCGTGAGGCCTTGAATAAACTTCACCAGTCCAATATTCAAAATCAACGAGTTTATAATCAGTTGCTTTTTGAACAAAAAATGCTGATGAAAGGCTCGGAAAATATTTTTGGCGTTGATGAGTTAAGCAAAGCGTTAGGCTACTTGAATTTGTACAATGAGAGTTACCAAAAATTACAAAACAGTCTTAAAAAGAGAGATAGAAAGGTTTATCTTGAAGGTTTTGGAAAAAAGTTTGATATAGGGAAGAGGTATCAAGCGAGTGATTTAGATGAAATCCAAATCAAAACAGGACACGAAAAGACAGGGCTTTTTGGTTGGGGCAAAGGTCGTGATGTGTATTCAAGTATTACCGAGAAACACAAAGATTTAATCAAGGCTAATGGAGAACTAAATGTTGAATTAGCAAAATCACTACTTCAAAGTAAAGATTTTGGAAAAGGTGGAAAAGAGGCTTTACAGGAGATTATTACACAGTACGAAAATGTGGAAAAAGCCCAAAAGCAATTTGATGGCTACTTGAAAAGTACTCTGGGCGAATTGGGAAGTGGCTTAATGGATAGCGTTATTCATTCCTTAAAGACAGGCGAAGATGCTTTTGAGAGTTTTGGTAAAAGTGTGGGTAATGTTATGCTTAAATTAGGAAAGGATATGCTTTACTCTACCTTATTGAAAGATTATTTTGATGATTTGTCTAGAAAAATTAAATCTAAAACAAAAGAAATAAAAGAAGCAGGAGGAGATGAAACTGATGTTGCCAATGGTATAAAAGATGTCATTGCCGGAAGTATGGGAGAACTGAAAGGTAAAATAAACGCTTTCAAGGGAGGAATGGAAACTTATATCGATGGAGTGAATAAGGATTTAGGGATTGATGTTTTAGAGCAAAATAAAAGAACACAAGGTGCAGCAAGTTATGGAACATACGAGGGAATAACTCACGAACAGGCAAGTAGCATTGATGGTCGATTAACTTCTATTCAAATGACAACTTTGGATAGTAATGATGTTTTACGTGATATTAATGTTTCTCATCAGAAAATGGCAAAGCATATCGCTTTGATTAGTGGGCATACTTCTGTTCTTCCTGAAAGTAGAGATTTATTAAAATCAATTAAAAAGAATACAGATAAGTTATAAAGTATAAAAGTAATGGAAGATATTTTAATCAATGGAAAAAACGCGTGGAGTCAGTGGCGTATTCGCTTAATGGTGGGTAGTCTTGAACAGTTGCTTAAACCGGCTCCGGCAAAACCTTTTGTAATCAATGAAAGCCGAGATATACCGGGTCGTCAAGTGCTTCCTAAAAAACCACAACCTAAACAAAGAGAGATAACGCTTGATGTTTCTATTCAAGGAGATGATTTCAATGATTATGTTCTTAAACTTGATAGTTTCTTTGATGAATTAAGAAAAGGGATTGTAGAACTATACATACCTTTATTAGATAGAACTTATCGGCTTGTATATGTGGATAGTTTTCTAAAGAAAAGAGTTGCAAGTAATGGTTTTGGCACTTTCAAAATAGATTTTGAAGAGCCTGACCCAACGAATAGAGGAAATGAGTAAGGTTGAAAATCGCTTATCTTTTGGATAGGCGACTTTTTTATAAAAAAGATTATTAAATATTTGCAAAACAGAAACAAATATGTTACTTTTGTAATGTTGATTTAATCGAAAAAATAAAAATGAAATTTTCAGAACTTTATAAAATGTTAGAAAGAGATGGTTGGTATATTCAAAGAACAAAAAAACATAAAAAATACCGACATCCCACTAAAAAAGGTATGATACCAGTAGGGAAACATAAAAGCCAAGAAGTGCCAAAAGGTACATTAGATAGCATCTTAAAAAGAGCAGGGCTTAAATAAAAGCCCATCTTTTAACCACAATAAACAACTAAACAACAGAGAAATGAAAACTAAACAATTAACGGCTGTAATAGAGAAAGGAGAAGATAATAACTACTCTATCTATTTACCACAAATAACAGGATTATACGGAACAGGAGAAACCGAAGAAGAGGCAAAAGCAGAATTGTTGGAGGCTATCAGTTCAGCAAAAGAATACGCCGAAGAAGAGAATGATTGGAGCGAATACAAATTGCTAAAAAATGATTTTAACATAGAGTATAAATACGATTTATCAGGTTTTTTTAAGACTTATGATTTTTTCGATGTTTCGGCGTTGGCAAATTATATCGGATTAAACGCTTCAATGTTACGAAGATACAAAACAGGCAAATCCAAAGCATCTGACAAAACAAAACAAAAAGTAGAAATGGGAATACATTCTATTGCACAACAATTAAGTATAGCACATTTCTGAAAAGATTAAATCAACATCGCTATATTTATACATTTGTTGGAAAGCCACTCTTAACGGAGTGGTTTTTTGTGTTTAATTTAGTGTAAAATAAAAGTGTAAAACTCTTAATGAACAAGTTTGGTGTTCATTAAAATAATTATTATTTTTGTAAAACATAAATAAATTAGAATAAGCCAAAGGCTTTAACGGACATTAGGACGATGTCTGTTAAAGTCTTTTTTTGTTTTAAATGAAAATATTCAGAGGAAATACAGAATTGATTGATGTTATTGTTTCTGACAATGCTGTTGAACGTAAGGAGCTGATGATGGAACATTGTGTTACGCTTAATTTTTCATTGGCTAACTATTTGGCTCTGAAAAAAGGGGACAAGGTGCAATATAAAGATAAATATTTTTATCTTAACCGTGATTTTATTCCAATTTTTGATAAAGAAACAGGAGGGTATCAGTACGATTTAGTCTTTTATGATATTACCGAGCGATTTAAGGATTTTAAATTAAAATATAATCAAGGTATTCCGGGATTTAACTTCGATGAAATGGAGTTTTATTTAACTTCTGATGCAGGTCAGATGTTAGATGTGGTTATTGCTTGTTTGAATAAACATAATCTTGGAACTTATACGAAAGGTATATATCCAACAGAATTTAAGGATATATTTTTTCAAAATGTAGATATTTTTTCGGCACTTACACAAATAGCAGAAGCCTATGAAAGTGAGTGGTGGATTGATGATAGTAACAAAATAAATATCGGAAAATTTGTTGTAAATGAAAGTAGTCCTGTTGTTTTAGAGCACGATAAAGAAGCTGATGATATTACCTTCTCGAAAAGTGATAAAGAGCTTGTAACTCGGTTGTACGCTTTTGGTGGAACACGAAATTTACCTAAAAATTATAGAAACATACAGGCTTCTGAAAGCGTGGGTCAGTTGCGTTTAAGAATGCGAAATGATGATGGAGAGCCTATTGATTATATTGATTTTTTTCCAAATGGAGCATTACCTGAAAATCAAATTGTAGAGAGCGTACAGTATTTTGATGATATTTTTCCTTTACAAAACAATAAGATTATAGATGTTAAATCTTCTGTTATTTCTGCCGAAAATGAGGACAAACAAGATACAACTGTTTATCAAATCAAAGGCGATAATTCATTCACAATCAATGAAGATAGTATTGTGGAGGGAAAACCTTTAATGATTTCCTTTCTTTCAGGAAGATTAACAGGAAGAGAGTTTGAGTTAATAATACAAGAAGATAATTGGTTTGAAATTCGTTACAAGCAAGAAGATGACCGTTATTTCCCTAACCCAACTATTTGTCCTAAAGTTAGTGACACTTTTTTCTTTGCTAATGTAAAGGCAAATGTTGTATTTCCTGATATAATTCCAATAGCAGAAAAGCAATTATTCACGAAGGCTAATGAATGGTTGAATAGATTAGGAGAAACGTATGTTTATGATGTTCCTACAAGAAGTATTTATTGTGAGAAGCAAGGAATAAGTCTTGATGTAGGCGATTGTGTGACATTAAAGTCGGAGTGGTTGGGCGAAATAACCTCACGAGTTCGTAAGTATGAAAAATCGTTACAAAACGAATATGAGGCTACCTATTCCGTGTCTGACAATATCGAATATTCACGTCTTGCAAATTTAGAAAAATCAGTAACCAATTTTATTACTGGTGCAGGTGGAATTGATAAAGTGCTTTTGTCAAAATTTATGGCACAGATAAAATCTCAATTTCTTTCTCGTATGAATAATGACCAAGCACAAGGTTTAATAAAGTTTTTTCAAGGGATAGAAATTGGTGACTTTACACAAGGTTTTCTTGGTGGTGGTGGAGCATTCAAAATGAATAATGGAAAATCCGAATTAGAAGTAGATAAACTAACTGTTCGGATGATGGCAACTTTCTTTGAGTTGGTTATTAGTAAACTATCGCACATTGGAGGTCAGTTGATATTGACCCCGGCACGAATGAAATGCACAAGGGTTGAAGAAAAAGAGAATGTGTATCGTTGTTATTTTGAGCGTGGGGAAAATAATGAGGTCGATAATGAATTTGTTGTGGGCGACCAAGCACGTTGTCAAATTTTTTCAGGAAGTGGACAAAAGTATTATTGGCGTTTGGTTACTGCCACTGGTAGTGATTGGATTGAACTTTCTAAAACCGACAAAGATGGCGATAGTGTTCCAGCAGAAAGTGATGATATTGTGCAGTTAGGCAATAGGAATAATGCCAAAAGGCAAAATGCTATTATTCTTTCAACTGTTGGGAGTGATGCTCCAAGCTATAAGCAGTATTCAGGTATTGACAGTTATAGTTTGGAAGGAAAAGAGAAAACAGTCTTTTCACCAAGTGGAAATAAAATTGTCGGCTCTGTTTCTTTTGAATCCGGTTCAACAGGACTTGAGAATATCGAGGAGTTTGTTGTTTTATCTGAAGAAGTCGAAAAGGCGAAGAAAAAAGCTCAAGAAATAGAGGATAAAATACCTCTTTCTTGGGAGTTGGTGCCTATATCAGATAAGGGGGTAAATGCCTTTAATTATGGAAATGGCGGAACACTTAATCAATTAACCTATTCGGTGAGGTGGTATCGTTCCGGTGTTGATGTAACTGATGTTATGAACGGTAGTTCCAAGCATTTATTTGACTTTGAAAGAAAAAATATCTACGGAGTGGATGATAACGATGTAACCGATGAAGCGTGGAATGCCATTCATAAGGGGCAGACACAAATCGTCTTAACGGACGAAGATATTAACGGTGTAGGCAACCTATATGTAGTCTATGACGAATTAGCAATTGAACAAGAATATCAAAGATTAAAGGAGTAATATTATGGCAATAAGAAGAACAGGTGTAACGGTAGTTGATAAAAAAGAAAGTCTTCCGATGCGTGTTAATCACGCTACAAGACGTTGGGAAATATTTAATCCATCTACCAATAGTTATAATGATACAGGAATATCAGCAGTTCCGGAGGATACCGCAACGGCGATTAAATATTACAAGTTAAGTAATACAATGACCACTCCTGAAGCTCCGGGAGACTCTCAAACATCGTGGGTAGATATAGCTTCGTTAAATCAAGCTGTTATTACTGATGGAGGTTGGAGTGCTGACCCATTGTCTGTATCGAAAAACAATCGTTTTTGTTGGGCGGCTTATTATAGTTTGGAAAATGTGCTTAATGCTTCCACGATGAAGTATGAGCAAAAATACAAGTTGAATATGGTAGGCTTGTATAACAACTACGCTGCAAGTCCTGAAATAACAATTGATGAAAACGGAGTGGTAACCATAGTGAACCCTGACGGAACAACACAAACTCATCAATTGATGACGGCTGATTCTTACCAATCGTTGATGAAAATGGTAACAGGCTTACAGTCGCAAGTGGATAGTGCTGTTTACTCGTATAGTGGTGCCGGAGCTCCAACCAAAAACCACAATAAAGCACCATTGAACACTTGGGGAATTGAGCCAAATAGCCCTAATAATGTTATCGCCGATATTTACGCTGTTCACGTAGGAGACACCTATACAGATACAGACGATTATGTTTCTTATCGCTTTGTTCTAAAAGAGGGAATGCCATCCTCTGACCCATTGAATTACGAGTGGCAAGTGATTGCTGACGGTGCATTATCTTCTGCTTTGCAGGAAATTGCCAAGTTGGGAAATAGTTCTGTGAAAATATTTACATCACAACCAGCACCACCTTATAAACAGGGAGATATGTGGATAAGCACCCAATCTGGAAAATCTGTTATCAAAACGTGTCTTATCGGAAAAGATGAAAACGGAACATTTGAGGCAACTGATTGGATTGTACCGTTCGCTACCAAAGAAGAGGTGGAGACGATTCGTCAAGATTTAGCAACAGCTCAATCCAACTTACAACAAGCACAGAATAATATCTCTGATTTGCAAAATAATCTTGATACGTTGGAAAATCAAACGCTTCAAGCGATGCGTGATGATTTGATAGATGACAATGAGCGTACAGCATTAAAAGTTTTATTGAATAATTTAGACGTTGAACAGGAACAATTATTATCCAATGTTGCTTATTTGAAAGACAGTGAATATTTACCAACAGTAGAAAAAGAAGATGTTGAGAATAAAGCCAATAAACTTCTTGCAGAAAATACAGGTACATTGGACATTTTGCAATCCAAAATCAACGCTATATTAAACCCAACAGGTGACCAAGGTAAACGTATATCCAATGCTGAAAAAACAGCCTATCAGAACGCATTAGTAGTTTACAAAGCCGACCATAAAGCACTTTCACAAGCTATTGATAATGCAAGGGCAAAGATTGATGAAGAGTTAAAACGATTAGCAGATGAAAAGGTGGATAATTTAGAGGTTGGTGCTCGTAACCTTGTCTTAAACTCATCAGAAAGGAAAGAAACAAACCAATACAAGATGGGCGAGTTCTCAACCTCTGAAAATTTGAAATGGGGAGAACAATATACGTGTACAATATGGGGGCATATTGCTGATGGGCAAAGTTGTTATGTTGATTTCTTACCTTCAACTCGCACAATGGTTATTTTACAGAAAATATCAGAAGGTGTATATAAAGGCAGTTTTATTCCAGAAGAACATAGTTTATATCCTAATGATGTTCAGAATAAATTTGCGATTTATAATGTGGATAGTGAAGGAAATTTAAATGGCTACATTGATAAAATAAAGATAGAAAAGGGAACAAAGGGAACGGATTGGACACCGGCACCCGAAGACCTCCAAGCAGAAATGAATGCTTTGATTTCTGATGTGGATGTTGAGTATGGTGCTTCCAATAGTCCAAGTGTTGTACCTACTTCGTGGACTACTGATGCTCCACAATGGCAAAAAGGAAAGTTTATATGGCAAAGAACCAAAAAGACCCTAAAAGATGAAACGGAAAATTATAGCACTCCAATTTGCATCCAGGGAGCAGAGGGCAAAGGAATTTCTACAATAGAAGAACAATACTATCAGTCGAATAGTGCTGTTGCTTTGGAAGGTGGAGAATGGAGTACTCAAGCCCCTACACCCAATAAAGACAAGTATATTTGGACACGCTCGGTTATCACTTATACAGACAATACAACTACAGAAACTGCTCCTATTTGTAGTACGGGAGCAAAAGGAGAAGATGCACTCTCTGTTTCAATATCCACGCAAGGTCATTTTCGTAACTACTACGAGCAGGACGAAAACGGTGAAACAGAACTCAAAAAAGAGGTTGTTGGTGGCGTTATGGTGGGTGATGTGGAGTGTGTAGAATGTACGCTTTTGATACGAAAAGGCTCTCTTGATGTTACCGAAAATGCTTTGAATGATAGTACCATTGCTCTTAAATGGCTTGTAAATGGCGAAGTTCGTCAAAATGGAGGTAAAAAACTCCTTCTAACCCTTGTTGATTGTGATGGTAATGATGATAATATACAAATACAATATAATGATAATAACGCTAAAAATTGGTAATTATGGCAATAAGAAGAGTAAGTGTAACAGTTAAAAATGTTTGGGAAAATCAACCACCCAAACAACAAGGAGGGGGTAAGAATTACATAAAGAATGGTAACTTCCTTTCAGGGTTGGATTTTTGGAATACAAATAACAATCCTACTACAACAACAATATATAGCTCCAACGATTTGTTGTTAGGAGTTTCCTCGGCATTGAAAATTGATTTTGATAGCTGGGGAAGTGGTATTTGGCAGAATTTCACTCAAGGTAGTAATCGGTTGGAGTTAAATAAGCCTTATACATTATCTTTTCTTGCTAAAAGTGATGTCTTGGACACTAAAATAATGGTAGGACACGAACAAGATGTTAAGTTTATAAGTTTGAAAAGTCATTGGTCAAGATATATTTTTAGAGGTTTTAGACCTACGGAACATAAGAACTTTGTATTCTATTCTAATCAAAATACAGCAGGAAGTTTTTATATCACCAATATCCAGTTGGAAACTGGAGAAAATGCCAGTGACTTTAGTGATTTTCCGTTTGTTGAACGAGCGATACAAGGCACTACTGATATTAATGGTGGATTGGCTTTGAGTAATGTGTTGGGTGTCAAAGATAAGGTAGGAAAAATTAGAGCCTATATGAGTGGATTAGAAGGTACATTAACAGCTTTTGCTGCCGGAGTAAGTAATTTCGGCACGCCAATCGAAAAAAGGAACATAGATATAAGACACGACGGCAGTGCAAATATAGGTGTGTTTGAAGTTGATGCTGAAACAGGCGATGTGTCTATTTTAGATAAATATATAGGTGGATTGAAAAGATTGCTTTTTGGACAAAAAAAACTACCAAAGTTGGAACAACTTCTTAATTCAGCCACAGAAACAGGAACTCAAAACTACTCTTCTATAAGCAAGACAGGAACCATTAAGGAAGTTTTATTACTTGGAAATCCTATTGAACTGGAGCAGCCGAAAATAGACTTCACAATATCGGCAAATTTGGAATATTTGATTCCGGTTAGTGGTCATCATTCTGTTGTTTTTGGGTTATATAAATATGATGAAAATTTTACAGAATATAGACCCTATAACGAAACTGTAATTGTTCATCACGGAATGGGTGGATATGGTAATCAGACAGTTTATACTCTAACAGGGAGCATATTGGACGCTCCAGCAGGAAAATATAAACTTGCTGTTTCTTTAGATATAGACACTGCTATCTCTTTTGATTTGAGCAATATAAAACTCTCTTATGTCGCAGATAATACCATTAGAAGAATAGAGTTTGGGAATGACGGATTAATGGCTTTCTACTCTTATAATGGTAAAAAGAACTTTATTAGGATTACTGAAGATGATGGTGTGCAAATAGGAGGAAAAACAGATATGCCCGGAATACTTGCGACTGGAAGTTATAATGGATATGGACAAGACAATCAATGGGGGGCAAAAACAGGAAACCAAATTGTAAGAACTTCACAGGGTGTTTATCATATTTTTCATAATATAGGACACGGTAGTTTTACTGCTTCAGTAAATGCTCATACTGAAAACTGTGTGGTAACAATTAGTTCTCGTAATTCTCAATATATAGAGATTATTATTACAAGAAATGGGAACCGCAGAGATAGTGGATTTGATTATACATTGATTGGACGAAACTATTAAAAAATAGAGGTAGATTGCTCTACCTCTATTGACAAGTATTTGCTCTTTGAAATAACTAATTTTGCTCTTGTTTTTTTAGCTCTCTCCATTCAGCACCTGTAACAGGTAAGAATGTAAAGGCTTCATTAAATAAGCGATAAACTTCTTCATTGTTTCCATTATCATACGCTTGTTTAATTTTTCCTCTTGCATTTTTGATAACGGAATTAGGAATATAACCAATGGTGTCTGTCATAGCGTCATCAGCAGTTAATATAAAATCTTTCCCATTAATAAATCCAGTTGCATAGTTACCATCTTGGTCTATAATATCTGTTCCATACATTTTAAGCATAGGAGGATTGGAAAGAGTATCACGTTGGTGTTTTGCAAAGCCACGAGTAATAGTTCTTTTCCCTGATAACTCTTCATTTTTCCACGCTAAAATAATGGTTCGTTTCACAATTTCAAGTGGAGAAAGATGTTTCGGGTTTTCTGTTGCTACTCTTTGAGGTGCTTTGTTCCAGCCTCTCATATCAGGCTTAATGTTGATAGTGGCGTTAGGGTCAAGTTGGAATGGCTTCTTTGGCTCATCTTTGCTATTACAAGCAACCAACAATAATGCGAATAGCATTGTAAGTAATGTAAGTTTTTTCATAGTTGTAAAATTTATAAGTGAATAATTAGAGAAACAAAATTAGTAAAAAAAAGATTTATATGTTTAATTTAATAAAAAAAGTTTAGTGAAGTTATGGTATTAATATTTGTTGAATCGTTATTGGGTAAAGATTTTCATACATTGTTTATCAAAATAGCAATAGTAATGTTGCTTTGGCTTTTTCCAATTGTAGCAAGTTTGATTGACTTATTTACAGGCGTTAAAGCGAGTAAAGTAACTAATAATCGCAGAAAGTTACACAGTAACGGAATGCGAAAAACAATCTATAAAATGTTAGGGTATTTATCGCTTTTAATTGTGTTTTTTCTCATTGATTTTGCGACAAGCTATTTGGTTACATTGTCGGATATTGTGAGTTTCTTTGGAATTTTTCGTGTTCCGGTATTTACATTACTATCAAGTGTGTCTCTTTGTGCCATTGAGGTCTGGAGCATAAAAGAGAATGTGGAAGTCATTAGAAATGAAGAGATAATTCCTAACAAAACATTAGATAAGGCAATTGATTTAGCCAAGATATTAGGCGATGATAAAATAGGAAGAGTACTTGAAGTATTACGTGAACCTGATAGTAATTCATTAAAAGAAAGGGATTATAAATGATAACAAGTAAAAAAGGTATTGATTTAATCAAAAATTTTGAAAAGCTAAGTTTGAGAGCTTATCGCTGTCCTGCTGGGGTTTGGACAATTGGTTATGGTCATACAGGAAATGTTAAGCGTGGACAAAGAATAACCAAAGAACAGGCAGAAGGTTTTTTGCGTAAAGATTTACAACGTTTTGAAAAATGTGTAAACGAACAAAGTTTATTGTTGACACAAAATCAATTTGATGCGTTAGTGTCATTTTGTTTTAATGTAGGTTGCCACGCTTTTAGACAAAGTACTCTGTTGAAGCACTTGCGAAATAAGTATGCTCCCAAAGATTGGATTAAGAGACAGTTCAGTCGTTGGGTTTATGTTAAAGGTCGTCCGAATAGAAGTTTGAAAATCAGAAGAAGAAAAGAGTGTGAATTGTTTTTTAGTTAAAAGAGGTTATGAGAAAGATATTTTTATTATTTATTGTTAGTTTGGTGCTATTCAGTTGCCGACCAATAGAGAAAGTCACGGAAGCAAGAGTTAAGGTTGATAGTATCGCCTTGACAAGCTTGAATAGACGTGTATTTACTTTAGAGCAGAAAAGTGTTTTTTTGCGAAGAAAAATATCCGAGAATGTAAAGTTGGCAGAAAGATTCAAGTCAGCAATGAGGGCAACCGTTGAAAAGTATGATACTTCAAAGCCTAATAATCCAATCAAAGAAAAGATTACTTACTCAAAAAATAATAGTAGAGAAAGAAGTTATATAAAGTTAAAGCATCAGGTAGATTCTCTTGTTAAAATTTCCAAAAGAAAAGATGTTAGAATTGAAAAGTTGGAACGTCGAGTTACTTTTTTGGAAGAAAAAGAGGAAAAAACAAAAACTTTGGTAGGACCTACCGAATTCCAAAGTTTTCAGATATGGGGATTTTGGATATTGTTAGTTTTGATGTTAGTTATCATCTTTGTTAAGTTTAAATAAAAAACAAGCCTTTTTCGGTAAGTTCGCATAATAATGCAAATAAGGAAAGAAACTTTTTATTTTCAGGCTATTCCTTTTAAGAAGCCCGAAAAACAAAAAGGCTTTATTTGGTTCTGTTGTTTTCTGTTTCGTTTTGAGCCACTTTTACTGTGAGGTAAGAGTGGCTTTTTCATACAAGTAATCAATAACCTTTCTGTTTGCCTCTGATACTTTTTTAAGGTTACGATTGATATAGATAGAAGCCATTCCTTTTGGTTTACGCCCTTGGGCTATATCAATGATTGGGTCTGGTATATCTAACTCCGCAGCAATAGTAGCCCACGAGTGCCTTGCCCAATAACTTGTTATTCCGGGAAAAGCTCGTTGTATCGCTTTGTTCATTTTAGATAAAAAGGTTTTATAGTCATCGGTCTTATAGGTATCCAAAAAGTTCAATAGATACTTTTTTCCTCTGTATTTGTCTATTATTGCTTGTGCTTCCGGTTCTATTTTGAGCAAAATATGAGTGTTAGTTTTGGCTCTCAAAATAGAAAGCTGTTCATTTACAATATCTTCATTTTTTAAGAAAAGAAGGTCCTTTATGTTCATACCACATAAGTAAAATGACAAGAAAAATAGGTCTAAATATTTTTGCACGTTAGGAAATACATTGGTATGTTTATTTGCTGTGAGTTTTTCACGTTTAACAAATTCTTCTTGATTAAAGTGTAGCATTTCACGCAATCTCTCAATGGGAATATTGCGGTGCTTTGTAGTCGTCTTTTTTATCTTAAAACGACGAAATGGGTATTTGTCATAACCTATCAAATCCCTATCAATAGCATCATTAAATATTGTTCTAATAGCACGTAGGTAAAATGATTTTCCATTTATAGTCATTCCACTATGCAAACAAAAAGCATCAAAATCCTTTAGCCAAGAAACTGTAATATCAGATATTAGTAGTTTTTCAGTATCGCAAAAATCAGATACTTTTCTCAATGTATCTATATATTGCTGTTTTGTTCCTTTATTAGTATATATTTTGATGTGGTTTTGTATATAATTGGCAAAATGCAAAGGATGTTTCTGTTTGGTGCTTGTCCTTTTTCTCACTTTAATCCCCCACTCTTTTATGATTAAATCTTTAATTTGGTTATGACTATAGTTGTTTATCTCATTTGTCAATTCCAAACGCAAGAGTAAATTTTGAGCAGCATTATAACGTGTTGTTATAATGCTATTTAATAAATCTTTATTGGCTATTTTACCTTCAACTCTATCTTGTATCCAATTTTCCATAGGAACAGATACACCTATTGGAATTTGAGCAGATTTTCTATCTACAACTACGGTCAATTTCAATGTATATGTTCCGTCTTTCTTTTTATTTCTTGTGTCTAAAAATAATTTAATTGATGTTGCCATTTTTTTTATTCCTTTCTTTTATTTTTAATTGTTGTTCTGTGTTAATTTTGCAAGCAATTTGCAAGTAAATGGACAAAATTGGACGTTTTTCGACCGTTTTTGACAAGAGATTTATTGAAAAATGGGCTTTTTTTGATGAGATATTGGCATAAAAAAAGCCCTAAAAATCAATTTATATAATTCGAACCCACGACCCACAGCTTAGAAGGCTGTTGCTCTATCCAGCTGAGCTACTGAACCATCAAAAGTGGTGCAAAAGTAATCTATTTTTTCAAAACAAACAATTTTTTAGAGGAAAAGATATAAAAAATCATTATTTTCTCGTAAAAAATGAGTAATATTGCAACTTCTAAATACGAAAATAGAGATTTATAAAGATGATAGTATTAAAATTTGGTGGTTCATCAGTTGGAACAATTGAGAGTTTGAAACAAGTAAAAAAGATTGTTACTGCTCACAAAGCAAAAGGGTCTGTTATTGTTGTCGTATCTGCTCTTTCGGGCATTACAGATATGCTTTACAGCACCTCTTCATTAGCAGCAAAAGGAAATAAGACCTATTTAGACCATTATGAGAAAATGGTTGCTCGACATTTTGAGATGGTCGATGCTTTAGTTATTAAAGAAAAAAAAGAGACGGTAAGAAATATTTTACAATCTCATTTTGTTGATTTAGCCAATATTTTCAGAGGAATTTACCTTATTAGAGACATCTCTAATCGAATTACAGATACTATTGTGGCATACGGAGAGATACTTTCTTCTATTTTGATAAGTGGAATTATCGAAGACAGTGTTCATTTTGATGCTCGTACTTTTATAAAAACCAATCAGCAATTTAAAAAGCACATTGTTGACTTCAAAGCCACTGAAAAAGAGATTCAAACTGCTTTCAAAACAGTTCCTCAAGTTTCTATTTGTGGTGGATTTATCTCTACCGATGTGGAAACGGGATATACCACCAATATTGGACGGGGTGGTTCCGATTATACAGCAGCTATTTTGGCTGCCACTTTAAATGCCACTCAACTTGAGATATGGACTGATGTTGATGGATTTATGACTGCTGACCCACGCACCATCAGCACAGCTTATGTGATTGATAATTTAAGTTTTGGAGAAGCGATGGAACTTTCCAACTTTGGTGCAAAAGTAATTTATCCACCCACAATTTTCCCGGTTTATCAGAAAAACATTCCTGTTCTAATAAAAAACACATTCAATCCCGAAGCTAAAGGAACACGTATCTCAAATGATAAATTAAAAGATGATAAAAGAAGGATAAAAGGAATTTCTTCGATAAATGATACTTCATTGATTACTATTCAAGGTTTGGGAATGGTAGGAGTTATCGGCGTCAATCGTAGAATATTTAAGGTATTAGCACAGAATGGAATTAGTGTATTTTTAGTGGCTCAAGCCTCATCTGAAAACACCACTTCCATCGGTGTACGTAATGCTGACAGTCAGTTAGCATTAGAAGTTTTGCGTGAAGAATTCAAAAGTGAGATAGAGCAAGGAGATATTAACCAAATAGTTTCAAATGACGAGTTGGTAACAATTGCTGTTGTGGGTGATAATATGAAACACAAACCCGGTATTGCAGGAAAATTGTTTGGTACATTGGGAAAAAATGGTATCAATGTGATTGCTTGTGCTCAAGGTGCATCGGAAACCAATATCTCATTTGTAACACATCGTTCCGTAGTTAGAAAAGCATTAAATGTTATTCACGATTCATTCTTTTTATCAGAATATCAAGCGTTAAACTTATTTGTTGTTGGGGTTGGTACAGTTGGTTCCAGTCTTTTGGAACAGATAAAACAACAGCAAGAAAAATTGATGAAAAACAATCGCTTAAAAATAAAAGTAGTGGGGATTTGTTCCAGTCAGAAAATGTGGATTGACAGAAAAGGAATTGATTTAGAAGGTTGTCTTGAAAAACTAAATTCAGAGGGAAAATCCGGAAATGCCAATCTCTTTTTAGATGAAATCATTAAACAAAACATTTTCAACTCTGTTTTTGTCGATTGTACGGCAAGTAATGAGGTTTCAGAACTTTATCAAACCGTTTTAGAAAATAACATATCAGTGGTTACAGCCAACAAAGTAGCTGCTTCTTCAGCTTATGAACATTATGCTAAACTTAAAAATACAGCGAGAGAACGAGATATCAAATTCTTATTTGAGACCAACGTAGGAGCCGGATTGCCGATTATCAACACTATGAATAACTTGACAAATAGTGGTGACAGAATACTGAAATTAGAGGCTGTTTTATCGGGAACATTAAATTATATTTTCAATACGTTAAGTGCTGATATTCCATTAAGTAAAGCGATAGAAATGGCAAAAGAGGAAGGATTTTCAGAACCTGACCCACGCATTGACTTATCGGGAATTGATGTTATCAGAAAATTGGTTATTCTTACTCGTGAAGCCGGTTATCCGATAGAACAAGATGAGGTTGAGAAAAAACTTTTCGTTCCCAATGAATATTTTGAGGGAACATTGGACGACTTTTGGCAAAATATAAAAAATCTGGATAACGAGTTTGAAACCAAACGACAACAATTGGTTGCCAACAACGAACGTTGGAGGTTTGTGGCAAAAATGGAAGAAGGAAAATGTAGTGTTGGTTTGCAAACGGTAGATAATTCTCATCCTTTTTATGAATTACAAGGTAGCAATAACATTATTCTTATCACAACAGAGCGTTACAACGAATATCCTATGATTATCAAAGGTTACGGTGCAGGTGCTAATGTTACAGCAGCAGGTGTTTTTGCTGATATTATGAGCATTGCCAATATTTAATTAAGTTGAAAGTTTATAAAGTTATAAAGAGTCAATTTTGAAAAATATTAATAAGCACATCAAGACTTTAGATACTATAAAAAAAATAGCCATAATATTAGGTGCAACAGGGCTAACAGGAAATTACTTGTTGGAGATTCTATTGGAGAGCAACGCTTATGACAAGATAAAGGTGTTTACTCGTAAAACAACTGGAAAAACACATTCCAAATTGGAAGAAACTGTTTGTGATGTACTTAAATTAGAAAAATATGCAGACAATTTTACTGCTGACGAGGTCTTTTGTTGCATTGGAACAACCAAAAATAAAACACCTGACAAAAAATTGTATCACAACATAGATTACGGTATTCCTGTAAAGGCGGCAAAATTAGCAGAACAAAATAAGATTAAAACCTTTATTGTGATTTCAGCGATTGGAGCAACTCCCCAAAGCCACCTTTTTTATAGTCGCACCAAAGGAGAAATGGAACAAGCCATATTAAAGAAAAACATTCCCAATATTTTAATCTATCGTCCTTCCATTATTTATGGAAAAAGAAGTGAAAAACGTCCGTTTGAAGAAGTTGGATTACTCCTAACAAGAGCTGTTCAAATTTTCTTTTTTGGAAAATTACAAAATTACAAACCGATATCTGCCAAAGATTTAGCAAAAGCACTTTATTTAGGAGCAGAACGCAAGAAAGGACATCAAATTATTTTTAGAGATACATTTGATTGGGAATAAACTTAGAATATTCTTGGGAATTTATTTGTTTTTTAAGTACTTTTGAAAAAAAAACGTATAAAGATGAAAAAAGCAATCACATTATTAGCGTTAATTTTATTGGTTGGTGTAGTTTCTTCTTTTCGTAGTTACACATCAAATAAGACAACAAAACAAACGAAGAGCAAAGAGATTGTTAAAAAATATATTTCCAATAAAAATTATACAATAAAAATTAAAGAATCACCAGATATTCAGATTCTTAAAAATTATACAACTACATCTGATAATTTCAATCGTATTAGTATTAATGCAGAAAGAATTAACTTAAAAGATTTATTTACATTTATCCTAAAAGCAGCCCCAGACGATATTATTATAGAGAATAAAGAGAGATTAAAAGAATATTATGAAGTTGTTGTAAGATTAAAACAAAATATAAACAATACAAAACAAGAAAGAATAGAAGCATTAAGGAAAGAAATTGTAAATGAATTATTAATAGCCTTCGATTTAAGTTTAGAGAAAGTGAGAATTCGAACTATTAATATTCAAGATACTGTCAAACTCAATAAATTTACAAATTATTGTAAAAGTGGAACTTCAAAAGTAAGTTGGAGTAATGATACTGTTAAAGTTGAAAATATATCCTTAAAGGAATTAGCTAAACTTCTAGACTCCAAGTTTCTTATAAGTAATAATGATAGTGTTAGAATCAGTTATCAATGGAGTAATATTGATGCTGATTTGATAAAAAAGTTAGAAAACGATTTAGGTCTATCGTTTAACAATACAAAAACAGAGAGTTACAAATACATATTAAAAGATAACTTTTAACTTTACAAACTTTCCTACTTTTTAACTTTATTAACTTTTATATTTCAAATTAAAATCAGACCTTTGTAGTTTAAATAAAAAGAAGAATATGAAGAAAATATTTTTTATACTATCAGTCAGTTTATTAACACTTGTTGGGTGTAATGATACAATTACTTATTCAGAATTACAAGACCGAGAACAAGAAAATATCAAGGCATATCTTGATAGAAATGATATTAAAGTGGTAAAAGTTATGCCCAAAGAAGGAGAATGGAAAGAAAATATCTATTACAAATCAGAATCGGGACTCTACTTTCATCTTGTTTCGCCGGGAGATAGTACGCTAAAAGTCCAAAAAAGTTCTATTATTTCTATTCGTTTTATTCTAACCAAAATAAACAAAAAAAATACGGTTATTCTTCGAAATTGGGAGCCACAAGACTTACTTTATCCCGAACAATTAAAACTCTCTGATTTATCATATAATCCAAGATTTGGAATCGGCATACAAGAAGCACTTGGATATATGAAGAATTATCAATCGGAGGCTATTGTTATTGTTGAGTCGACACTGAATGTTACAAACTATAAAAACACAGTCACTCCCGTAAAATATAGATTAAAAATAACAGATATTAGATAAAATCAAACAAATATATACAAATCAAATGTCATTAATCAAGTCAATATCAGGAATAAGAGGAACAATCGGTGGAAAAGTAGGAGAAGGTCTTAGTCCACTTGATGTGGTAAAATTTACCTCTGCTTATGCTACATTTATTCAGTCAAGCAAAAAAATAAAGTCCAATAAAATAGTTGTTGGACGTGATGCTCGTATTTCGGGAGAGATGGTAAATAAACTCGTCGTTGGAACATTATTGGGAATGGGAATGGATGTCGTGGATATCGGTTTAGCAACCACTCCTACCACAGAATTGGCAGTAACGTGGGAAAAAGCTGCCGGTGGAATTATCCTCACAGCGAGTCATAATCCCAAACAGTGGAATGCATTAAAACTATTAAATGAAAGAGGAGAATTCCTCAATGCAGAAGAAGGAGCTAAAATATTAGAAATTGCAGAAAGTGACAATTATCAATTTGCAGAAGTAGATAAAATCGGTACACTTTCAACTGCCGACTACACACAAAAACATATTGAGAGTGTGATGGATTTGAAATTGGTAGATGTAGAGGCTATTCGCAATGCTAACTTCAAAGTAGCTATTGACTGTGTAAATTCTGTGGGTGGCATAGCAATCCCTGCCCTACTCGAAGCTTTGGGTGTTTCTGTGGTAGAAAAGCTCTACTGTGAACCCAATGGACATTTTCCACATAATCCCGAGCCTTTGGCAGAAAACTTAACTGAAATTGCCAAAACAATGAAATCGGGAAAATATGATGTTGGTTTTGTAGTAGACCCTGATGTGGATAGATTGGCCATTGTAACGGAGAAAGGAGAGATGTTTGGAGAGGAATATACGCTTGTTTCTGTAGCAGATTATATTCTTACTCACACACCCGGAAATGTTGTTTCCAATTTAAGTTCTACACGTGCTTTACGTGATGTAGCTCATATACACAACTGTGAATATCAAGCATCTGCCGTAGGAGAGGTAAATGTAGTTACAGCAATGAAAGCCACTAAAGCGATTATTGGTGGAGAAGGCAACGGTGGAGTTATCTATCCTTCAAGTCATTATGGACGTGATGCTTTGGTGGGAATAGGAATGTTTTTATCACATTTGGCATTATCCGGAAAAAAAGTTTCTGAATTAAGAAATGACTATCCCAACTATTTTATGGCAAAAAAGAAAATTCAACTCACTCCGGAAATTGACGTTGATGCTCTTTTAATAGCCATAAAAGGCATTTATAAACAGTATGAAATCAATGATATTGATGGTGTAAAAATAGATTTCCCACAAGGTTGGGTACACTTACGCAAGTCAAATACCGAGCCGATTATTCGTATCTACTCTGAGGCGGGAACAGAAGAACAAGCCCATAAATTTGCAGATGCCATTATTGAAGAGATAAAAAGAATAGCTAATTTGAACTAACCCAAAAGGCAACAAATAGAAATTAAAAAATCCGAACAGTGTCCAATGACCTATTCGGATTTTTTAATGCTTTTATAGTTCGTTATTTATTTTTTCTTTTTCTTACTTTCTGCCATTTCTTTATCTACTAAGATACGTCCACAGTTTTCACAAACAATCACTTTTTTACGAGAACGAATATCCAATTGAATTTGAGGTGGAATTTTACTAAAACATCCTCCACAAGCAGCACGTTCAACAGGAACAATTGCCAAACCGTTACGAGCTGCCTTACGAATTCTTTTAAAGGCAGTTAAAAGACGAGGTTCTATTTTTTTCTCTATCTTTTTCGCTTTGTCTCTTAACTTCTCTTCATCTTGTTTTGTTTCAGAAATGATTTCAGCAAGTTCTTCTTTTTTATCTTTATAATCTAATTTTCTTTCATTTAACTTTTCAGTGGCCTCTTTCTTTTCCTCTTTTTTCTCCTCTTGTAAAGCAGTAAACTCTTTGATTCTTTTTTCACAAAGTTGGATTTCAAGATTTTGGAATTCAACCTCTTTGGTTAGATTATCGTATTCCCTATTGTTAGCAACATTATTGAGCTGTTCCGTATATCGCTCAATCTTCATATTTGCTTCTTCAATCTCTACTTTTTTTCCTTTAATGGTTGTTTTTAACTCACTAATTTCGGTATCAATATTTTTTAGTCGAGTTTCCAATCCCATTATTTCATCTTCCATATCTTGCACTTCTAAAGGTAAGTCACCACGTAATATTTTAATTTCGTCGATGTTTGAATTTACCGTTTGAAGTTCATAAAGTGCAAACAACTTCTCTTCTATGGATATTTCTTTAGTTGCTTTCTTTTTAGTAGTTGCCATATTATTTTATAGATAATTAATTGGATTTGTGTTAATATCTGAAATTCGAACTGCAAAGGTAGGGATTTTTTTTGAAATTAATTCATAAAAAATCTCTTTTGTGTGTGCTTCGCTTTCAAAATGTCCGATATCTGCTATGATAATTTGATTTTCAGCATCAAAAAACTGATGGTATTTGAAGTCTCCTGAGATATAAATATCTGCTTTTTCTCGCATCGCATATTTCAAAAAATCACTGCCCGAACCACCGCAGAGAGCCACTCTCTTTATTTTTTGAGTAATATCTCCGGTATAGCGAATAGTGGAAAGGTTTAATTTCTCTTTCAAATTTTCTAAAAAGTGAATTGCTTCTATCTTTTCAGAAAGTTCTCCAACCATTCCTGCTCCTACCCTGCTCCATTCATTATTAAGAGGTAAAATATCAAATGCCGGTTCTTCGTAAGGGTGAGCCTTTAACATTTCAGCCACCACTTTTGACGTTAAGTATTTTGGTAAAACAACTTCCACTCGTGTTTCCGTTTCAGTATGCAGTTTATTCTTTTCACCAACAAAGGGAGTCGCATTTTCATTGGCTCTAAAAGTTCCCTTACCTTCGACATTAAAACTACAACAGTCATAATTTCCAATGACTCCTGCTCCAGCATTAAAGACAGCCTGTTTTACACTTTCTGCCTTCTCTTTGGGAACATAAGTGATTAATTTTGTCAAAACGCCACTTTTGGGAACAAGTATTTGTTTGTTTTGCAACCCCAATTTGTCAGCAAAATAGCCATTGACCCCATAAAAGACATTGTCCAAATTAGTATGTGCAGCGTAGATAGCAATATCGTTTTTTATCGCTTTTATAACACATTGCTGAATATAGTTTTGACCTGTAATTTTCTTTAAGCCACTAAAGATAAGTGGATGATGAGAAACAATCATATTACAATTTTTCTCAATCGCTTCGTCAATAACAGCCTCAACAATATCAACAGTTATTAGCACACCTGTAACTTCCATTTGACTATTGCCAATCAGCAGGCCGGCATTATCATAACTCTCTTGAAGACTTAACGGTGCAAAATCCTCAATAATTCTGGCTATATCTTTTACTTTAACAACTGACATTCAATTTTCAATGGTTTTATGCGTCTTTTTTCTCTTCTTCTTTGGGAGTATCTTCTGATTTTGAAAACTCAGTTATCCCATTTTCAATTAATAAATTATACCACCCAATCAATTTTTTAACATCACTTGGATAAACTCTATCTTTGTCATAGTCAGGAAGTATTTCTTCCATATAAGCCACCAAAGTTGGATTGTCCGATTTTGTTGCTACGGAACATTTCTGACTATTTTCTTTTGTTTTGATTAATTCAAAAACTTCTGCCAGTGGTTTTTCATCTGTTTCCGTATAAATAGCAATATCTCCCAAAGAAACAATTTTATCTTTTGCAAAAGCCGGAATTCGTTTTTTATCTTTTAAAGCCTCTACAACAAACATATTTTTCCCTTGTGAAACCATTTTATACAATCCGGGTTTTCCCGAAATAGAAAGAATTTCTTTTAACATATTTTCTTTTTTAATTTATTTTAGATTTTGTTTTTCTTTTCTCAAAAAATATTATCAATATAAGTACTACAAGTACTAAAGCAAAAAAGACCATTTCCATTGCATACTTAAATGGACTGACCCATATTTCTTCCAGTACATTCCAACGTCCCAATATCTCTACAAAATTCCAGAAAATAATAACCGTAGGAATAGCATATCGAAGAGCATAAGCCATATTTTCTTTTTTTAGCAATTTTGTAAATAGATACAATGCCCATAACAAAGACCCGTAAGCAACAATGTGTGCTATAATCGTATCATCTCCAATAAAGTTTTTATCATAGACAAACAACAAAAGCAAGTAAAATGTCCAAAGCAACATATTTAACTCCATAAAGGTAGTCAAAGCAATGTTTCTTACAGCAGGTTTTAAAGGTTTCATATTCAAACTTTTCACTCGTTTCTGAAACCAAGAGAAAAATGTACAACCTGTTTTTGTTCCAAAAAAGTAGTATATCATAATAATTACCCAAAATCCAACAGAAGAGGGCATTATTAAATATTCCGGTTTAGTTACTATTTCTCCATTTTCCATTAAAGGTGGCACACCAAATCGTTGTGCGTAATAAACAAAAGCAAACTCCACCCAACCTGTCCACACAAATAATCCACCAAATAACCCCAAAAGTGTAGCAGTTAAGTTTCTCTTACTCACCATTCCCCATAGAAGAAGAAGAACACCTATAAACCCCAATATTAAAGCTGCCTCAAAAATAAAATGATGTCCTAATTTTTTTTCCATTACTATCATCAGTGCGTGTCCTAATGGCATTGTAAACAAGACAATAATAAAAGCTATAATACCTGCAAATGGTTTTTTAATCATAATAATTCTATTTAAATTTCTCGTATCTATTATCAATAACTTGATAAACTAGAAAACAAAAGTACAAAAAGATTATCAAAAATCAATCTCTTTTTATTATAACCGAAAGAATGGTTAGTGGTTAATGATTAATTTCGATGGCTGAACAGTTCGACAATATGGTTACTGAGCCTGTCGAAGTAACTTAAACGACTCTTCTTTTGTCATTTCGACAAGTGGTCAGTGAGTTTATCGAACTTCTCACTGACCACACTATCAAAGCCACAAAATAAAGCAAAGCCATAACATTTTTTATAAAAAAAAGACATTCAATATCATTTATTTGTACTTTTGCATATTAAAACAAACTAATTAATGATTGCCTACACATATATACTCAAATGTTCCGATGGTAGTTATTACACGGGTAGCACCAATAACTTAACAGCAAGATTAGAACAACATCAAAGTGGTCAGGGTGCAAATTACACTCGCAAAAGGTTACCGGTTACTCTTGTATATTATGAAGAATACTCACGCATAAAAGATGCTTTTTATAGAGAAAAACAGATACAAGGTTGGAGTAGAAGAAAAAAAGAAGCTTTAATAAATTCTAATCTTGATAAATTACAAGAATACTCAAAATCCAAAACAAAGGAAGATTAATATCTGTTTTTACGAACATTTTGACAACATGGTTACTGAGCTTGCCGAAGTAACTAATTCTCTTTCTGTCGCTTCGACAAGCTCAGCGACCAAGTTTCTATATTTTTTCGGTTACTGAGCCTTGTCGAAGTAACTAAACGACCACTTCTTGTCTGTCGTTTCGACAAGTGGTCAGTGAGTTTACCGAACTGCTCAACGACCATTTTCTATTCTTTTAGTTGGGGACTGAGCGTAGCCAAAGCCTATTTTTTGCTGTTATCACTGTTTTAATTACTCCTTTATTATTTTTTAACTTTATGAACTTATTTAGGAACAAGGTTACATCTTTTTCTCATAAAACTTGCAAGTCATAAAAAAAAAAAAAAACTATGAAAAAGATTTACAAAATGACAATGCTATTAGTGGCGTTTTTTACACTAATAGGTGGAACTGCGAAAGCACAAATGCCCGTAGCGGGAAAATGGTACACAGTTAAAGGCAAAGACACTTGGAAGTGGAATGTTGGAAAAAAAGGTACTACTAACAATGCTGTTAAACTAACAGCAAAAGCGACTGCCGTAGAACAACTTTTCAAAGTAGAAGAAAATGCAGGAGTATATACAATATATTCTGTCTTAAATGAAGGTAGTCAAATCGGTTCTTCCAGTAATACCGGTGGGGTTGTAACTATTGGTGGAACGCCAAACAATGAATATACATTTACAGCAAGTACACAAACTGCGGGTGCTATCCTAATTCAACCCACCACCACAACAACACACTATCTAAATTGTAATGTTAAAGGACACAATGCAAGTACTGAAGATGGTACAGAATATCTTTCTTTTTGGAGTCAGGGTGAT
>PDWI01002460.1_pt1 | contig 27744 bp, 25 predicted proteins | sample 1430891 | NCBI WGS metagenome assembly PDWI01 (sample SAMN01162508, study PRJNA174530) | Oral metagenome, whole genome shotgun sequencing project. | biome: Marine environment; feature: Marine mammal; material: Swab sample of the gingival sulcus; isolation source: swab sample of gingival sulcus... | reverse complement strand
TTTTGGCTCTTCGGTACTTAAATCTGTTACTGTTAATATAGAAGAGTGAAGTTAATTTTCAGTCATTCTTGTCTGTTGGATTTTTATAATGAAAATATCTATACATAAAATTTCTGAAGTAAATTTTATAGTTCTATTTTCAATATTATTTATTACTATACCTTTGGTTGTAGCAGATTTATATCCAAATCCATATAAAATTTCAAAAATAATTTTGTTCGAATTCTTAATAGAATTACTTGTACTAAATTTTTTATTTTTTTTTATCCTAAAAAAAAAATTGTAATTCAAATAAATATAATTGATTTTATAATAATTTTACGTTTAATTTTTATTTATTTATTACCATTTAATACTGTTAAGTCCGATAATCACTATATATCCTTAACTACATTAAGTTTACTTGTTACATTTTATTTTACTTTGAAGTTAGTACTTTATAATACTTCTTATTCTTTCAATAAAATAATATATTTAAGTTCAATTTTTTTTCTTGTGTCTATCATTTTAGAACTTTTTATTATAACTGTCCAAAACAGTTTTGAAATTTATAATCCGGTGAATGTTTTAAATATACCCAAGACCATATTTAAGGGTACATTTGGTAATCCTAATTGGATATCAATTTATCTTGTTGCAACTTTCCCATACTTATTATATCTATTAAAGAAAACAAATAAAATGATGGCAAAAATAATATTATATTTACAATATTTTGTAATCTTTTATATAATAATATTATTAAAAAGTCGTGGTGCTTGGATTGCATTTTTAGGTAGTATGCTCTTTTATTTTTTTCAACAGATAAGAGTAATATTAAAAAAAAAGAGAGTCCTATTTTATTTTGTACCTTTAATATTACTTGTTGTTTTTTTACTTTTATATAGAATTTATTTTATGAACGAACTTTCAGTAATTGGTAGAATTTTTATCTGGAAAGTTTCTTTGTCTATGTTGCTAGACAATCCAATAGTGGGGATTGGTTATGGTAATTATTATTTTAATTTTTTGGACTATCAAAAATTACTTTCTATTACATGAAAAAATATTGATTATGTTTATTTTGCGGGTAATATTAGACAAGCAAATAATGAGTACATAAAAATTTTAGTTGAAACGGGTATTATTGGTTTTTCTATTTTTGTTGTTATAATTGGTTTAATATTTTATAGCTATAATAAGTCGCTAAAATATTATTCTGAGCAAGATATATTTATTTTGTGTTTAAGTTTAGCAAGCATTATAGCTATTTTAATTCATAGTTTCTTTGATAATTCTTTAATAAATATTTTATACACATCTTATTTTTCTTTAATTTGGGAATTATTTCTTACTTATTTTATAAAAACAAAGTGAGTTATGGTAGAAAAATAAAAAAAGTTGGAAAGAATGTTCTGAATTGAATGTTAGTTTTTTTTTGTTTTTAGCATAACCCAATATTTGATATTTATCGTTTTCATTGGAAGAATAATAAATTGAATCATTATAAACTAAAAAATTATTTGAGGTTTCTTTTAGTTATTATTCTAATGCAATTAAAATTGAGGTTGTGAATTGAAACATCCTAAAATACTAACTCCAAATATTTTTGAATATCTGAAAGATTCTTTAGTAGAAAATAATGATCTTTTACTAGAGATGGAAGAATTTGCAAGAGAAAGAAATATTCCTATTCTAGAGAGAAGTTCAGCAAAATTCTTAGAACAATTAATTCTCTTATATAAACCAAAATCATTTCTTGAAATTGGTATGGCAATAGGATATTCTACAATTAGAGTGGCTAAAACAGCAAGTATTTTAACCCAAATAGATACTATTGAATTAAGTAAACCAAATATTAAATTTGCAAAAGCATTTATAGAAAAAGCTGATTTAAGTACAAGAATTAATATTCTTGAAGGTAAAGCACAAGAGATAATGTTAAGTTCTAATAAAGAATATGACTTTATTTTTCTTGATGCTGATAAGGAAGATTATCCTGATCTGTTTGAATTATCAATGTCAAAATTAGTGAAGGGAGGAATAATTTTAATTGATAATTTACTTTGGAAGGGATTTGTTGCTTCTGAGGAAATACCGGAAAAATACAAAAGAAGTTCTGAAATTATTAAGAGTTTTAATACAAAATTCCTTGCAGCAAAAAACTTAAAAACAACAATACTTCCTATTGGTGATGGCTTAGGTTTAGGAATTAAAATAGTTTAATTATTCTTCCTTTGTAGAGTCTTAGTAAACTCTTCTGCTACTTCTTTAACACTTTTACTAGAAATTAAATTATGAATGCTATTTCGTAATTTACTCCATTCTTCGTGCAATGGACAAGGATTTTCATCTGCACATTCCTTTAAACCGGTAACACATTTGTGGGTAATTATTGGTCCTTCAACTTTTTCAAGAATTTCTAAAATTGAACTATCGAGAGCTAATTCCGTAATTCTAAATCCACCACCGCGTCCCTTGTGTGATTCAACAAATCCATATTTTACCATACGTTGCAAAATTTTAGCTAAATAATGTGAGGGAATTTCTTCTACTTTAGCAACTTCTGAAGACATTATTAGAGGACCTTCTGAATGCCTTGCCAAAAATAAAATTGCTCTAACGGCATATTCACCTGTTTTTGTGTAAATCATTAAATTCTCTAGTAATTCTTAAATTTATTAAATAATATTATAGGACTTGAATATCCGAAAATAAACTAAGAAATTCAAAACAAAAATTAGCAACTATACTTTATTTTAACTCTAAATAGAAAACTTCTTTTGTTGCTTCAAAATTAGCTTTTGCATTGGTTTTTTCTATTAGTTCGGAATTGAAACTGTTAATTTTAAATGGTTCAATTACACATTCAATACTTGGGGTTTCCTTATAAATATTATTTATTTGTTTACATTTATATTTGTTTAGCAAATGGTGAATAATACTTATTTCATCATAATTAAAGTGAAGTAGAATTTTTTCGAACTTTGTAAGTTTTATAATTACAGAATTTTTTAACAAATCTAAAGCAGTATCGCCATAAGCTTTACCTAGTGGACCAACGCCTAATTTGGTACCACCAAAATATCTTACTATTACAACTAATATTTCTGTAAGATTAAAATGATTTATTGAGTTTAGAATTCTAATTCCTGCAGTTCCATTAGGTTCACCATCATCAGAATATTTTTCGTTATTGGATTTTAATTTATAAGCATAACAATGATGTGTCGCGTCATAATATTTCTTCCTAACTTCATTCAAATAATTATTAGCATCATTTTCATTTTCTACTTTATAAGAAAGTCCAATAAATTGAGAACCTTTTTCTTTTATTTTATTGGTATTATTATTTGCAATAACAAATATTTCTTCAGATTTATTCATTGAAATTGAATTTAAAAAATTAATAATAATTGATTTTCTTTATACCTTTAACTAATATAAATGTTTGAACTTTTCCAAATAATATAATGATTGATCAAGAAAAAATAATAGTAAAAGGTGCTCGCGAGCATAATCTAAAAAACATAGATCTGGAAATTCCGCGAAATTCATTAGTGGTAATAACCGGATTATCCGGTTCAGGTAAATCTTCATTAGCATTCGATACAATTTATGCTGAAGGGCAGCGAAGGTATATAGAATCTTTATCATCTTATGCGCGGCAGTTTTTAGGACAACTTGAAAAACCGGATGTTGATTTAATTGAAGGCTTAAGTCCGGCAATTTCAATTGAACAAAAAGTTTCAGGTGGAAATCCTCGTTCAACAGTTGGTACTATAACAGAAATTTATGATTATCTAAGATTACTTTTTGCCAGAGTTGGAACAGCTCATTGTTATAATTGTGGAAAAGAAGTTAGAAAGCAATCGTCAGATCAAATAATTGAAAGAATAAGTAAAGATTTTTATGAAAAGAAGATTCAAATTTTAGCTCCGGTTGTTAGAGGTAGAAAAGGTCATTACAGAGAACTTTTTGAAGATATTCAGAAAGATGGATTTCTAAAAGCTAGAGTTGATAATAAAATTGTTGAACTGGAAAAAGATTTTAAAGTTGATCGTTATAAAATTCATAATATTGAAATTGTTATTGATAGATTAACGGTTTCCGAAAAATCTAGATTTAGGTTAAATGAATCTATTGAAGTTGCACTTAATTTTGGTAACGGAACAATTATAGTTTCGGATTATGAAACAGATAATATTTTTAGTCGTGATTTTGCATGTATGGATTGTGGAATAAGTTATCAAGAATTGGCTCCAAATTCATTTTCTTTTAATTCACCTTACGGTTCTTGTCCCGATTGCGATGGGTTAGGTGAGAAGAAAGATTTAGATGTAAATTTGATAATTCCGGATTGGGAAAAAACAATTAATGAAGAGGCATTAGCTCCACTTGGCAAACCTCGCAATATCTGGTTATTTAATCAATTAGAAGCAGTAGCAGAAATTTATGGTTTTGATTTTGATACAAAAATAAGCAAGCTTACCGAAAAACAACGCGAAATACTCCTTTACGGAAGCAAAAAGAAAATTCCTTTTTCGTATAGTTATGGTGGCGATAAAGAAGTGAGTTATATGCACAAATTTACCGGTCTGCTAAAGTATGTGCAAAACTATTTTGAAAATACCACATCTTCTAAAGTTAGAGAATGGGCAGAATCTTTTATGAATACTCAAGTCTGTTCTACTTGTAACGGAGGAAGATTAAAGAAAGAATCTCTTGCTGTATTAATTGGCGGAAAAAATATTAGCGAAATAACGAATCTTTCAATCGAGAAAACTAAACAATTCTGTTCTACACTTTCTTTTGAGGGAAATGCTAAAATAATTTCGAAACAAATATTAAAAGAAATCAATTCCAGATTAGATTTTTTGCTAAATGTCGGGTTAAATTATTTAACACTTAATCGATCAGCCAGAACATTATCCGGTGGTGAATCCCAAAGAATTCGTTTAGCAACACAAATTGGCTCTCAACTTTCCGGAGTTCTATATGTATTAGATGAGCCCAGTATTGGACTTCATCAACATGATAATATTAAATTAATTAATTCATTAAAAGAATTAAGGGATTTAGGCAATACAGTAATTGTAGTTGAACATGATAAAGAAACAATTGTAAGTGCTGATTTTATAATTGATTTGGGTCCTAAAGCTGGTGAACATGGTGGCGAGGTTTGTTTTGCAGGAGATAATGAAGCATTAAACTCAAGTTCTACTAATGATTCTCTTACATTATCATATTTATCAGATAAAAAAGCAATTGCCATTCCCGAAGAGAGGCGTAACAAAAGAAAAGATTTTATAAAGATTATTGGTGCAAGCGGAAATAATCTAAAAAATATAGATATAAAAATTCCTTTAGGAAAACTGGTTGCCATTACCGGAGTTAGTGGTTCGGGTAAATCATCTTTGATAAATGAAACCTTAGTAAGAATTTTAATGAAGAGTATTTACGGTTCAAAAATTCCGCCTCTTAAATATAAAAAAGTAGAAGGATTAGAGCAGTTAGATAAAATAATTGAGATTGATCAATCACCAATTGGAAGAACACCAAGATCAAATTCGGCAACTTATACCGGACTTTTTACATTTATTAGAGATTTATATGCACAACTTCCTGAATCAAAAATTAGAGGTTATTCTGCCGGCAGATTTAGTTTTAATGTAAAAGGTGGAAGATGTGAAGAGTGCCATGGCGATGGGGTAAAAAAGATTGAAATGAATTTTTTACCCGATGTTTATGTTCTTTGTGAAGAATGCAACGGTAAAAGATACAATCGGGAAACTTTGGAAGTACTTTTTAGAACAAAATCAATTAACGATATTTTGGAAATGACAATTGAAAATGCGTTAAACTTTTTTTCTGAGCATCCTAGAATAAGTAGAAAATTGCAATCACTTTATGATGTTGGTTTAGGTTATATAAAACTTGGTCAGCGGGCAACAACACTTTCCGGCGGAGAAGCTCAAAGGGTAAAGCTAGCAACTGAGTTAAGTAAAGTAAGTACAGGTAAAACAATTTATATTTTAGATGAACCAACAACAGGTTTACATTTTGAAGATGTAAATATTTTATTAGGAGTTTTAAATAAATTAGTTGAAAAGGGAAATTCTGTAGTTGTTGTTGAACATAATATGGATGTAATTAAAGTTGCTGACCATATTATTGATTTGGGTCCCGGTGGTGGAGAATATGGTGGTAGAATTATAGCAGAAGGAACTCCGGAAGAAGTAGCAAAAAATAGAAACAGTTTAACCGGAAATTACCTGGAAAGGGAATTATAGATTATAAAATAATTATTAATTTCAAAAGGTATTGTTGCTGTTAATGTTAGTAATGATTTAGGGTGGTTAAAAAAAATAATAATATATGGTGAAGAAAAATTATATAAAACTGAAAAAAAATTAAATAAATTATTAAAAAGAGCATAGGTAAAATAATAATGGAAATAGTTTTTGCAACTGGTAACAAAGGAAAATTAGAAGAAGTTCAGAAAATTTTTGAAGATAAAAATATAAAAATATTATCATTAGAAGATATTGGTTTTAATAAAGATATTGTTGAAGATGCAAACACATTTGAAGGTAATGCTTTTATAAAAGCTGAAACAATTTATAAGCAATATCAACTTCCAGTAATGGCAGATGATTCAGGTTTGGCTGTAGATATATTAAATGGTCAACCCGGTGTTTATTCTGCAAGATATGCCGGTGAAAATGCAACCTATGCAGATAATAATAAAAAATTATTATCAGAGCTTAAAGGTTTATGTGAACCATATAGTGCAAAATTTATCTGTTGTGCGGTTTTTGTAAATAAGGATGAAAGAATAGCTGTTAGTGGAGAGCTACCGGGTAAAATTGTAAATGAATTTAAAGGACAAAATGGTTTTGGATATGATCCTATTTTTCAGCCCGATGGTTTTAATATTACATTAGCTGAAATGACATTAGAAGAAAAAAATAAAATTAGTCATAGAGCCAAGGCGTTTAATTTATTAAAAGAAAAAATTTTTGTGTAACTCTATAAAACTTTTATATCTACTTTTATTTTTTATTATAGCATCTTTTTTGCGGCGTAGCTGTGGCATCTTAATTTAATATGTCTCTGTTTCTTTTTTCTATCACTCCTACAGAATTTTATTACAAGAGCTTCTCCTATTGTTACAAAGATTTCATTCCTACAGGATTATAAGGTGTAGGTTTTGCACAGTTTTTATTGTTGTCATCGACCACTCGATGACACTTTCTCTAATAATAGAACTTGACTTATCTTAATTGTTTGATGAGTTTCTTTACATTTTATTCTGGCACTATATGGACGGTGGTAACAAGATATTATTGAAACAAACTGATAGTTCTACAAAAGTAACTCAGTCTTTCCAGATTGAGGAGATAACAACTAAAAGCAAACACAGACTGGAAAGTCTGTGCTACAAAAACAGCTATCTTACAACTCAAAAGATTACTTCTCCCGCTCAAAAAGTTTGGAAAAGGCATTTGTAATTGTTCAGTTCTTCAATAGAGCTAAGTAATTTATACCCAAATTGTACTAATAATCAATTGTATTTTGTATTATTTTTTATTTTTCAGCTATTACTACTTGTACAATACCAAAAGTAAGAGAATACCTTTTTATATTTTTAAAATTTGTTTCAGATAATAATTTTTTTAAATCTATATTTTCATCAAATGTATTTACAGATTCGGGTAAGTAAGTGTAGGCTTCATTATCCTTCGAAACTAGTTTTCCAATTAAAGGTAAAATTGAGTTGAAATAAAATGAATAAAGTTTTTTAATTATAAAATTCTTTGGAAGACGGAATTCTAAAATAGTTACCTTGCCATCTGTTTTTAATACATTATAAAAAGATTTTAATCCTTCTTTAATATCGTAAAAATTTCTTATTCCAAAAGCTATGGTAATATTGGTAAATAAATTTTCTTTAAGAGGTATGTTTTCTGCAACTGCTTGAACTAAATTACCTCTACTCCAATCAGCTTTTTTGTGAAAGTGATTTAGCATATTTTTACTTAAATCTAATCCCACTATTTTTTGTATGCCCATTTTTTTTGCGGCAATTGAAAAATCTCCGGTTCCACATGCAACATCTAATAATCTGGCTTGATTATTAATTTTGCTTAATTTAAGAGCTTTCTTTCTCCAGTAAAAATCTACTCCTGCACTTAGAAAATGATTTAAAAAGTCATATTGCGAAGATATAGTATCGAAAATCCTTTTTACTTGATTTTTTTTATTCATATTTAGTTAATAATTTATACTTGGTTCATTGTTTTTCTTTTGCCACCAATTAAATAATTGTTTCCCAAAAATTATTGTTGTCAGCATAAATATTGATCCTCCAATTAAATCAATTACATAATGATAGCGTAAATAAACAGTTGCAAATATCAGCAATGCTCCATCAACTAAAAAGAAAATTTTATATTTAGATTTTAACTTAACAGCAAGAAACATTACAATTAATGTCATTTGAGTGTGCCCACTAGGGAAAACATCTCGTTGAACAACCTGTATAGGATTTAATGTACCTGAAGGAATTGATTCACCGGCATTTACAATTTCTCGTAAAAAATTTGTTAAAAATAAACCGGGCAATTCTATATTTGTTGTTTCAAATGTATGAAGAGTAAATCTTGGTCCGACTGCAGGTAGCATAAAATAACCGGCATAGGAAAGTAAAAATCCGAATACAGATAAAAATATAACATATTTAAACTTTAAATAATCTTTTTTAAGATGAAACTCAATACCTAATAATATTGGTAAAAAGAAAAAAGAGCCGTATGCAATTTGTAAAATTTCAGTTATTATAGGATGCGAGTATTGAAATAGAAATACAGTTGGATCTGTACCAAATAAAAATCTATCGGCATTAATTAATAAATAATCATAATCAACACTATGAATTGCTCGTAAAAGTATATAAACTTCCTTAAAACTAAAAAATATAAGCGGAATTATGTAATAGAAATGAATAATTTCCCAAATTGAATTTTCTTTCTTATATGCTTTTAGCGAAATCCAAACAACAAAAAACATAAACAGAATATTTACAGACAAAATAATCTGCCAATATTCAATTTTACGATGAAAAATTAAATTGAGTGAAGAAAGGAAAATAAAAAAAACTAATACAACAATATCTGTTGCACTTATATTCTTAAAAAATTTTTTAAATTTATTCATTAGAAGAAATATATGAAAATAATAGTTAGGTAAATTAAAAGACCAAGAATGTCATTTGAAGTTGTTACAAATGGTCCGGTTGCAATAGCCGGATCTGTATTCATTTTTTTTAGCAATAATGGAATTGAAGCTCCAACAATTGTTGCAGTAATAATTATTACAACTAATGAAACTGAAAGAATTATAGCAAAATTATAAGATAGTTCACTTCTTGGAAAAATTATTATAACAGAAACCAAAAGAATTATTCCGAGAACAATTCCATTTATTAAAGCAACTGCAAATTCTTTTACTAAATTTTTCAGACTATCATTCAACCAAATATCGCCTGAACTTAATCCTCTAACCATTACAATTGCTGCTTGCGTGCCTGTACTTCCACCCATTGCCATAACTACCGGAATAAAGAATGTAGCAATAAAAATTTCTTGAATGTAACTTTCATAACCTCTTAAAACTAATGCAGCAAGTAATTCCATTAAAAGGGCAACCATAAGCCATGGTAGCCTAATTTTGGAAACAGTAAAGATTGAATCGCTAGTTTCTTCTTCTTCAGTTAAACCGGCAATTTTTTGCATATCTTCAGATGCTTCATCTTGAATTACATCTTGAATATCGTCAAATGTAATTCTCCCTAACATTCTTCTATGTTCATCAACAACCGGAATAGCAACTAAATCATATTTATTCATAATATTAGCAACTTCTTCCTGATCTATTTCCGGAGTAACAAACATTAAATCTTCTTCAATTACAGATTTAACTCTTTTTTGAAGAGGATTTGTCAATAATGATTTTAGACTTACTATTCCTAAAAGCTTTCCATTTTCTTTTAAAACATATATATGATAAATATTATCAAATTCATCTGCATTTTTACGAACTTCTGCAATAGCATCTTTTATTGTTGCCTTGCTATCTACAATTACAAAATTGCTGGTCATAATACCACCAGCAGAATCTTCAGGATATTTTAGAAGTTCTTGTACATCTTCAGAATCTTCTTGATCAATATTTTTTAATACATGTCTGGCAATTGGTTCCGGAAGGTCACTAACAATATCAGTTGCATCATCAGTATAAAGTTCATCAACAATATCAGTAATGGTTTTAACATCAATGTCTTTTAGAATTTTTTCTCTTAAGTTCTCATCAATTTCAGTAATTACTTCACCGGCTGTTTCTGTATCTAGCAAGGAAAACGCAAATTTTGCATCCGATTTATCCAGATGATTAATTATTTCAGCAATATCTGCCGGATGGAGATCAGTAAAAATATTTAACAAACTTTTTTCAGCATTACTTTCTATTAGAGCAGTAATGTTTTCAATTAGTTCATTATCTATCTGTAGAATAGTACGGACATTCTTTATTTCATTTTCTTCTGACATTGTTGTTTCTTTAATGAATTTGTTATTCTGATAAAATCACTTACTTCAAGTTCTTCTGCTCTTTTTTTTAAGAGTAAGTCAAAACATGAATAATTGTAACTACTAAATATACTATTCCTTAGAGAATTATTTAAGGTTTTTCTTCTATTTCCAAATGCTGCTTTTACAATTTTAATAAACAATTTGTCATCCAAATCTACAATTTCTAATTTATCAAACCTAATATGTACAATTGCTGCCTCAATATTTGGTTTTGGTAGAAAAACATTTCTAGATACTTTTTGTATTATTTTAGATGTAGAAAAATAACTAAACAAAATTGTTAAAATTCCATAATCCTTAGTTCTTTTTTTTGCTACTAATTTTTTTGCTAAATCTAATGGCATTAGAAGCACAATGTCTTCTAAGTACTTTCTGTTTTCAATTAGCTTAAAAAGAATACTGCCTGTTAGGTTAAAAGGAATATTTCCAATAATCTTTATTTTTTCTTTTTCATTTAAAATATCTGAAAAGTTAAATTTTAAAAAATCTGTCGTATATAATTCTAAAGTAGGGAATTTATTATTTAGTATTTCTGTTACTCTTGTATCAATTTCAATAGCATATAGTTTATTTACATGCTTTATTAATTCTTCTGTAATAGAACCTTTCCCGGGACCAATCTCTAACAATAAATCAGATGAATTAAGGTTTAGAGAAGCTATCATTTTGTTAATAATGTTTTTATCAACTAAATAATTCTGCCCAAATTTTTTTAGTGGTTTTAGTCCCATTTGTATGCAAACTACAATTAGTTTTTATAACTTAATTATGATAATAAATAAATTTGTTATTTAAACTTATTAAAAAAATATTTGGAGTGAACCTTGAAAAAAGATTTTGTAATTACTATTGATTTGGGCGGAACAAAAATTCTTTCTGCTTTAATTAACAAGAACAAAGAAATTGTTGATAGAGTTAAAGTTCCAACTGATGCTAATAAAGGTCCAAAATTTATTGTTGAGTGCATTGCCGAATCCGTAAAGAAATTAATGAATCAAAATAATCTTAAGGATGGAAATATTAGTGCACTTGCTTTGGGTGTTCCGGGAACAGTAAATCCGGAAAGTGGAATTATTTCAGTAGCTCCAAATCTAAAAATAAAAGACTTTAATATTAAAGAAGCTCTTCAAAAATATTTTAAAATTCCGGTCTTATTAGAAAATGATGTAAATATGGCAGGATTGGGAATAAAAATATTTGAGTATAATAATAGAGTTAATAATATGTTGGTGGTGTTTGTTGGAACCGGAATTGGAGGAGCTTTATTCTTTAACGGAAATCTTTATAGAGGATCTTCTTTTTATGCCGGAGAAATTGGGCACATGAAAGTTAGTACTGATGGTGAGTTTAGTCATTCTCATAAGTCATTTACATTTGAATCATTAGCGAGCAGAACTGCAATTGTAAAAGCGATTGAAGAAAGAGCAAAAAAAGAAAAAACAATTCTGCAAAAAAATATTGACAAGAACGAAAAAATAAAAAGCAAAAGCTTGTTGAAGGCAATTAAAAATAATGATAAAGTTGCTACAGAAGAAATTGAAAAGGCTTGTTCAATAATTGGAACAGTTTTAGGTAGCTTAACAACTCTCTTAAATGTTGATACAATTGTTCTTGGTGGTGGTGTTATTGAAGCAAATGAAGATTTTATGATTTCAAAAATTAAAAAATCTTTTAAGAATGCGGTAATTGCTCCTTGTAGAGAAATTGTAAAAATAAAAGCTACAAAATTAGGTGATGACGCTCCTTTATATGGTGGTCTTGCATTAGCCGAAGAATTTTTGAAAAATAAATAAATGAAAAACATATTCTTTGTTTTATTTATTATTGGATTAGTTTCTTGTTCAGCTAATACTGAAACTAAAAAAGATAAAATTATTATTGTTGATAGAAATGAGTGGAAGTCATTTTTTGCTAGCGAAAATATTGATGGAACTTTTGTACTTACAAAATTAAATTCTGATACTTTAAATATCTTTAACAATTCTAGAGCACAAAAAGAATATTTGCCTGCTTCAACTTTTAAGATATTGAATTCTCTAATATCTTTAGAAACCGGTGTGATTAAAGATGAGAATGAAATAATTAAATGGGACGGAAAAAAAAGATTTTATGATAAATGGAATAAAGATCAAAATTTAAGAACAGCAATTAAATATTCTTGTGTTTGGTTTTATCAAGAACTTGCCAGAAGAATTGGGGAAGAGAAGATGCAATATTTTCTTGATACTACTAAATATGGTAATAGCAAAATTGGAACAGACATTGATAAATTTTGGTTAGAAGGCGATTTAAGAATTTCTACAATTGAACAAATAGATTTTATAACTAGATTTTTAAATAAAACTTTACCGTTTTCTAAAAACAATTTTGATATAGTGAAAGATATTTTAATTGTTGATTCTACTGAAAAATATACTTTAAATGCAAAAACCGGTTTAACAGCTAAAACTAATGACCAACCGCAAATTGGTTGGTATGTTGGTTTTATTGAGAATAAGAATGGCTCATGGGTTTTTGCTATGAATATTGATGTGATTGAATCAAAAGCTATAAAAAAGAGGGAAGAGGTAACTAAAAAAATACTAGAGTTTGAAGGATTATTGAAATAATTACAGAGTCTGAAAATCTTTTTTCATTTTTGATGTGGATATATAATTTTGAGGAATCATATATGAAATTAGGAATACTGGTGAGTTTTCAAGCTAAAATGAAAAGAACTTCTTAGATAAACAATAATTTAATAGATTCTTGCTTTAGCAAAAGAAGAGAAGATAACCGTATCAAGTACGGAATGAGAAAAAGGCTTCATTGCGGACTCCGTTCCGCAATCTATAAAGCCGATAAGTATTCCCAGTAAAATACTTGACCTATTCAAAGTCTTAGATCGCGGGTCAAGCCCTCAATGAAGATATTTTTTAGTAATTGCTAAATCTCTCAGCTTAAAAAGGCTAAGTAACTTTTCTTGTTACGTTATTTTGTAAAAAATTGAAAAAAATTTTACTTTATGGCTATTTTTGTATTGTAATACTGGAATGTAAGTATTATACATTTGGGGCAATTATTAAAAAGCTCAGAAAACAACAAACTGTTTTAAAAATTATTGAAATTATACTTACAAAAGGAACAAAAAATTTTTACTAAAAATATGGCTATTTCATGAAAACTCAAAATATATTTATCGCACATCCTAAAACAGAGGAACAAGTAAACGCATTAAAAGCTTTTATGCAAGCTCTTAAAATTAAATTTGAGATTTCTAAAGATAGTCCTTACAATCCGGATTTTGTTGCTAAAATTAAGCAAAGTGAAAAAGAGTTTGAGAAAGGAGACTTCAAAAGAGTTGAAAAAAAAGATTTACATAATCTTTTAGGCATGTAAATGGGTTATCATTTAGAGTTTTCTAAACAAGCTGATAATGATATTATTTTTCATAAAAAGTCCGGTAATAAAACTATTTTGAAGAAATTACTTGTTCTCTTAGAGGAACTTACCGAACATCCTTTTTCCGGAACAGGTAAACCTAAACAACTAAAATATAACTTTTTAGGGAAACATTCGAATAGTCATTTTTATTTTTTATTTAACTAAATAGAGGGGAAAAATGAAGTCTAAAAGAAACTATTTGTTTTTAATTGTAATTCTTTGGGGTTTTATTCTTTTTAATCCAATTTACTGCCAAAAATCACATGAGCCTACTGGTACAGATGCTATTTACACTTTACAAGGACGTGTGAAACTTAAATATTGGGCTGATAACGCTAAGTACGAGTCAGCAGTTCTGCCTTATAATCAATATATGTATGTAATTAATGCTGGGGGAAGTAAAATTTCAGACGATTATACTACTTGGGGAGGCAAGTGGACGATGGTAGAATATTTGGCTTACCAACGGATAATGTATGTGCTTCCATTACAAGACGATAATATTTCTGTATATGATCAAGTGAATTGGTGGCTAGATGATCCAGAAGAAGTAACAAGAGTAGGTTTTCCCACAAATAACTGGGTAACATGGGATGTTGAACCAAGCCTTAAAACAAATATATACATTCACTTACAGAAAATACATGATTACTTTGAAAGTAATTTTGGAAATAGCATTGAAACAGTAGCTATAATTACAGATCGTGAAACTATAAATGCACAAGCGGAACATGGGAATGAAATTTTATTTGGGATGAAAAACAATGTAGAATGGGGAAAATATTCAGATGTAATTTACCATGAATATACCCATAACATAATTTATTCTTTTTACAATTCAGATGTCCGTAATAATGAGTTTATGTATGCAATGAGTGAAGGTATGGCAGATTATTTTGCTTGCAGCTATGCAAATCATTCAACCTATGCTGATGGAACTCCAAGCGAAAGGGAGCTGAATAACAACCTGGCTTGGCAAAATGGAGCTACCGTATATAGAAACGGACAAGTACTAAGTGGTGCAATGTGGGATATTAGAGAAGAGGTGGGTAAATCGGTGGCTGACAAATTAGCGTACAAAGCAATGGAGTTATCTCCAATACCGGGTTCTAAATCTAAGTTTGTAAATAATTTGAAAAAAGCCGATCAAATATATTACGGTGCAAGTCATCAAAATGTTATTGTGGGTGCTTTCGATGGTCGCGGAATTGAAGTTCCAGTTCCCAGTAAACCCAGTATTAGTGTTTCATCACCTTATGGTCAATCTCCTGTTGTATCTTGGGGGAATTCTAGTGGAGCAACACATTATAGGTTAAAGAAAGAATATTTATTTAATGGACAATCTCAATGGTCTTCTCCAAGTTATGTTGATAATGTAACAAGCCCTTATACTGACAATAATTTTGGTAGCTCAGAATTTGGGGTTGATAAAGCGAGATATTCAGTTGAAGCTTTAGACTCTTATGACTATACATCTGGATTTTCAAACTCTGTTAGTGTTAATGGAAACACTTTATGGAAAAACGGTACTGGGTGTGAGTATGATATTAATGAATATGAACTATATTCAAATTATCCTAATCCATTTAATCCAACAACAACAATTAGCTATTCAATTCCAGAAAATGCTGAGGCGTCAATAATAGTTTATAATAGTAATGGAGAGGTAGTTAAAGAAATAGTAAATAAATATCATCAAGTGGGGCGTCATAATATTACTCTTGATATGAGTGAGTTTTCAAGTGGTATTTATTACTATACTCTAAGAAGTAATCAATTTGTTGAAACAAAAAAAATGATTTATCTTAAATAGTTTGATATAATTTGAAATTGAAAGGAAAGCTTTAAGCTTTCCTTTCATGTATAACAATGTTATAGTCTGGCATTTTTGACCATAGTATTAATAACAGAAATAAGTAAATTTAAATATTTAGTATTAATTTAATTTGAGGTCTTATGAAGGATAGTGCCATAATTAAGGTGTTTTTTTTACTGCTTTTTATTTCAACAACCTCTTATTCACAAATAAGTGTTCAAAATGTTGCGTTAGAAGCGGGTCTAATGCGTAACTTAACCCCTGTGTGGTATAGTGAAACCCATCTGACTTTTTATCCAGAATTAAATATTAGAGGATCAATAATAAAAGATAAATTAGGTTGGGGGCTCTTGATCGGGTATTGGGATGATGGTATTGATGAACTCTATCAGAGTGTTACGGATACAAGAACATTTAGTTACAACAGTATTGTTTCGGGAATATATTTGACTTATAATCCTAAAATTTTAAAAAATTATTCTTATTTACAAATGATGTTTAACTTTGGATTATCATGGCATAATATTGATGCGAAATATATTGGAGGAGGATATGCCGAGAACGAACCAGATCGTAAGAATTTTCAGGAAGATGTATATACAATTGATACTGGCATAAATTTCATTTTTTATTCTACTCGTAACTTAGATTTTTATTTACAACCAACTATGTTGTGGAACTTAAACAAGTATAGAGTTTTTGAAGAGGGAATTAGATTTCAAATAGTGCTCGGGATATCTTGGAGAATATAAGTTGATAAATGGGAATTCAAAATAGTTTGAAAAGCATCCATAAACAATAAATAGGGCAGAAATACTTTTAGATTTTTAATTTGTGTACTGCTGCCCAAAATAAAAAGCTTTGATTGGAAAATAACTTAAATAATTAAGATTTATTAAGAGGATAGAAACAATCCCTATCAAAAAATAAAAAGGAAAAATTAAAAATTAAAAAGGAAAAAACGTAAGACGTAAAAAAAAGAGTAAAGGCACATATTCCAGTAATTTTGTTGCTACTCATTTCAAAAAAAAGGGATTTTTAGAGTAACTCAGCCTTTCCAGGCTGAGAAAATTAGCAACTGCAAAAAAAATATCTTCATTGCTAGCTTGACCCGCAATCTAAGACTTTAAATAGGTGAAGTTGGGAGCCTAACCCTGCTTATTGGCTTGCCGCTTGCTAAAGCCCAGTAAGCATATAGGTCATTCAGTATTTTTTATTTTGGACAGATGTGTGTTTGTGGGTGACTATAAAGTATTTAAAATAATTATAAAAACTGCTCTTGGATTTTTTCAAGTTCTTCAGTTGTTAAAGTCCAATCTGTATAACACTCTTCTAATTTTTTATTTACACTTGCAAATTTATTTCTATTTTCTTTTGCTAAAACCGGATTTGAATAAACTTTTTCTTGTATAATTTCGTTTTCTAAGAATTGTTTTTCTTCTTCTAAATTTTCAATCTCAAGTTCTATTTCGGAAATTTTTTCCTTTAAGTGTTTTGTTGCATTAAACTCTTTTTGTCTTTTTTCTGCAGCTAAACGCTTCTCTTCTTTACGAGAAATTTTATTGTTACTTGAGCTGGAATTATTATTTTGTTCGGTATCTAAATACTCTTCTCTTTTTGTTAAATAATAATCAATACCGCCGTAATATTGTTGAATGTTTTTATTTCTTACTTCAATTACTTTATTTACAATTGGTCTTAAAAAATCAACATCGTGAGACACAATTATTAATGTTCCGGAAAATTTCATTAATGCTTCTTGAACTATTTTCTTCGAGTCAAAATCTAAATGGTTTGTAGGTTCATCAAGAATAATTGTATTTGCTTTAGTTAGTAGAACTTTTGCAAGAGCTACTCTACTTTTTTCTCCTCCGGAAAGTATTTTTATTTTTTTGAAAACATCATCGCCATTAAAAAGGAATGCCCCTAAAATAGTTCTTAATTGTACAGTAGTATTTTCCGAATCACTATCTGCAATTTCTGAAATTATATCATTTTCTAAGTTTAGGTTATCAACTACATCTTGTGCATAAAATGAAATAATTGTGTTATGCCCTAATTCAATTGAGCCTTTACTTGGTTTTAATCGGTGTGAAATTAATTTTGATAGAGTTGTTTTACCTGCACCGTTTGGTCCAACCAAAGCAATTTTTTCACCTCTTTCAATCTGCAGATTTACATTATTAAGAACTAAATTGTCTTCATAAGATTTTGAAAGGTTCTCAATTTTTATGGGAATTACACCACTTTTTTGAGTTTCAAAAAATCTAAAATTAATTTTATTTTCATTATCAGAAAGTTCAACTTTATCAATTTTTTCAAGTTGTTTTACTCTGCTTTGAACTTGTTTAGCTTTTGTTGATTTATATCTAAAACGCTCAATAAACTTTTCTGTTTGCTTAATCTTTTTTTGTTGGTCAGCGTATTCTAACTTTAACTGTTTATCTCGTTCTATCTTAAAATTTAGATAATCGTTATAGTTACCTTTATAGAAAGTAATATTATTCCTAAAAATCTCCAGAGTTTTATTACAGATGTTATTAACAAAATATCTATCATGGCTAACAAGAATTATAGCTCCGGTATATGATTTTAAGAATTTAACTAGCCATTGAAGAGAATCAATATCAAGATGGTTTGTTGGTTCATCAAGTAAAATAATGTCATTATCCGAAATAAGAATTTTTGCAAGTTCAACTCTCATTTGCCATCCGCCAGAAAGTTCAGATGTTTTCTTTTCAAATTCATTATCCGAGAAACCTAATCCCATTAATATTTTTTCAATTTTAGAGTTAAGTTCGTAGTAGCCTAATTTTTCCTTTTCATCTGTAAGGTTTCCTTGTTGCTCAATCAATTTATTATGTTCTTCATTAGATAAATCTGTATTAGAGAGTAAATGAGTAATCTCTTTTTCAGAGTCTTCAAGTTTTTTTATTTCCGAAACAGAATTTCGTACATCTTCAAAAATTGTATTTTCATTTTTTAAGATTGTTTCTTGGGGAAGATATCCAATTTTAATTCCTTTCTTAAATTGAATTGAACCATCTTCTTGAGCTTGGCTGCCTGCTAAAATTTTTAGGAATGTTGATTTACCAGTTCCGTTAGAACCAACAAGAGCAATTCTATCAGAAGGTAAAATCTTAAGGTTTACATCCTCAAATAAATACGAGCCTGTAAACTGAACGGAAAGGTTATTTATATCAATCATGCAGAATAAATCTTATTTTCTTAAAACGGCAAATTTAGCATGACCAATTTTTTTTACTTCTTCATCATAAGCAACTAGAATATAAATTCCACTTGCAACTAATTTACCCTTGGTATCTTTACAATCCCAAATTGTTGTTTTACCACCAATTGAATTAAACTTATTTATAAGATTACCGGAAACATCAAGGATTGTAATTTTAGAATCTTCAATTAAACCATCAATAAAAATTTTTGAATCTATATCTGAAGAAATTGTTATAGGATTTGGATAAACATAGAGATTTGAAAAGTCTTTATTTGGTTCTATAAAATATGTTGAAATTGCAGAAATCCCAAATTCAGTTCCAACATAAATAATTCCATTGGACTTATCAATAGCCATAGATAATATATTATCTGAAGGAAGTGGCGAATTATCCTTTGTATAATTTGCCAAAAGGGTAGAACCATCAGAACTCATTAAGAAAATGCCTCTTTCTGTTCCAAACCATTTTTGATTTATTGGGTCAACAACTATTGCATTAATTGTTTGTTGTCGCAATGCAAAGTATTGGTCACCTCTAACAGAGGGCGAAGAAGTGTTTTGTATTATATCAACTCCAACACTTGTTCCAATAATTAATTCGCCAAATTGGTCAATAGCTAAGGCTCTTACATCTTCATCTCTTAAGCCATTGCTTTTTGTTATTTTTCCCCAAATATCATCGGAGTAATCTTCAAATGTATTGTTCTCATTAAAATAATATAGCCCTTCTGTAGAAATATCACCATTTAAATCTCCCGAGAACCATTTTGTATTATATTGGTCAACTACTAATTCTTGTAGATTAACATGAGTTGGAGAAAGAGGGGAAGCAAATTCATAATTATAAATTTGATCATCTTTAGTTAAAACAATAATTGATTTTCTATCGGCGGCTTCATAATTTGCTATCCAAGCATTCCCAAGGTTATCTTCCCATATTCCATTAATAACCAACCAATGATTAGTCTTTTTAGTTCCTAAAAGATTAGTGTTTGTTGTATTATAAGCTGTATATTCATCATCTTTATATCTGGCAAAACCGAACCCCCACGAAGAAAAATAAACTGCATTATTAGAAGCATAAACTCTATGAAAATCGTTTGTTGCAAAAGCTTGATTTGAATCTTTATTAATTGTTTCCCATAAATCACCATTAAATTTTAGAACACCAATTCCATGTCCATCTTTTCCGGTAGCTACCCACAAGTTTCCTTCATTGTCAACACTCATACTTTGTATGGAATTTGTTTTAGGAGAATTTGGCAGATAAATAGGTAGTTCATTAGAAAGTAATTGGATAATTCCAATGTTACTTGCATAGAATTCTTTTGCATTATCCGAAACAATAATATCCGAGATTAAAAAGCTTTTTGTGTATAATAATTCTTCGTTATTATTAGAAATTTTATAGATATAGCTTTTATCAAATTTTTTAATTTGGGAGTTATAATGCCAAACAAAGCCTAATAGAAAATCTTCTTTAATAGCTAAATTAATTACATTTTTATTTCGAAGGGAAATTAATTCCCATTTATCTGAATTATAACTATAAACTCCTCGGTTTGTAGCAACATGTAAAATGTTATTAAATAAAACTATATCGTTAATGGTGGTAAATGATGGGGTGTTTGAAATATCTATTGTTTCCCATGATTCCGGAGCGGAAAGATTATTAGTATTAGTTTTACTTATTGCAATTCCTGATTGAGTAAGAACATATATTTTACTACCAAGCAAAATAGTTTTTACCGGAGTTCTAGTTGTGAAATTTCCGAATTTTAGAATTCCATCAAATACAGAATTATCATTTGTATTGAAAAGTACAAGTCCAAATTCTGTTGAAACAAATGCAGTATCATTACTTATTTGAATGTCATTTATTCTTTTATTATTCTCATTTTCTTTTATTAAGTCATAGATTGTATGTACAGATCCTGTCGTAAGATCATATACATCTAAATATCCCTCACTTGTTCCTATCCAAATTTTATTATTGTCATCAATTGCAATTGATGTTGTTGAATGGCTTGATAAGCCTTCAGATTTAGTTAAAACTTGATAAGAGTTATTTGTTTCAAGATAGTTAAAAACTCCTCCATTGGTTGCTGCCCAAATAGTTTGGTTTTTGTAAATAATATCATTAACTATCTGAAGATCTGTATAGTTCTGCCAATTTGAGATTTGTTGAGCAGTTAATTGAATACTAAACAGAATAATTAACAAAACTAATTTTTTCATTTTTCCTTTCATAATAAACTATAGCAGGTTATAAATAATTTACAAATAATAAAATCTAATTATTTTTGACCTTTGAACTGACCATATTTTTTAAATTTTTAAGAACTGTTTTTGTTGTATAATATTTCCCAAAGTTATTTTCATCATTTCTAGAACCGCTGTGGTAATCAGAGCCTCCGGATTCTAATAAACAATATTGATTTACAATACCTTTGTAGAATTTCTGTTGCAAATGTTTGTGCGAAGGGTGAATTACTTCAATCCCATCAATTCCAAGCTTAATTAAATGTGTTAAAATAGATTCTTTCATTTTACCCGGATGTGCAATAAATGCTAATCCTCCGGAATCATTAATAATTTTAATTACACTTTGCGGTGATACATGAATCTTTTTCTCATAAGCAGGTTTATAATCACCAATAAATTGATTAAATGCCTTTTGGAAATTATTTACAAATCCTTTCTGAACCATAGCATTTGCTATATGTGGTCTACAGATAGGCGAATTTTTTGCAAGATTTTCAACATCACTTAATTTAAGATCAATTCCAAGATTATTCAACTTTCCAATAATTCTTTTAGCTCTTTCAAATCTTTCATCTCTAAAGAACTTAAGATATTTATTTAATTCAATATCTTTATGATTTATAAAGTAACCCAATATATGAACTTCCTGACCTTCAATATCTGTACTAAGCTCCAAACCGGGAATTACTTCAATCCCAATTTCCTTACCATATTCTAATGCTTCATCTATTCCATCTACAGTATCATGATCTGTTATGGAAATTACTTCTATATTTTTTTTCTTTGCAATATTTAAAAGCTCTTTAGGTGTATTTGCACCATCAGAAAAAGTTGTATGCGTATGTAAATCTATTTTCAAATTGTTTTCTTCTTTAAAATCATTAATCATATAAAAATAGGTATTTTATATGAGTATTTCACTTTTAACAAAAATTTATCAGCAACATAAATTAGTAATATACTGCTGCACAAAATAGTAAATATTGAATAACTTATAATGTCTCTGGTCTTTAGCAAGCAGCAAGTCTATAACCGTATAAAGTGAGGAATGAGATTCTAAAGATATTGTCTTTAAATCTCTCAGTCTGGGAAGGCTGAGTTACTCAAAAAATACCCTTTACTTTTGAAAGGAGTGGCGACAAAGTTACCGGAATATGTACCTTTATGCTTTTGTTTTAACGTCTTTCTGTCTCAAATCTCAAATCTAACGTCTTCCCTTCCACGTTTTACATTTTTCCTTTTTAATTTTTGATAGGGATTGTTTTTATCCGCTTAATAAATCTTTCTTATTTAATTATTTTGTAATCAAAACTTTTTATTTTGGTCAATAGTATAGTTATATATGAATTATCAATTTATTTATTAGTAAATATTTTCGATAATGTAAAATTGATATCTTTTAACTACAGATATTATAATCACTTAATTGTATTTAGTATTGCAAAATCGTATTTTTACTAATTGTAAATTGTTTAATATGAAATCAATAAATTAAAAGGAGATAAAATGGCTATTAAAATTGGAATTAATGGTTTTGGTAGAATTGGTAGACTTGTGTTTAGAAGAGCAATGGAATTACCGGAAGTTAAAGTTGTTGGAATTAATGACTTATTAGATGTTGACTATATTGCATATATGTTAAAATATGATTCAACTCATGGGCAATATAAAGGTGATGTAAAAGTTGTTGATGGTAACTTGGTTGTTGATGGTAATACAATTCGTGTTACTTCAGAAAGAAATCCTGCTGATCTAAAATGGGATGCTATTGAAGCTGAGTATGTTGTTGAATCAACAGGTATTTTCTTAACAAAAGAAAAAGCACAAGCTCATATTGAAGCTGGTGCAAAAAGAGTTGTAATGTCAGCTCCTTCAAAAGATGATACACCAATGTTTGTAATGGGTGTTAACCACAAAGAATATTCTGGTCAACAATTCGTATCAAATGCTTCATGTACAACAAACTGTTTAGCACCAGTTGCTAAAGTGTTAAATGATAAATTTGGTATTGAAAAAGGTTTAATGACTACAGTTCATGCTACAACGGCTACTCAAAAAACTGTTGATGGTCCTTCAATGAAAGATTGGAGAGGTGGACGTGGTGCAGGACAAAATATCATTCCATCATCTACAGGCGCTGCAAAAGCTGTTGGTAAAGTTATTCCTGAATTAAATGGAAAATTAACAGGTATGGCTTTCCGTGTTCCTACTCCTAATGTTTCTGTTGTAGATTTAACAGTTAACTTAAAAAATGCTGCATCTTACGATGAAATTAAAGCTGCAATGAAAGAAGCTTCCGAAGGTGATTTGAAAGGTATTCTTGGATATACTGAAGATCCTGTTGTTTCTAATGATTTCTTGGGCGAATCAAAAACTTCTGTTTTTGATGCCGGTGCAGGAATTATGTTAGATGATAAATTTGTAAAAGTTGTTTCTTGGTATGATAATGAATGGGGTTACTCATGTAAAGTTGTTGATTTAATTCTTCATATGGCAACTGTTTAATTACAAATAAAACTTTAATTAAGGCGGCTTTTTTGTCGCCTTTTTTTTGATTTAAAATAAAATTTAAGGAAATAGATTATGAACAAGCTTTCTATTGATAATGTTGAGCTAAAAGGTAAAAAAGTTTTAGTTCGTGTTGATTTTAATGTTCCTCTTAACGATGAATTGAATATTACTGATGATATTAGAATTACTGCTGCATTACCTACAATTAAAAAAATTATAGATGAAGGCGGAAAAGCTATTTTGATGAGTCACTTAGGAAGACCAAAAGGTGAGAAAAATCCTAAATTTAGCTTAAAACCATGTGCGGTAAGATTAGGTGAATTACTTGGTAAAGAAGTAAAATTTGCTTCTGATTGTATTGGTGATGATGTTACCGAACTAGTTAATTCATTAGAAGAAGGGAATGTTCTTTTATTAGAAAATTTAAGATTCTACAATGAAGAAACAAAAAACAATCCTGAATTTGCAAAAAAATTAGCAGCTTTTGGTGATGTTTACATAAATGATGCATTTGGAACAGCTCACAGAGCTCATGCTTCTACAGAAGGAGTAACAAAGTATATTGATACTTGTGCTGCAGGCTATTTATTACAAAAAGAAATTGATTATTTAGGAAAAGCAGTTGCTGAACCTGAAAGACCATTTACTGCAATTTTAGGTGGTGCAAAAATTTCCGGTAAAATTGATGTAATTGAAAATCTTTTACCAAAAGTTGATAACCTAATTGTTGGCGGCGGTATGGCTTATACTTTCTACAAAGCAATGGGACATGAAATTGGTAAATCATTACTAGAAGAAGAAAAAGTTGAAATTGCAAAAGATATTCTTGAAAGAGTAAAAGGAATGGATGTAAACTTTATGCTTCCAAAAGATTGTGTTGTAACTGCTGAATTTGATGCAAATGCTGATTCTGAAGAGGTAAGTATTGACTCAATTCCTGCAGATAAAATGGGAATGGATATTGGTTCACAATCAATTGAACAATTCAAAAAAGTTGTTGCAGAAAGTAAAACTGTAGTTTGGAATGGTCCAATGGGTGTTTTTGAATTTGATAAATTCGCTAAAGGAACGGATGCAATTGCTACTTCATTAGTAGAAGCTACAGAAAATGGTGGAATTACAATTATTGGTGGAGGAGATTCTGCAGCTGCAATTAAAAAAGCAGGATTAGATGATAAAGTGTCACATGTTTCTACAGGTGGCGGTGCTTCATTAGAATATCTTGAAGGTAAAGTTCTTCCCGGAGTTGCTGCTTTATCTGATAAATAGTTTTGATATTCAAATAGTAAAGGTTTCTAAAAGTTACTTGAAACCTTTTATAAAATAGATAGTCTAATATAAAAACCTCATTCAACTTGAGGTTTTTACTTATATTTACATTTTTCATTACAGATTATTATATAGATTTTGAATTTATGAATTAAATACCGATAATTTGATATATAAAAAATTGTCTTAATGAAGAAATGATATTGAAATAATTAAAGGTAAATAGATGTCTTATTATGATAACAGGGGTTCGTATAGACCTGCCGGATTTGGCGGATTTAGTTTTTTTCCACCTATAATTAAAAGTTTATTAGTAATAAACGGTGTTGTATTTTTTATTCAAATACTTACAGAAAATATAGGTATTAATGGCGTAAGTTTAGAAACTTATATTACGCATTATTTTGGTCTTATTCCTTTTGCTAATCCTGTGTGGTCATTTTTACCATGGCAATTAATAACCTATCAATTTTTGCATGGTGGATTTTCTCATATATTTTTCAATATGCTTATGCTTTGGATGTTTGGGATGGAAATTGAAAATATTATGGGATCTAGAAAGTTTCTAGTTTTTTACTTGTTAGCCGGTATTGGTGGAGGACTTTTACAACTTTTTTTCGGATCGGGTCTTGGAGTAATTATTGGTGCTTCCGGAGCAGTTTTTGGAGTAATGATTGCATTTGCAATGTTCTTTCCGGATAGAATGATTTATGTTTATTTCTTATTTCCGGTAAAAGCAAAATATCTTATCGGTTTTATGATGGTTTTTGAGTTTATGTCAATTGGAAATGCTGATTTTACAGCTCATTTAGCACATTTAGGTGGAGCTTTAGTGGGTTTTATTTTTGTCTTTTTCGATCGGCAACATAATTTTAATTTTGACAAGTATTTTGATATGTTCAATTTTAAGAATTTGTTTTCTAGTAATTCCGAACCAAGGTTCCGAAAGAGTAAAAATGGATTTGGATTTGGAAAAAAAGATGTTGAAGAAGCAGAATTTTATGAAATTGGACAAGATAAATCAAATGAAGATAAGATTGATCAAGATGTTGTTGATGAAATTTTAGAAAAAATTAGTAGAAGTGGGTATCAAAATCTTTCAGAAAGAGAAAAGAAAATTTTATTTGAAGCTAGTAAGAAAAATTAGTTTTGTAATTCTACTTTTCATTGCTTTATCATGTAAGCAAAGTAGTGAAGTGGAATTAGAAACGCTTGCCAATACTTATATAGATCTTCTTATTGTGGAGGATTATTATGCTGATAATGATTCTTTAGAAATAAAAAGACAAGAAGTATTTGAAAAATATTCTGTAACAGAAGAAAACTTTGATAGTACTTTTGTAAGTTTTAAATATGATAAAGAAAAATGGGAAAAGTTTTTTGAGCTTGCTGCTGATCGTTTAGATACTCTTAAGCTTAACATTAAACGTTTTAAGACTCCGAAAGAATAGCCTTTACAATTCTTATTTGAGCATAACTAATTTTTGTTGGTAATTTTTCCTTAATAGATTTTAAATTTTCATTTATATTAGAAATTGCTACTTTAATTGTTTCAAAATCTTCAACAGAAATCAGCTTATCATAGTTTTCATTAGGGTAATATTTAATAATGGTTTCCAACTGAATTGAAACTATTGATTCAGTTAATTTTAATAAATTGGATATTTCTGACAATGAATATCCTTTTTTTACCAATTTGTAAGTTTGTAAAATATGTTTTGGTAGAGTAGAATTTTTATTTTCATCCGTTGTATTGTTTTTATATTCTTTAATAATTTCTAAGAATTCTTGTCCAATTTTATTAAACATTCTTGGAGTAATACCGCTTACAGCCATAAATTGCGAAGGTGTTATTGGTTTTTCTTGAGCAAGTGATTTAATAATGTTGTCCGAACAAATAATTTCAGGTTGTTGCGAAAATTTTTTTGCTGCAAGATTTCTCTCTTCAAGTAATTTATTGAACAATTCTAAATTTGATTCGTAATCATTAGAAGTATTATTATCTAATTTTTCATCTCCAAATAATTCTTTAATCGGTTTAAAATATATTTTACCACTAATATCTTTTAGCTGTTTTTTCCTTAATAATAAATTTAGTGTTTCTTCAATTTCTTGTTGATTAAAGTGCATACATGATTGATAAGTAGAAATTGATTTTGCAACTGTTGATTTTGATTTACCGGTTAATATCCCAAATAATCTTGAAGGTGTAAGTCCGTTAAATTCTTTACATGTTTTAATTATTATTTCGCTTAAATACTCACCGGAAATTGGATTCACATTATTTTTATCAAGACAATTATCGCACTTACCACATTTGTAACCGTTAGTATCTTCGCCAAAATAATTTAAAATAAATTTAAAGCGGCATTCATCTGTAAAACTATAATTTATAACGTATTCTAATTTCTGTTTTGCATGTTTCAGTTTATTATCTATTTCGGTATAATCAAATCTTATTTTTTCAGTTGGAACTCTCTCTTGTAACATTATAATTTTTTGAAAGTTAGAAGATTGCTCAAATTCAATTAGACCAATGTTAAATAAATCTTGAAAGTACATTTCAATTTTATTTTTTGATGTTGTTGTATATT
>PDWI01002457.1_pt1 | contig 27757 bp, 26 predicted proteins | sample 1430891 | NCBI WGS metagenome assembly PDWI01 (sample SAMN01162508, study PRJNA174530) | Oral metagenome, whole genome shotgun sequencing project. | biome: Marine environment; feature: Marine mammal; material: Swab sample of the gingival sulcus; isolation source: swab sample of gingival sulcus... | reverse complement strand
ATTAAGACGAAATTAAACGGAATGTCACCTGTTAAGTACAGATTACATTCCGCTTAAAATACTAAATAACTTGTGTCCGGATTTAGGGGTTCATATCAGTATGTTTTATGGTTTTCTTTATTCGGTATATTGTTTGACATTATGTAATTAAACTTTTACAAAAAATCATCATTGTAAATAAGTGATGATTTTTTATTTTGTAAATTTATTCTATATAGATATATGGTAAAATATAGGAAACTACTTATAAATTTTAGGCTTATCTAGTTGAAATTGTTTTTATATAGTGTTAGTATTTTATAGTAGACTAATGTAAAGGATAGAAAAATGAATATAATTATGTCGCCCGCAAAGACTTTTAATTTAAAAAATCAGATATTAAAAAATTGGGATATAAATTTAATGACTGAAAATATAGTAAATGTTTTAAAGGGTAAAAGTGAACTAGAAATTAAAAATGAGTTAAAACTTTCAGATAAGTTACTTAATACAAAATGGGATTATATAAAAAAATTTGATGAAAAAAAATCATATAATGCAGTGGAAATGTATTTTGGTACTGCGTTTAAAAGCCTTGATATTAATTCACTAGATGAAAAAAGTAAGGATTATATTAAAAATCATATGTTTATTTTATCAGCTTTTTATGGAGTTTTAAGACCCTATGATTTAGTAAAGCCATATAGGTTAGATTTTAACTCAAAATTAAAGATAGATAATGTGAGTTTGAAAAAATATTGGAAAGATTATTATAATTCAAAAATAAGTAAGGGTAGCGTAGTGATAAATTTAGCGAGTAATGAATTTGCAGATTTATTTGATAAGACTAATTATGAGTGGCACGATTTTGAGTTTTTTGAAATCAAGGGCGGTAAGGAAGTAAAAAATTCGACTGTTGCTAAAAAGTGTAGGGGCAAATTACTTCGTGAAATGGCTATTAACAATATAACTACTTCGGAAAGAATTTGTAATCTTAAAGGGTATGGCAAGTATTTTATTAAAAAGACTGTATAATTTTTGGTAAAAAAATAGTACTTATTATTAGTATAATTGTATTGACTTTATCGAAATGTTATGTTATTATTTAAACAGTTATATTATATATCAGCTTTAATGATACAAATTATAAATACTATAGAGTGCCTATTAGTGGAGGTGGTTTTATGAACGATACATCTATATTAATTTTTAAAAATGTTAGTTATTTGTTTTTTGAGATAACGCAGATATGCCTTATTTATTTTATATATAAAGCGTATAAAAATCAAAAACAGTCTAGGAGGTAGAAAATGAAAATGGATCCTTTAACTCAAATTAGATTGATTAATATTATGAGTTTTGTAGTAGTTTTTGCTATAAATTTTATTAAAGTATATTTACTGTATAAAATTTATAGACTTATTAAAAATGGAGATAATGAAAATTAAGTTTTAAATAATTAAGCTAGCAAGTAATTTGCTAGCTATTTTTATGAATTTTTTTAAATATTTTGCTTATATTTTTATAAGTATAATATAATTGAGTTGCCCACAAATGTGAGTTTAATTTTATTATGCCTTATAATGTAATTTATTCTTGAAAAAAAACTAATTTACGCTTATACTTAAAAGTAATATTACGGTATTTTTTTGTTAGGGAGGAAATATGAAAAGCAAGTTTATTTTTGTAACGGGTGGAGTTGTTTCAGCGCTTGGTAAAGGTATCACTGCAGCATCACTTGGAAAGCTTTTGAAAGCTAGGGGGTTAAAGGTGTCTGTACAAAAACTAGACCCTTATATAAATGTTGACCCTGGTACTATGAGTCCGTATCAGCACGGAGAAGTTTATGTTACTGAAGACGGAGCGGAAACTGATTTAGATTTAGGGCATTATGAAAGACTTATCGATATTAATTTGAGTAGCAGTTCTAACACTACAACGGGACAAATTTATTCATCAGTAATTAGCAAGGAAAGGCGTGGAGAATATTTAGGTGCAACAGTTCAAGTTATACCGCATATAACAGGGGAGATAAAAAATGCAATACTTTCTCACGCAAAAGAGGAAGAGTCTGATGTAGTTATAGTAGAAGTTGGAGGTACTGTAGGAGATATTGAGAGTTTACCATTTTTAGAGGCGATAAGACAGCTTAAATATGAACTTGAGCCAAATACTGTTATGTATATTCATCTTACATTAGTTCCTTATTTACAAAAGGCTGGAGAAGTTAAAACTAAACCGTCTCAACACAGCGTAAAACAGCTTAGAGAAATAGGGATACAGCCTGATGCTATAGTTTGTAGAACAGAAATGGAGCTTAGCAAAGAAATTAAGGAAAAATTATCTCTTTTTTGTAATTTAAGACCAGATACAGTTATAGAAAATAAAGATGCTGATTCAATTTATGAGATACCTTTAATTCTTGCAGAGCAAAATTTAGATAAACTTGCTTGCGAAATTTTGGATTTAAAATGTGGGGATTTAGATTTAACTAATTGGAAAAACTTTGTAAAAAAAGAAAGAGAACTTAGTAAAAAAGTTAAAATAGCTTTAGTTGGTAAATATGTTGAGCTTAAAGATGCTTATTTATCAGTTGCTGAAAGTCTAAAGCACGCAGCTATACAAAACGATGCGAAGTTGGAGATAGATTGGGTAAATTCGGAAGATATTACAGAAGAAACTGTAGTTGATAGATTAAAATCAGCTGACGGAATTCTTATTCCGGGAGGCTTTGGAGATAGAGGCGTTGAAGGTAAAATTATAACTGCAAAATACGCTAGAGAAAATAATGTTCCGACTTTGGGTATTTGTTTAGGACTTCACGTTATGGCTATGGAGTTTGCTAGAAATGTTCTTGGCAAAAAAGATGCACAATCTACTGAGTTTGTAGAAAATACGAGTTTCCCTATTATACACCTTATGGATAATCAAAAAGATTTAGAGGATATGGGCGGTACTATGAGACTTGGAGTTTATCCTTGTAAATTGGTTGAAGGAACTAAAGCTAGAGAACTTTACGGCGAAGATTTAGTTCAAGAAAGACATAGACATAGATATGAATTTAATAATGCTTATAGAGATATTTTTAAAGATAATGGTATGATATTATCAGGAATATCTCCTGATGAAAATTTAGTTGAAATGATTGAATTAAAAGACCATCCTTATTATATAGCAGGGCAGTTTCATCCTGAATTTAAGTCAAGACCATTAAAACCGCATCCACTTTTTGATGGACTTATAAAAGCTGCTATGGTAAAATAGATGAAACTTATAGAAAAAAATGGAGTTAAAGCCTTAATTTTTGAGTCTTTTAAGTCTTTTAAAATAACTGCCGCATTTTCTACTAGAGTAGGTGGGGTTAGTAGTGGTTGTTATGAAAGTCTTAATTTTTCATCTAGCACTGGCGATGATAAAGAAAATGTAGTTAAGAATTTTGAGTTATTTTCAGATGCTTTGGGTTTTGATAGTGAGAATTATATAATTTCAAATCAAGTGCATAACGACTTAGTTATAGATGTAGACGAAACTTATAGAGGTTCGGGGTTATATAAAGAAAGACCTTTTAAGGGTGTAGACGGATTTATAACTGATAAAAAGGGTCTTGTTTTAACTACATTTTATGCCGATTGCGTTCCACTTTATTTTTACGATACTAAAAAAGAAATAATTGGAGTTTGTCATTCGGGCTGGAAGGGTACGGCGAAAAATATAGCTAGTAAAATGATAGAAAAGTTTAAAGAAAAAGGTTCTAATTTAGCTGATATTATAGTAGGTATAGGCCCTTCTATTTGTAAGGATTGTTTTGAAACTGGTTATGATGTAATCTTTGAATTTGAGAAATATCCTTATATAAAAGAGTGTTTTGATTATAATGATGATAAAAATAAGTATTATATAGACTTAAAATTAGTAAATAAAAGACATTTATTAGAACTTGGAATATTAGAGAAAAATATTGAAATATCTAAAGACTGTACTTATGAAAATGAAGAGCTTTTCTTTTCTCATAGAAGAATGGGAGAAAAAAGGGGTTCGCAAATTGGTTTGATATTTTTTGATAAGTAAAGCGTTTAATCTATAAAGTATATTTTGTAATAAATGATTTTAAATTTAAAACGCCCCTAGGGGCGTTTTTTAATTTAGGCTTAAATTTTCTATCTCTTCAAAAGTTTTTTCGTACTCTGTTTCAAGTCTAGTTTTTTCATTTTTTATTTCGTTGAATGTTTCATGATTTGAGTAAACTTTTGGGTCGAATAATTTATGTTCTAAATTTTCTATTTGGGTAGCTAGATTTTCTAGCGTTTCTTCTAGTTTTTTTATCCTATTTTGTTTTTTTCTTTCGTCTTTTTCTAACTGTTTTTTTAGATGATAATCTGTTATAACTTGTTTTTTTTCGTCTTTGGTTGTTTCGGTATTTTTTTCAAGTTCTTCTGTTTTTTCTACATAATAGGCGTAAGAACCGTTATAAAGATTGGCTACTCCATTTTTTATTTCTACTATTTTATTTGCGACATTTTCTAAAAAGTACCTATCGTGGGATACCATAATAAGAGTGCCTTCGTAGTTTTTTAAGGCATCTTCTAATACTTCTTTTGTGTACATATCTAAATGGTTTGTCGGTTCGTCCATTATTAAAAAGTTTGATTTTTCTAAAAATAGTTTTGCAAGGACTACTCTTGCTCTTTCTCCCCCGCTAAGTTTTGATATAGGTTTAAAAATTTCATCATTTGTAAATAAAAATGAACCCAGCATTGTTCTTATTTCTGTATCGTCCATTCTTGGTCTAAAATCTCTAATTTCTTCAATTATAGTATTTTTATTGTCTAGTTTATTTAGATTTTGGTCGTAGTAAGAGATATCTATGTTTTGTCCAAGTAAAATTTCTCCGCTAAAATTTTTAATAGCGCCAATTATTATTTTAAGTAGGGTTGATTTACCGCAACCATTTTCTCCTATAATACCTATTTTGTCTTGTCTGTATATATCTAAATTTAAGTTTTTAAGTACGTTTTTATTTTCAAAACTTTTTGTTATGTCTTTTAATTTCAAAACTTCTCTAGCTGATTGTCTGTTTTGGTAAAGGTTTAGTTTTACTTTTTCTGTTTTAATATCGGGCATTTCCAATACTTCTATTTTTTCTAAAAGCTTTTCTCTACTCTTTGCTCTTTTTGCAAGTTTTTCTGTTCCGTGAGATTTAAATCTTTTTATTATTTCTTCTTGTCTTTTTATTTCTGTTTGATTTTTTTCAAAAGCTGTAATTTCTGCGTTTAAGACCTCATCTTTTTTTATTTTAAATTCGCTGTAGTTTCCCTTAAACATATACGAACGAGTTTTTGTTAGTTCTAACGTCTTGTTTGCAACTTTATCCAAAAAGTACCTATCGTGTGATACTATTATTATTGCCTTTTCATAGTTAGCTAAAAAGTTTTCTAGCCACTTTGTTGTTTCTATATCTAAATGGTTTGTAGGTTCGTCTAAAAGTAGTAAGTCTGGTTCGTCTATTAGAAGTCTTGCAAGTTTTAACTTGACTAATTCTCCACCGCTAAGGCTAGATATTTTTCTGTTTCTTTCGCCTTCTTTAAAGCCAAAACCGTTTAAAATACCTATTGCTTTTGATTTATATATGTATCCACCTTTTTCTTTAAATACTTCATTTAAACTGTTATATTTTGCTAGGTAAATTTCAAATTCTTTACTGCTATGGTCTATATTTTCAAGTTTTTTTTCCATTTCTCTTAAAGTGTTTTCCATATCGATAAGTTCTTTAAAAGTATTTATAGAAAATTCTAAAATGCTTATGTTGTTATTTTCTATTCTTATCTGTTCAAGGTAAGCAATATTTAAGTTTTTTGTCTTGTGAATTTCTCCATTTGTTGGCGTTAATTCTCCTGTTATCATTTTAAGTAGGGTAGTTTTACCGCAACCGTTTCTTCCGATTAACGCTAATCTATCTCTTTCGTCTAAAGCTAAACTTACGGGCGAAAACACTTTTTTTGCGTCAAATTCTATTTCTATATTGTTTAGTGATAGTAATGCCATTTTTATCCTTTCGAACTTTCTACTGCTAATTTATCGGCAATGTTATTTCCTTTTATGTGTGTTTGGTATTCTTCTAGGCTCATTGTTTCTTTTATGTTTAAAGGTAATTTTTCGTACCATTTTTTGATTTCTTTTATATTATTTTCGTCTAGATGTCCTTTTACTTTTATAAATGAAATATTATCAAAGCTGGTGTATAATTCTAGTAATTCTTGCCAAAGCTCTTTATTTAATACTGGTTCTTTTTTTGAATTTATCCAATTATTTTTTTGCCACTTTACATACCATTTATCATTTATGCAATTAACTATATATGCACTGTCGCTAAAAACTATTATTTTATAAGATTTATCTTTTACAGCTTTAAGCCCTTCGATTACAGCGAGCATTTCCATTATGTTGTTGGTGGTATTTTTAAAACCTTTGGATAATTTTTTTTCAAATTTTCCACACTTTAAATAAACACCATAACCACCTTTATTTTCTGATGTTTGGTTGTTTAAACAGGAGCCATCCGTGTATATGTATATAGTATTATTTTTTTTCATAAAAAATCCTTTTTATTTAAAATCCTTTTCATTATATCATATTTAGTTTATATTTTCTATTTATTTTAATATTTGTAGGTAGTATTTTGATAATATACAGGGATTTTTTTTATTTTTTTAGAATATATTTTAACTTAGGTATTGACTATAAAACTAGACATAGTTATAATTATCTTGCGACTATAAAACTAGTCATAAATAAAAAAGGGGGTATTTTTATGGATAGAGAAAAATTGCTAGAAAATAGCAGAAAAGAAATGTATAAGGAAGTTGATGAGCAGGTTAGAGTATTAGCTACTAGGCTTGGAAGTGTTATTGTTGTAAGTTTAGCGGGCGTTATAATATTACTAGACTTTGAGTGGGGCAAACATTTTTCTTTTGATATATTTTCTTTAGGTTTAGCTTACGGGGCTAGTATGGATTTTGCTGAATATTATTATTATAGAAAGACACGTAAATTAGTAACTTGTATAACTGCGGTTGTAGGCGCTGTTATCTGCCTTGTAATACATTTTGGCATAATAAAGATATGGTAATTAAAAATGGATGATAAATTAGTATTAAAAAATAATTTGGCAAAATTTAGAAAAGAACAGGGACTTACTCAAACTGAACTAGCAAATATGGTTGGGGTTGTAAGGCAAACTATTAGTTCAATAGAAACGGGACAATTTAGTCCTACTGCAAAATTAGCACTTGTTTTGTGTATAGCTTTGGATAAAAAATTTGAAGAACTTTTTTACTTTGAAGATTAGTTGTAAATATCTTATTCATCTTTTATTTTAAAAAAATTAGCAATATTAAAATTTAATTAAAAAAATAAAAATCATATTTAAAAGTTTTATTTTTGGTGCTATACTTACCTTAAAATAGAAAGGAGGTATAGATGCCTATATCATTTACTTTGGTTTGGGGAATAAGTTTTGTTTTATTTGTGGTTTTTGAAGCTGTTACTGCAGGACTTGTAACAATATGGTTTGCTGGCGGCGCTTTGTTTGCACTTATTGCTGCTTATTTTGAATTATCTCCGTTTGTTCAAATTTCTGTTTTTTTAGTTTCGTCAACTGTTTTACTTATTTCTACTAGGCCTTTAATAAAAAGGTATATAGATAAAAATAAGGGAATAGAAAAGACTAACGTCGACGCTTTTATAGGTAGAAAAGGTATAGTGCTTAATAAGATTTCAGAGTTTGAAACAGGACTTGTTAAAATATCGGGTTCAACTTGGACTGCTGTATCCGACGGCACTTTTGAAACTATAAATGTTGGAGATGAAGTTGTAGTTATTGCCGTTAGTGGTGTAAAACTTATTGTTAAAAAAAATTAGGAGGATTTTATGGGAATTTTTGTTGGTATTGGAATTTTTGTTATCATTTTAATTCTAATTATTTCAAATATTAGAATTGTACCGCAATCAAATGCTTATGTTATTGAAAGGTTGGGTGGTTATTTAGATACATGGACTGTGGGTCTTCATATTAAAATACCGTTTATAGATGTTGTGAGAATTAAAGTTTCTCTTAAAGAAAAAGTTGTTGATTTTCCACCACAACCTGTTATAACTAAAGATAACGTTTCTATGGATATTGATACTGTTGTTTATTATCAGGTAACAGATCCAAAAGCTTATGCTTACGGTGTTCAAAGACCTATACTTGCTATTGAAAATTTAACTGCAACTACTTTAAGAAATATTATAGGTCAGTTAGAACTTGATGAATCTTTAACTTCTAGGGATCATATAAATTCACAAATGAGAGTTATATTGGATGAGGCCACAGACCCTTGGGGAATAAAGGTTAATAGGGTAGAAGTTAAAAATATAAATCCTCCTCAAGACATACAAGAGGCTATGGAAAAACAAATGAGAGCTGAAAGAGAAAGACGTAGAGCGATACTAGAGGCGGAAGGTCAAAAGAAAGCTGCTATTTTAAAAGCAGAAGGAGAAAGAGAAGCTAGAATACTTGCAGCAGAGGGGGAAAAGCGTTCTATGGTATTAGCTGCAGAAGGTGAAAAAGAGGCAGCTATAAGACACGCTGAAGGTAAAGCTGATGCAATAAGATTAGTTCAAGATGCTACTGCTTATGGTATTCAAAAAATAAATGAAGTTAATCCAAGCAAAGAAGTATTAACTATGAAGAGTTATGAAGCTCTTGCGAAGGTAGCGGACGGAAAGGCTACCAAAATAATCATACCTTCAGAATTGCAAAATTTAAGTTCTCTTGTAAGTGCAGTAAAAGAATTATAAATATAAAAAACTCTAAAGCTAAATAGTTTTAGAGTTTTTTGTTGTAAACTTTTTTATGCGTATTTAATTTACAGTTAAAATGTTTATTTTTAAAAGTTTAAAGCGTATAAGTTTAAAGCTGTTTAATTAGAGGTTTTTGTATAAACTTTTTAAAATTTTAATATCAATCTTTCTAATGTTTTTTATTGCCTTGAAAAAAAGGATTTTAAATGGTAAAATTAAAAAGTGTATCTATTTATCAACAAAAGGAGGCTTTTTGGAAGAGTATTTAATTAAATTATTGTCGAATTCTTTATTTATTATATCTGTAGCTATAACTTTGGGGATTTTAATAAGTAGGTTGGAATTTAAAGGTTTTAAGCTAGGAGCTTCGGGAATACTTTTTTCAGGAATTTTATTATCGGAACTCATATATAAATATTTAGAAAAAAATGTGGCTATAAATGGAGAAGTTTTTAATATTAGTCTTATAGGTTTTATTGTTAGCGTAGGATTAATTGCTAGTGCAAATCTTGTCCCTATTGTTAAAAAATATGGTTTTCAGTTTATAGTACTTTCAATTGTGGTAACAGTGCCTTCTGTGATTTTAGTTTTAATTTTGGGTAAAATTTTCCCTAACTTAATATACGAACTTGCGGGGTCTTATGTAGGTTCTTTGACAAGTTCTCCGGGACTTGCAAATGCTTTAGAATTGGCTAGTTCTCCTGTTGATATGTCTGCAAATGTTGGTTTAGGTTATGCAATTGCTTATCTTCCAGGGGTAGTTTCTGTAATAATGTTTGGTCAAATTTTTGCAAAAAGGTCTAAGCTAAAAGGCGAAATTTCTATTAGTACTGTAAATTTAGAATATAAAGAAGATAGTTTTAGTGTTTCTAAACTTATAAAAGTAATTATGGTAGGTATAGTAATTGGGACGGTTAGTATATCTGTATTTGGACTAAATATAAGTTTTGGAATTACAGGCGGTTGTTTAATAAGTTCATTGGTATTTGGTGCATTTATTAAAGGGTATAAAATGGAAGAGTCAAAACTTTCTGTTATAAAAACTATATCTCTTTATATGTTTTTAGCTATAATAGGTTTAAATTATGGTCATAAGGCGCTTGGGTCAATATTGACAGAGGGGAAAATAATATTTCCTTTTGCAATTTTTTCTGCACAGTCTGCAATACTTGTTGGATGTCTGTTTGGGAAAAAAGTGCTTAAAATGGATTCTGCTTTACTTGCAGGTGCAATATGTGGAGCAATGACTTCTACTCCAGGACTTGCTGCTACATATAAAGCGTTTGATGATAAAAATGTAGTTACAGGTTATGGTGCTACTTATCCATTTGGGCTTATTCTGAAAATTGTTTTTATTAAATTTCTAATATAGGAGGGATTTTTATGTATATACATGAGTATCAAGCGAAGGAGCTATTAAAAAAATTTGATATAGAAATCCCTAAAGGCTATCTTGTCAATTCTAAAGATGATTTGGAAAAAGCTTTTTCAAAATTAGGGTGTAGTTTAGCTGTTGCAAAAACTCAAGTTTATGCAGGTGGTCGCGGGAAGGCGGGCGGAGTTAAACTCATAAAAAATTTGGAAGAGGGTTTATCATTTTTTGACAAATTTTATAACAAAAGGCTTGTAACAAATCAAACTGATGAAAAAGGCGAAATAGTAAATTCTATTTATTTAGAAGAAGTATCTGATATAGATAGGGAATTATATTTTTCTATGACTTTAAATAGAGATAAAAAACTTATATCTATTATCGCATCAAATTGTGGTGGTATGGATATAGAGCTTGTCGCAGAAAAAACACCTGATAAAATTGTAAAGTTAGATATTGACCCTTTAATAGGTATAACTGATTATATGGTTAGAGATATATTTTTTTTATATAACCTTGATAAATCGCTTTATCCTACTTTAAAAAATTTTATAGTTAGTTTATATAAAATATATGTTTCTTATGACGCAGAGCTTATAGAAATTAATCCTTTAGTTGTAACTAAAAGTTCTAAATTAATAGCACTTGATGCGAAAATGAGTTTTGATGATAATGCACTTTATAGGCAAAAAGAAATTTTGTCTATGAAAAACAATGATGTTAAAACTGATGCTGAACTTTACGCAGAAAAACTTGGATTTTCTTATGTTAGTTTATACGGTTCTATAGGTTGTCTTGTAAATGGCGCAGGACTTGCTATGGCTACGATGGACTCTATAAATTTTTCAGGGCATAAACCTGCAAACTTTCTTGATATTGGCGGTGGTGGAAACGCTGAACAAATTTCAAAAGCTTTAAAGATAATTTTTACAAGTTCTAATGTAAAAGGTGTTTTAATAAATGTATTTGGTGGTATAAATCATTGTGATGTTATAGCAAATGGAGTTGTAAAAGCTATAACTGATATAGATACTACTATTCCTGTGGTTGTGAGATTAAAAGGCGCTGATTATGAAAAAGGCGTCGATATTATAAAAAAATCTAAACTAAACATACACATAGTTCCTACTTTAGATAGCGGAGCAGAGCTTGTAACGAAACTTGTGAACGGAGAACTATTATGAGTATATTTTTAAATAAAAATGATAAAGTTATGGTTCAAGGAATAACCGGTAAAGTTGCTAGGTATCATACTGAAATGATGCTTGAATATGGAACTAATATAGTTTGTGGAGTGAGTCCGTTTAAGGGCGGGGAAAAAGTGCTTGGGATAGATGTTTATAGTTCTTGTAAAAAAGCTGTGAGTAAGACGAACGCATCTGTTTCAGTAATTTTTGTACCATCTATGTTTGCTAAAGATGCTATTATTGAGGCGGTAGATGCAGGGATTAAACTTATCATAACTATAACCGAACATATACCTGTAATGGATATGATTTTAGTTAATAAATATATAGAAAATAAACCTGTTAGGCTTATAGGACCAAATTCTCCGGGGCTAATATCAAGTGATGGCATAAAACTTGGAATAATGCCTGCTATTGTTTATAAAAAAGGAAATATAGGAATAGTATCTAGGTCGGGAACTTTAACTTATGAGGCTGCAGATGCTGTTAAAAATGCAGGATTAGGAGTGAGTACAGCTATTGGTATAGGTGGCGACCCTGTTGGTGGAATTGATTTTGTTGATGTACTTAAAGAATTTGAAAAAGATACAGATACTAAAAGTATAATTATGATTGGAGAAATAGGAGGTAATGCGGAGCAGAGAGCAGCACTTTTTATAAAAAATAATATTCATAAACCTGTTGTAGCTTTCATAGCGGGTCTTACTTCTCCAAAGGGTAAGAGAATGGGGCATGCAGGTGCTATAGTTTCAGGTAAGGGAGCATCTGCTGAAGAAAAAGTTAAAACGCTTGAAACTTGCGGTGTAAAAGTCGCTAAAAAACTTAGTGATGTTGTTAATTTATTATAAACTTAAAATAAAATAAACTTAAATATAGAAAGGTGAATTAATGTTAAATAAAATAAATATTGTTGAACAAATTAAAAGATTTTTACTTATAAATGTTGGACTTTTAATTATGGCTTTTGGTCTTATTTTGTTTCTTGAGCCTGCTGACCTTGCGGTAGGTGGGGTAACAGGATTTGCAATGGTTTTTGTAAAGTATTTTCCGGGTTTTAGTCTTGGAATTATAATGGGTATAATGAATGCAGTTTTATTTGTAGTCGCGTTCATATTCGTAGGGGCTGATTTTGGTGGATATACTATATATTGTAGCTTTGGCTTATCTGCTATGGTTGGTGTTTTACAACCTATACTAGATAGAGGAATGATTATCCCTGATGATTTAATGCTTACACTTATAATGGGTATATTTATACAAGGTGTTGGCATGGCTATTGTGTTTTATGGTGGTGCGTCTACAGGTGGTACAGATATTGTAGCTAAAATAGTAAATAAATATACAGGTATGGAAATTGGTAAAGCCTTATTTTTATCAGATGTGCTTATAGTACTAGCTGCAGGTTTTGCTTTTAACATAAAACTTGGACTCTATGCGTTCCTCGGGATTTTAATGAACGGTTTGATTATAGATAAAGTTATTGCAGGTTTTAATACAAAAGTTAATGTTTCAATAATTTCAAAAAATCATGCAAAAATAGCGGAGTATATTCAAAAGGATTTAGATAGGGGAGTAACTTATGTTAAATCTGTAGGTGGTTATACTAAAAAAGATATTGATATGTTAAATGTAGTTTTGTCTAAAAAACAGTATTTGATGCTTGATAGAAAAATAGTTTCTATAGATCCGGAGGCTTTTATGACTATGCACTATGTGCACGAAGTAAGGGGATTTGGTTTTACATATTTTAAAAAGGAAAAGCAAGCATCTTAATAGGATTAATTATGAATGATGATGTAAAAAATTTATTAAATAATATGCTCAAAGCTATTGATTGTGAAAGGGAAGAAGAAAGAACTAGACATATAGATGAAATAAAAAATTTAAGCGGAGAAGGTCGTGAAAAAAAGGGTAGATGCCTTGTAAATTTAAAGAAAAAAAAGATAATGCGAACGATTACAGGCGATATACTTTATATGTTTAGAAAAAGAGACAAAAAAAATCTTCCAAATCTTGAATTTACAGTCGGAGATGAGCTTGTTATTAGTCAATATGACCCTTTGGATAATATGAATCCTACGGGAATAGTATATGAAATTGGAAATAATTATATAGTTGTTGCATCATCAGTTAATATAGTTGGCGGAGGCGCTAGACCTTATAGGTTAGATTTATTTGTAAGTGATTTAACTTATACTAGGATGACCAAAGCGCTTATAAGTGCTAAATCTAATAAAGTTTTGAATTTAAGCGCCATTCTTTCAGGAACTTATAATACGTCTACAGTTTATGAAGATGTTAGTTGTTGCATACTAAATGAAGTTCAAAAAAAAGCTGTTTCCTATGCGGTAAATACAAATGGATTTTATATAATTCAAGGTCCACCGGGTACGGGTAAAACCTATACAGCAGCTGTTTTAGTTAAAAGTTTAGTTTCTAAAGGCAAAAGATTACTTTTATCTGCTGATTCAAATGCTGCTGTTGATAATTTAATTAGAAAGTGTTTAGATATTGGTATTACACCACTTCGTATTGGTCATCCTATAAGAGTAAATGATGATTTAAAAAAATATACTTTAGATTATCTAGTTCTTAAACATATTAAGTTTAAAGATGTAGTTAATTTAGAGATTGAAATTGAAAATTTAAAAGAGAAATTAAAAGAAAAAAATAAGCCTAAAGATAGTGAACTTAGGGGTTATAGTTATTTAGAAATTATGGAACTTGCTAGTAGTGGAAGAAGTAGTAGGGGTTTATCTAAAAGAACTATACAAACTATAAAACCTTATATAAAACTTAAATTAAAGATAGATAAATTATATGAAGAGATTAAAAATATAAGAAATGAAATTGTAAAAGATATTATATCAAGGGCAAGTGTAGTTGCAGCTACTAATTCAACCTGTGGTTCAGACCTTATGATGTATTCACACTTTGATTATAATATTGTGGATGAGGCATCTCAAGCTAGTATGCCTTCAACCTTAATACCCATACAAAAAGCTGATAGGTTTGTCCTTATAGGTGATCATTATCAGTTACCACCTGTAGTTATAAGTGAAAAAGCTAAAGAAATGGGGCTTGATATTTCTCTTATGGATATGCTTTCAAAATTGTATCCTTATAATTTGATTATGTTAAGTAAACAGTATAGAATGAATGAAACTATAATGAATTTAGTTAGTAGTATGTTTTATGATTCTAAACTTGATGCTGACGATGAAATTAAAAGTCAAAAGCTTTTATTAAAAGGAAAAATAGACTTTAGTTTACAAAGTGATGTTAATGTTATAGATGTCAAAGGTATAGAAAAAATAAATTCTGATTCAAAGTCTTATTATAATGATTATGAGTGTAAATATGTTAAACTTGTTTTAAGTCAGCTTTTAGATTTAGGTGTAGAAAAAAGTAATATAGGAATTATAACTCCTTACAAAGCACAAGTTATGAAACTTAAAGAACTTGTTGAAACTGTTGAAGTTGATACAGTGGATGCTTTTCAAGGTAGAGAAAAAGATGTTATAATAATAAGTTTTGTTAGAAGTAACGATTTAGATAAAATTGGTTTTTTAGCTGATAAGCGTAGGTTAAATGTTGCAATTAGTAGGGCGAGAAAAAAACTTATTCTTATAGGGAATGTAAGTCTTTTAAAAACCAACTTTTTATTTTCAAATTTATTTGAAAGGATAAGTATTTGTAGTGGAAAATAAATATACTATACTTTCATCGAAATATGATTTTTTCTTTGATAGTGATATGACAGAATATGTTTTTAATAAACAAAAATCTGTAATAAATAGTCTTATAAAAAAGACTGATATTAAGATATTAGAAGTAGGAGCAGGCACGGGGAGAGTAACTGAATATCTTTGCCAAATGGGAACTGTAACTGCTATAGATAGTAGTGTTGAGATGCTATCTTTATTACAAGAAAAGAGTAATAATTTCAAAAGTAGACCTATAATTTATCAAGCTGATATATTAAATTTTACTATTTCTAAAAAGTATGATTTAATTATAATGTGTTTAGATGTTTTTAATTATATAAAGCCAAGCCTTGTAAAATCATTATATGAGAAGGTTTATAACTTATTAAATAATGGTGGAATTTTTGTATATGACTTTTCAAGTAGATATAAGTTAGAAACTGAATTAGGTAATAATGTTATAGCGCATGATTTTGATGATTTTTCATTTATATGGACTAATATGTTTAATAAACAAAAAGATTATTTAGAATTTGATTTTTGTCTTTACGAAAAAGTAAAAGAAAATTTGTATAAAAAGAGTGTAGAATCCCATATACAATATGTTCACGATATAGAAGTTGTAAAAGAACAGGGGCTTAATTATTTTGATGAAGTTTACGTATATGTGGATTCTGCAAAAGATGAATGTTCTTTTAGTGATATGCATATAGAAAATGCAGATATAAAAGAACGATATTATGTGTATTTAAAAAAGGTGGAATAATATGGCTAGATTTGTTAAAGCACTTTTAGGAGATAATTTTGATTTTGTTGTAGCAATTACTGATAGTACGAGCGTAGTTGAAAAAATGAGAAGTTTACATTCTACTACACCTGTTGCAACTGCAGCTTGTGGACGAACTATAACGGGTGTAAAGTTAATGTCTTTATTTTTAAAAGATGATAATTCAAGAATATCTTTGATTATAGACGGAGATGGAGAAATTGGTAAAATTATCAGCTTTGCAGATTTCAACTCTCATTTAAAAATTAAACTTGTAAATCCAAATGCAAAGACTTATATAAATGAAAGCGGAAAACTTGATGTAAAAAGAGCGGTTGGGGTAAATGGTTATATAAAAGTTGTTAAAGATAGTAATAATGAAAAACCTTTTACCGGTCAATGTGAACTTGTATCGGGCGAAATAGCTGAAGATATTACTAATTATTACGCGGTAAGTGAGCAGCAAGGTACGGTAACATCTTTAGGTGTTTTTGTAAATGAAAGTGGTATTGTTAAGTCGGCGGGGGGAATGATTCTTAGTGTACTTCCTGAAACTCCTGAAACTGAAATTTTAAAGATAGAAAAGTGTATAGAAAAAATGTTGCCATTTAGTTCTTATATGGCTGAAACTAGAGATTTAAAAGAAATTTTATCTAAAATTTTTGATGGTATTAATTTAAAAATTGTAGAAGAAGGAGAGTACGAATATAAATGTGATTGCTCTAGGAAAAGGGCGGCTAGGGCAATATACACACTTAGTGAAGAAGAGAAAAAAAGTGTAAGAGATGAAATAGGAAAATTAGAAGTAAATTGTGATTATTGTATGAAAAGTTACAAGTTTTAAAAAGGGGATATCATGGATAAAATAATTAATATTATAGCTAAAGAGCTTTCTATAAGTGAAAAGCAAGTAATAGATACTGTAAACCTAATAGATGAAGGCAATACTATACCTTTTATTGCAAGGTATAGAAAAGAAGTTACAGGCGGATTAAGTGATGAAGTTTTAAGAAATTTTGACGAAAGGTTAAAGTATCTTCGCAATTTAGAAGATAGAAAAACTGAAATTATAAATCTAATTGATGAGCAAGGAAAACTTAATGAAGAGCTAAAACTTGAAATTGAAAATGCCGATAAATTAGTAACTCTTGAAGACTTATATAGACCTTATAAGAAGAAAAGAGAAACAAGAGCAACTAAAGCAAAAGCATTGGGACTTGAGCCTTTAGCGTTATTAATTATGGAACAAAAAACTGTTGGGGATATAAATGATTTTGCTAAAGAATATGTTACAGATGATTTAAGTTTAGAGAAAGTTACAATGGGCGCTATGGATATAATTTGTGAAATTATATCGGATAATGCAAAATATAGAGAACATATAAGAAAAGAATTTGAAACTAAAGCTATTATTACTGTAAAGAAGGCTTGTGAAGAAGAGTCAGTTTATGAAATGTATTATGATTTTACAGAACCTGTAAACAAAATACTTAACCATAGGATTTTAGCTATAAATAGGGGAGAAAAAGAAAAGTTTTTAAAAGTTAATTTAGAGTCTAATGATGATGAAATTATAGAATATATTGTAAACGAAGTTGTTATAAATTCTGATGCTATGGGAAATAAAGAGTTAATTTTATCTATAGAAGATGCTTATAAAAGACTTATAAGACCATCTATTGAAAGAGAAATAAGAACTATGCTTACAGAAAGAGCTGAAGAAGATGCGATAAAAGTCTTTGCATTAAATACTAGACCTTTATTATTAACTCCACCTGTTAGAGATGTTTCTGTTTTAGCAATTGACCCGTCTTATAGAACTGGATGCAAACTTGCTGTTTTAGATAAAACGGGTAAACTTTTAGATTATAAAACTGTATATCCTAATGAGCCTAGAAATGAAGTTGAAAAATCTCAAAAAGTTATGAAGGACTTGATTTTGAAGTATAATATTGATATTATTTCAATAGGAAATGGTACAGCGTCTAGGGAAACTGAAAAGGTAGTAGCAGATATGCTTTCTAAAATAGATAAAACAGTTTACTATACAATAGTTTCAGAGGCAGGAGCATCTGTTTATTCTGCGTCAAAACTTGCGACAGAAGAATATCCTGATTTAGATGTTTCTATAAGGGGGGCTATTTCTATTGGTAGAAGACTTCAAGACCCGCTTTCAGAGCTTGTTAAAATTGATACCAAACATATAGGTGTAGGACAATATCAACATGATTTAAATCAGAAAAAGTTAGATGAATCTTTAAAAAATGTAGTTGAAGATTGCGTCAACAGTGTTGGTATTGATTTGAATATAGCAACTCCTTCAATTTTGTCTTATGTTTCAGGCATTTCACAATCTGTGGCTAAAAATATAGTTACATATAGGAATGAAAAGGGTAAATTTAATTCGAGAAATGAACTTTTAGAAGTTAAAAGGTTGGGAGAAAAAGTTTATGAGCAGTGTGCAGGATTTTTAAGAATACATGACGCTGAAAATATACTTGATAACACCTCTGTTCATCCTGAATCTTATGATAAAACCAGGGCGCTTTTACAAAAATTAAACTATAATTTTGAAGATTTAGGCGATAAAAAAGACCCTTTTAAAGATATAGAAAAAAGAATTTTAGATTATAAAATTGAAACTAATGATAAAAAGAAATTAACAAGTATGAAAGGACTTTCTGCACTTAAAAGTTTAAAGATAGAAAAAGATGATAAGATAGATGCTAAAGAAGTAGACAAGCATTTAAGAAAAATAGCAGAAGAATTAAATATTGGTTTCCCTACAATTAAAGATATAGTTTCAGAACTAAAAAAACCGGGTCGTGATATAAGAGATGAAATGCCAAAACCTATATTTAGGTCTGACGTATTATCTCTTGAAGATTTAGAAGTGGGTATGGAACTTATGGGTACTGTAAGAAACGTAGTTGACTTTGGTGCTTTTGTAGATATAGGAGTTAAGCAAGACGGACTTGTACACATTTCAGAATTAAGTAATAAATTTGTAAAATCTGCTAGCGCGGTAGTTTCTGTAGGCGATCAAGTTAAGGTAAAAGTTATAAACGTAGATATTGATAAGGCTAAAATTAGCTTGACGATGAAATTATAGAATAAGACGGGAGAAATTTTTTGAATAATAGTTTATTTGTTGCATGTTTATTTGCATTTATTGGTTTGGTCTATATAAGTATGGGCTTATATGCAGTAATTTTGGGTATAAAAGGGAAACTTAAGAGACACTTTTTTATGATGTCTTTATCTTTAACTTTATGGAGTGTTTTATATTCTATTCAAGTTAGCGCTCCAACTTTAGAAATTGCAAGTATATGTAGTAGATATTCCGTTTTTGGGTGGGCGATTTCTTATGCTCTTACTTTGGAGTTTTCATTTTTGTTATATAGTAAAAATGAAAATTTATCTAGCAAATTAAAAACTTTTATTTATTTACCTTGCGTTCTTTTAGTATTGGGCATTGCTATTTTAAAATTAGATTTATTTTCCATAAGTGTTGTAAAAACTAATTTAGGATATATTGCTAACAATATTTCTCCATTTAGAATATTATATTCTTTATTTTTTGTATTACTTATTATTGTTAATGTATATAGGTGGCAAAAGTCTGTTACTAATCGTGAGTTAAGTAAAAATATTAGAATAGTTTTAATAACTTTGATTACTACTGTGGTTATTGCGCTAATTGTAAGATTATCAAATGAAATTTTTTATGGTAAAGTTTATGTTGAATGGACAGTTATCTTTCTTTTGGTTCCTATATATGTTTTCTTCTTATGTATTATTAGAAATAAAGTAATAAGGGAGGTCTCTAGTAGTAGGGGCGAAATTTTGGACGATGTTAATAGAGATATTATGTTTAAAATAGTGGGTTATGTATATGTTTTACTTGGATATTTTTCTTTAATTGTCAATCATTTTATAAAGTATATCACAGTTAAAGAACAATTTTTGATTACGTTTTTTTGTGTTGTAGCAGGAATAGTTTTATTCTTTTTAACTAAAATTTTTAAAAATGTAAAAGTTCAATATACTATAATAACTTTTATGTATATTTTAACTATGGTATTTTTTATAAAAAGCTATGGACACGATATGAACTTAACTTTATGGGCGATATTCTTTTGCAATATGGCGCTTACAGCTCTTTTTACAGATGCTATTTATAGTTTGTTTACTTACACTTTTATGATATTTTTACAACTTTATTATTGGTATAACGTGCCTAGTAAAATGGTTCTTTTTGAGTGGAAAGATTATTTTGGACGTATAGTTTTAGTTACAATATTTTCTATATTTATTCTTTATATAAACTATATCTATCGTAAAAAAGTAAAAGATAGTTATAATCAGTTTACTAAACAGGAAGTTTTAAATAAAATTTCTATTGAACTTGTAGATATAAATTTGGAAAATTCCGTATCTAAACTTTCAAAACTTTTAAATGATTTTAATGATGGATTTGATTTTATTAGAAGTTATTATGTGTTATATGACCAAGATAATGATAAGCTAGACCACTGCATTTATTGTGAAAATGGAGAAGTTTTACTAGATAAAGTTTATGTAGAGCTTATTTTTGCAGTAAATCCTTATTGGTTTAAAGAAGTTAGTAATGGAAACATTATAGAAATATTAGATATTAATGATGATACTGAATGTAGTGAAGATATAAAGATAAAATTTAAACTTCGCGGTATAACAGGGTTTTATGCTGTACCTATAGTTAAAAAAGATGGACTTATTAGAATTTTGGTTTTTGAGTTTTGTATAAATGAACAAAATAAAATTATGAGTCAGTATTTGAATATTTTAAAAACTTTATTTATAAGTACTGTAAATAAAATATCTAATGAAAGAGAACTTTTTTATAAAGCAAATTATGATGAAGTTACAGGTCTTATGAGTAAGTCTTTGTTTGTTAAAGAAGTAAATAAATTTTTGGAAAAAAGCACTAGAAGTTCTTATGTTTTATATATAGATATTGATAATTTTAGATTTATAAATGATACCTTTGGGCATTACATTGGAGATAAAGTTTTAAAATATATTGGTTATACATTAAAGAATTTAGGTATTTACGAAACAAAGGTTACTAGATTTAGTGATGATGAATTTGTTATTTTTATCAAAGACATAAGTGATAAAGATAAAATAAAAAAATATATAAATCAAGTATTTTTTGAGTTTGAAAATGGAATTTCGATTGAAAAATATACGTTTAGAATTGGTATAACTATGGGTGTTTCAAAGTTTCCTGAAGAAGGTATGTCGATTGAAGAACTTATAAGAAATGCTGATATAGCTATGGGTGAGGCTAAAAAAGTTAATTTTCTCAAATATAAGTTTTATGGAGATATAGATAAAGATAAAGTTTTAGAAGAAACTAGATATTTGGGTAAACTCTATGATGCTTTAAAAAATGATGAGTTTGTGCTTTATTATCAACCACAATTATGTTTAGAATCGGGTAAACTTATCGGTTCGGAGGCTCTTATTAGGTGGAATTCAAAGGAATTTGGTTTAGTACCTCCTAATAAATTTATACCTATACTTGAACGTACGGGTTTAATTATTGATGTTGGTAAATGGGTTATAGAAGAGGCCATAAGACAGCAAGCAAAACTTAAAAAAATGGGATTGGCGCCTATAAGAATGAGTATAAATTTATCTGCTATACAGTTTTTAAATGCTACTCTTGTTGATAATATAAATAAAATCGTAAAAAAATATGATGTCGATACTAAATTTATAGAGTTTGAAATTACTGAAAGTGTTGCAATAAATGATATAAACTTTGTTCAAGATGCTTTTAATAAAATTAAAAAAGGTGGTTTTTCTATAGCGATAGATGACTTTGGTACAGGGTATTCTTCTTTAAATAGGTTGCAGAATTTACCTATAGATAGATTGAAAATTGATAAAACTTTTGTTGACGGTATAGGTTTAAAAGATAAGAGAGAGTCTATAGTAAATGTAATAATAGAACTTTCAAATTTATTAAATGTTTCATCTATTGCTGAAGGTGTAGAACATAAGCATCAAATCAACTATTTAAAATATAATGGCTGTAAAGAGATACAAGGTTATTATTTTGCTAAACCTATGAAAAGTGAGGATTTTGAAGAGTTTATAAAACTTAATGTTTAGTATAAAATTTATATTGCAAAAAAACTTTTTATTTAGTATAATTTTGTTGTGGAGGTAGTTATGGCTGAATTTAAGTTTGAAATAATTGAAAAAATCGGCGAAATATCTTGTAGTTCAAAGGGTTGGACGAAGGAGTTGAATTTTGTTAGTTTTAATTCTAGGGAGCCAAAATTTGACATTAGGGAGTGGTCGCCTGAATATGAAAAAATGGGTAAAGGTGTAACTTTTAGTAAGGATGAACTTATAGTTTTAAGGGATTTATTAAATTCAATGGAGTTATAAAATGGCTAAGAATTCTAAATGGAATTATCCTAAAATTATGCTATTTTTATTAGGGCTTATTGTTTGTTTATCTATTATAAGTTTTGGCGTTATGAGTTTGTTTTCAGGGACTATTCAGTTTGAGTCAAATATAGAATTAAATAGTGCTACTGAAAAAGAATTTATAAAAGATGTTAAAAACTTTGAAAGTATAGCTATAACAAAACCTAAAGCCATTCTTAAAAAGTATAATTTTACTTATGAAAGATTTTTTAAATCATCTGAAAAATATGAATTTCAAATTTTAGAAGATTTTAAGTTTTTTGGTATAAAAAGACTTAAAGATAAAAAAGTAAAATATTATAAAAATAAAGGCATATATAAAGTTAAAGAGTTTTTAAATGTATATAAAGCACTTCCTAAACCTGAAATTAAGCTATCAAAAAAAGCTGTTAAAAAGGGTGAAATTAACTATCTGAAAATTAGTAAAATCAAAGGTGTTAATGATTTAAGTTTACAAACTAATTTAGACAATGGAAAGTATAAAGTGTTTCCAGAGATGTGGCCTTTAAAAAATAATAACTATATAGTATATTTACCATCTTATTACGATACGCCTTCACAAACTGTAAAGTTAAAAGTTAAATATGAAACTATAAATGGCAAGGAAAGTAAAGAGTTAGTTTACGATATTAAGGATACAAAGTTTGATAAACAAAATTTAACTATAACAGAAGATAAAGTAACCAAAAATAGAAATAAAAAAGCAAGAGAACAGCATGAAAAAGTTTTAAAAGAAGTTTTAAATAAAAATTATAATTATAATAAAGTTACTACAAGTTTACTTAATTTTAAGTTTCCTATAAAAGTGGGGGGGCCGCTAACTACTAGCTATGGCACTTTAAGATATGTAAATAATATAAAAACTCCTTATACTCATTCAGGTATTGATATGGCTGCATCTAAGGGTGTAAATGTATTAGCAACTGAAAATGGAAAGGTAGTTTTTTCAGGAATTTTAGATTTAACGGGAAATACTGTAATTATATATCATGGTTACAATATGTTTTCTATTTATTATCACATGAATTCTAGGGTTGTAAAAAAAGATGATATAGTAAAACAGTTTCAAAAAATAGGAGAAGTAGGTTCAACAGGTTTTTCATCAGGTAATCATATCCATTTTGAAATTTCATATAAAGATATTAGGCTTATGCCGGGTATGTTTATATTAGGCGAACAAATAACAAAAAATAATTGGATTAATCTTTTTAATAAAAGATAATCTAGTTTGTAAGGAGTATATTATGAAAATTGTTTCAGATACATGTATGGCTTTAAGTGAAGAGCTAAAGAAAAAAATAAATCCTACATTAGTTCCTTTTAAAATAACAGTAGATGGTGTGGAATATACGGATGATGACAGTATAGATCCTGATGAACTTACAAATTTAATAGTAAATGCAAAAACTGCTCCAAAAACAGCTTGTCCTTCTCCGCATGAGTTTGAAAAGGCGATGAATGATGATGAGCACGATGAAGTTTTTGTTGTGGCTCTTACAGGTGCTATTTCAGGTACGTACAATAGCGCGATGCTTGCTAAAAAAAGTCTTCAAGAAAAGATTCAAAAAAATATACATATTTTTGATAGTCGTGCATGCGCAGGTGGCGAAACATTAATAGCTTTGAAAATCAAAGAACTTATGGATATGGGTAAAAACTTTTCTGATATAGTAGTTTCTGTGGAAGAGTATATAAAAGATTTACGTACTATGTTTATAGTAGAGTCGTTAAATAATTTAGTAAAAAATGGTAGAATATCTAGCTGGAAAGCTAAAATAGCGCAGGCTTTAAATATTACACCTATTATGTGCGATAAAGACGGGGCTGTAGAACTTTATAAAAAGGTGAGGGGTAAGGAAAGAGCGTTTAAAGAGCTTGTTGCATCTATTAAAACGTTTGCTGAAGCTACTTCAAGAAAAGTTATAACTATAGTTCATATAAATAATCTTGAACGCGCTGAAAAATTGAAAGAAGAACTTGAAAAATTAAATCAATTTAAAGAGATTATAATTATAAAAGGACACGGTATAATCAGTGTTTATGCTGACAATAAGGGGATAGTTGTGAATTTTTAAAAGTTTTGATTTAAGCTAAAAATATTTTTTATTGACAAATTGATATATAAGCTATATAATAGTAGCGTTGTATAAGGGTGGTTTTTTATGAAGATTTCATTATATAATGTATCAAAAAAAGCATCTAATTTAAGTTTTGCAGAAAATATTACTATTACCGAACTTGATTTGCTAAATTTAGTGGGTATAGTGGGAGTAAATTTCGCAAAGGTTAGCGGTGTAATTGAATACATGAATTCACAGTTTTTTTTAACTATGAAAGCAGATGTTAATCTTGAGTTAGTCTGTGATAGGTGTTTATCTAAATATGATGTTGATAAGACTTATAATATTAGTGGATTAGTCACAGAAAATGAAGATAGCATTGAAGGTATATTAGTTGAAAATGGAAAATTAGATATAGAAAAAGTTTTGATTGACGAAATAATGATGTCTATGTCTATGAAATCACTTTGTTCTGATGAATGTTTAGGTTTATGTACGATTTGTGGAATTAACCTTAACAAAGATGAGTGTGAATGTGAGAACGATGAGATAGACCCTAGGTTATCAGGACTATTAGATTTTATAAATTAGTAGGAGGTGTAGAAATGGCAGTACCAAAGCGTAAAACGTCTAAAGCTAGACGAGATAAGAGAAGAGCGTCAAATATAAAGATGACAGCACCAAATGTTATAGAGTGTGCAAAGTGTCATGCGCCTAACGTACCACATAGAGTTTGTAAAGAATGTGGTTTTTATGACGGAAAAGAATACATTTCTATGGAATCGTAAAATTAGTTTACTCTATGATTAAATCCTTTTGATTAGCGTTTTGATTAATCAAAGGGATTTTTTATTTGTCTATTATCTGTACAAATCAAAGGATTTATGATACTATTAACTATATTAGTAAATACTTTGATGTAAATTAGAAAGGTTGTTGTTTAATGATAGATATTATAAATAAAAATATTTCTGAAAAAGAATTTAAAGAAGTTGAAAAACTTATTATACCAACGGTTAAAAGCTGTCTTATAGAGCTTGAATTTGAAGATGATATAGAGCTTTCGGTTTCTTTGGTAGATGAAGAAGAGATAAGGGTTTTAAATAGAGATTTTAGAAATAAGGATAGTGTAACTGATGTTCTTAGTTTTCCGCAATATACAGAAGATGGATTTGAGGCTTATGAAGATGAACCTGTATATATAGGAGATATAGTTATTTGTACTAAACGAGCAAGAGAACAGGCGTTAGAATATGGGCATAGTTTTGAAAGGGAAATTTCATATTTATGTACTCATGGAGTTTTGCATTTAATGGGTTATGACCATATAGAAGAGGCTGATAAACTGGAAATGAGAGCGATGGAAAAGAAAGTTATGATTAGAATGAATTTAGCTATGGACGGTATAAGAAATGATTAATGAAAATAATAATTTTAAATCGGGTTTTGTTGCAATAGTTGGTAGACCAAATGTAGGTAAATCAACACTTATAAATTGTATGGTTGGAGAAAAGGTACTTATAGCAACTGATAAACCGCAAACTACTAGAAACAATATTAAGGCAATTTATACTGATAAAAATTCTCAAATAATATTTGTAGATACTCCGGGAATACATAAACCTAAACATAAACTTGGAGAGTATATGGTGAAATCTATAAATTCTACATTTTCAGAGGCTGATGTATTACTATATATAGTTGACGATATGGAACGAGTAGGGAAAGTTGATGACTATTTGCAAGAAGTTGCAAACGATTATGGGAAAAAGTTTACTATAGTTATAAATAAAACTGATAAAATACCTGTAGAAAAATTTAAAAAGATGAATGATTTTTTTTCTGGTTTAGATTTTGTTAAAGATGTGTTTGGAGTAAGTTCTACGGAGCAAAAAGGTATAAAAGAAATTAAAAAATATATTGAGAATAATTTACCTGTTGGTCCTATGTATTATCCTGATGATATGATAGTTGATAAAACTGAAAGAGAGATAGTTGCAGAACTTATTAGAGAAAAAGTTTTATTGTATATGGATGACGAAATTCCGCACGGTGTTGCTGTTTCTATAGAAACTTTTTCACACAGAAAGGCGAAAGATATAATTGATATATCTGCAGTTATAATTTGTGAAAAAAAATCGCATAAGGGTATGATAATAGGAAAGTCAGGTAGAAAATTAAAGGGTATAGGCAAATCTGCTAGAGAAGATATAGAAAAATTTATTAACTCTAAAGTTTACTTAAAATTATGGGTTAAAGTTAAAGAAAATTGGCGAAATGATGATGTTGAAGTTAAAAGACAAGGTTACGATATAAAAAATATTTAATAGGTGAATTATGGCAAAATATGTATCTGATAGAGAGCGTTACGACATACTTTTTGAAACAGTTTTAACTGCTCTTAAAAATGATGAAGATGAAAAAATTATTGAAATGCTTTTAGAATGCCATTCTGCGGATATTGCTGAAATAATTACAGATTTAGAAGGAGATGAGAGAATATATCTTTTTTCTCTTTTAACCGAAGAACAGGCGGCTGAAGTTTTTGCGGAAGTAGATATTGACGATTTTATAATGCTTTTTTCTACTTTAAATAGATCTCAAAAAACTGCTGTTTTAGATTTAATGTATAATGACGACCTTGCCGATATATTGGGAGAACTTCCTGATAATCTTAGGGAAAGGTGTATAAAACTTTTAGACGAAGAAGATGCTGAAGATATAAACGAACTGTTGGTCTATGATGAGGATAGTGCCGGTGGTATTATGACCAAAGACTACATAGAGATTAAAGCATCTATGAATGTAAGTTCAGCGATAGAATATTTAAGACAAAATGCGCCCGATGCTGAAACTGTATATTATGTTTACGTAATTGATGATAATGGAGTTTTAGTTGGTATAATTTCACTTAGACAACTTTTGGTTAGTGATAGTGATATTATAATTAAAGATATAATGAAAACTAATGTTATATCTGCTAGAGTAGATGACGATCAGAAAGAAGTTGCAAGGCTTGTAAGTAAATATGACTTTTTAGCGCTCCCTGTAACTGACAATGACGATAAACTTGTGGGTATTATAACTGTCGATGACGTTATCGATATAATCGAAGAAGAGGCTACTGAAGACATACTTAAATTTGCGGGTAGTAGCGATGAAATTATAGAGAATTACGAAGGTAAAGCGATTGTTTCTGTTATTAGGTCAATAAGAGCAAGACTTCCCTGGCTTATAATAACTATGTTTGGTGGACTTTTGTCGGGTTATGTAGTTTCTCAATTTGAGTACGTTATAAAAGCTGATGCTACTTTAGTATTTTTTACGCCACTTCTTACAGGTATGGGTGGTAATGT
>PDWI01003910.1_pt1 | contig 27761 bp, 25 predicted proteins | sample 1430891 | NCBI WGS metagenome assembly PDWI01 (sample SAMN01162508, study PRJNA174530) | Oral metagenome, whole genome shotgun sequencing project. | biome: Marine environment; feature: Marine mammal; material: Swab sample of the gingival sulcus; isolation source: swab sample of gingival sulcus... | reverse complement strand
CACAAGTCAAACAACGCTTTGTCGTTTTGCCCGATGATATTTTTTCTTTCCTAGCCGACACAGCAACCGAAATCCGTACTCGAATTCGCATCGACAAAAAAACGCGAGTGGTTGAAAGCGGCGCGTTGTGGACAGAGGAAAATTTACCCGCAGAAACTGTATTATGGGGCGTGATCGGCATCAGTGGCTCTCGCAAAAAAGGAACGACACAATCAGCTAGTGACGTCGCCGATTTATTACCCACGACCGAACAAACCATTCAAATAGGTGGCAAGCATACGGTCGGGCGTGGTTTATGTCGCTTGTTGGTCAGCGCACCTGTCGATGCGGCCAACAATCAACCGCAAGCTTAAGGAGGCGTTATGGAAATCCGTACACATCAATATGCCAAAGCCGCTTATCCTTTAGTTGCAGCGGTTAAAGATAGCAATATTAAAACCCAGTACCGTACCCTCGCGCTCAACTTTCCCACTATGATTATGCAGTCGGGCTTGGTGCAAGCCATTGGTTTTTTACAGGCCAAAGGTAAACCCGAACACCAAAAAATGTTGCAACACATGGCTCACTTATTGGGCTACCACAATGGTGAACAAGCTAATATTGAGAGGTTAAAAAACGAAATTCTTCAATCTAATCTTACGCAATATCAATTACTCACTCGCAAAGCGCTAAATGCCAGTGGTTGGCTAAAACGCTATACTCAAGCATTATTGACAAGAGAAAGCGATGACGAACAGCAAGGAGGTGAGTAATGCCATATTTACTCATGCGAGAAAATTTTAAACAACTGCTTACTCGCCATACGGTTAACGATGCCCATGCTGGTGTTTTAATCCAAAAGGGGTTAAAACAGTGGGAGACAGATGATGAAAAGAAAAGAATACGTGAGCGCGGCGACCTGACAGAAAAAGACAGACTCATCAATAAAGTTAAAGGGGTTTCAGCCAGTGAGCTTTATTTACTGGCATTCAACCGCTGGCTAAAAACCACTTATAGTGAGGAAAATGACGCCACTTTTGCCCATATAAGTGCCAAAATTGTAGGTCGACTTTATACGGGCTTGTCTGAGGGAAGCACCTTAGAAACGGGAGTAACCACTCACCACAGCTACGGCATGCCGATGCTATCGGGTTCTAGCGTCAAGGGTGCCGTGCGTAGCTATGCTGAACAGCTTTTTGCTCAAAGAGACGGCAACAACGACATCATATACCACGAAGAAAATCATCAGAAAAAAATAGTCATTCAAGAAGACAAACAAGAAATACTGGACATCCTCTTTGGTAAGGATAGTAACGATGAGGATAGTCAAGACGATGCTGGCTATATTATTTGGCACGATGTTTGGTGGATTCCTCCTGTTACTAAAGAAGGTGCACTGGCCACCAACTCAGATAGCAAACCTCATCCTTTTGTAGAAGAAATTGTCACGGTTCATCAACAACAATACTATCGAGGTGATATTGAACAGGCGTTAGATATGGAAAGCCCTAATCCTAGCCAACAATTAGCGATTCAGGGTGGCTTTTATTTCGCGTTAGAAGGCGATGCACAATGGGTGCAATTTGCCAAAACACTCTTGGAAAAGACCTTGCAAGCACATGGCATAGGAGCGAAAGGTTCATCGGGATATGGGTATTTTGTTTTAGATGAAAAATTGGAAAAGGATATTCGTACTCGTGTTAAAAAAGCCTCTCTTGCTGATAAAAATGATGAGTATGCTGACTTGCGAAAATATATCTTAGACTTAAACGAGAAAAAGTTAATCAAAACACTAAGTGCAGGAATTAAAAAGTTATTTAGAGAATATGAGTTAGATATTGAAAATGAACAAGATTGTCGCATTGTTGTCGAGATTGTTTTAGAGTGTCATGACAAAATGATAGAGAAGTGGAATAGTGAAGAAAATAAAAATAAGGAAAATATGCAAAAAGCTTATAAATTTATCGCCACATATTCACAGTGAAACCATTGAAATTTTGAGACGGTAAATTTTTTCAGGTTGATGATATCTAGCCGTTATTGGGGAATTTGGTATTGTTACAGGTTTGGTCAATTTAGCTTAAACGTTTAGTACAACCACATGGTTATCTTAAACAATGCTGTGATAACGAGCTAGGATGAGTTTATGGGTGTGGTATAGATTGGGATTGTACCGTGATTGGCTATTTCCGTTCATTCCGCCAAAATAAAAACCGCATAGTTGATAGACTATGCGGTTTTTTGTTCTGTAGTTAGGTGAAATATCACAGCGTTTTACTTACCGTAAACGATTAGTGCTCAACGCCACCTTCACCATGAAGATGTCCATGAGAAATTTCTTCCTCAGTTGCTGGGCGAACGTCAATGATTTCTACATCAAAGTTCAATTGCTTGCCTGCTAATGGGTGGTTGCCATCAACAGTCACTGTGTCATCAGAAATTGCTGTGACAGTCACTAAAACAGGTTGTCCATTTTCTGCCTGTGTTTGGAACTGCATGCCAACTTCAATACTGTCAACACCATCAAAGTTTGCACGTGGAACATCTTGAACGGCTTCTGGATGGTATTCACCATAAGCACCAGCTGGCTCTACCGCAGCGATGAATTTGTCACCAACAGCCTTGCCTTCTAATTGTGTCTCTAAACCAGGGATGATGTTGCCGTAGCCACCGTGTAAGTAAGCTAAAGGCTGACCATCAGGTGAACGGTCTAAAAGGTTGCCGTCACTATCTGTCACTGTGTAATGAAAAAATACCGCTGAATCTTTTGAAATGCTCATAATTTAAATCCTAAATTTAATCTTAAAATTAACTAATAATCAAAGGAATTATTAGTTTCTTGGATGAAGATTAGGGTAAAAAAATATTTTTTTCAAGGTATTTGTGTAAATATAGTGAAATAGATTTATCTTTGATGCAATACTTGTCGTCGAAGACAGTATATAGGAATGCGACGAAATGGCATAATGCCGTAGAAAAAATTAAATTATTTTACTATAAGTTTGTTCTTGCTATGATTTCTTTAAATATTAATGAGATGCTGTTTTTTTAAATGAAAAAAGCCATTTTGGTACCGTCATTCTGAAACGTTTTTTACACTACGATTAACTGCTGCTGTTTAAAGTCTTTGAAGTCATCGCTTTCAGTATTAGATAAGAAAATCAATTTTGTTATCTCGTGTTGTGAGCAAAGTGTAAATAAACTATTGTCAAATTGATATGAATAGAGGTGTGGGGAATAGTCTGCTGGAATGTCGGAAAAAACGGAAAGTCCAAGTTGTTTGACTTGTGCTTCATGACGGGTCCAGAATTTATAAAACTGCCTGAGTGGTTGCTTAGCGTTGATGACTGATTGATAGTCTTTATGCGTAAAGACTTTTTTGGCAACTTGGGAAAAGTTTCTCGATTTGAGTATTTCGCTATCGATACCTATTTCCCCGTTTTTTTGTATGGCGAGAAAAATAAAATCACTGCTGTGAGTGATATTGAAAAACCAGCCTTTAGGGCTTACTAAGGACGGTTTTCCCAATGAGTTATAGCTAAGTTGATAGTTCGTGCTGCCATTGAGTTTTTCTAACGCACTTGCCAATAAAAAACGCCCTGCCACGAAAGTCTGAAGACGTTTTTCATCTTTTATTTTTTTTGTATATAGCCGATCACGCTCATTAAGGTAATCTAGCCACTTGTCAGTATAGAGAGTGGCTTTTGTATGAAAAACGTAAGTTTTAGTGTTTTTTCTTTCGAGCATGAAGCTTAATCTAACATTATCATAGCAAAATAAATTTAGAATGAAATATATCGACCTGGTCGGTGATTAATACTGATGGACAAGTTCATCACAGCTGCACCTAGGAAAGAAGCGGCTACGACATCGCCAGAGCCAGTAAATACTGAGAAGGAAATGACACAAAAATCTAATGCCATTTGAACCAAACCCGCATTCCACTGTTTTTTGTCTTGTAAATAAAGCACTAAAACATTAAAGCCCCCCGTGCTAGAGCGGTGACGGAATAAAAATATCATGCCTGTGCCAACTAATAATCCGCCCATTACAGCTGCGAAGTAGGGGTTGATTGTCTGAATATTTAATGATTTTTCAATAAATGAAATCATAATTGCCATTAGTGTGACGGCAAATAAGGATTTAAAGACAAAATGCTTACCAAAACGCAAATAGGCCATCAGGTAAAAAGGTAAATTAACCAGCATTAATAGCCAGCTCACGGAGATATTGCTCCAATAGTTCAGTGCTAATGCAACACCAGTAACGCCGCCTGTGTAAAGGTGAGCAGCGTGGAAAAAGACAACACCTAAGGACAGCATTAACGTACCCGTGACAACGCCCTGCAAGTCATCGAGTACTGAGTGAGCGCCGTCTTTGGGTTGGAGTAGGGTATGCTGAGATTTAGAGAGTAAAACTTTAAGATAATTCATTGCTTGTTATATTCTTTGATTAGGTCAATTTTGTGAGTTGTTTGTTTTCTAGGCGATAGCTGTGTTGCATGCTGCTGGCGATGGCGGCATCGTGAGTAACGATGATAAGTGCAGTTTGTTCGCTGACTTGTAAATCAAAAAGCAGTTGCATAATGGCTTGAGCATTTTCTTGGTCTAAATTGCCTGTTGGTTCATCGGCTAAAATACAGGATGGTTTTGTGACCATGGCTCTGGCAATGGCAACGCGTTGGCGTTCGCCACCCGATAATTCGCTGGGTTTGTGATTGGCTCTTGTTCCAACGCCCACTTTGTCGAGCAAAGCTTGGGCGGATTTTATTGCCTCAGCTTTTGCTGTTTTGCGAACCAATAACGGCATCATGACATTTTCCAGAGCCGTGAATTCGGCTAATAGATGGTGGAATTGATAGACAAACCCCAAATGTTGATTGCGTAGCTGACCTTGGCGTTTGGCAGAGATAGATTTTGCCGAAGAAAAGAGCTCACCACATAATCGCACTTCACCTGACTGTGGAGCATCTAATGCTCCAAGTACGTGTAGTAAGGTGCTTTTCCCCGTGCCGGATGCACCTATAATGGCAATGCTTTCATTTTTGTGGACTGTTAGGTTTAAACCAGAAAGAATGGAAAGCTGATTGTTTTTTTCACCATAAGCATAATGAATGTCATTGGCTTGTAAAGTAATCGTATCGTTTGACATGGGTTTCTCCTATTCGTATGCCAAGGCTCTTGCAGGTTGGGTTTTTGCTGCTTTGTAAGCTGGATATAAGGTCGCCAAAAAGCTTAATGTCAGAGAGGACAAGGCGATAACAATCACCACCATTGTATCAATTTTGGGGTTCAAGCTAGAGATGAAGTAAAGCTCTGCGGGCAACCTAAATCCAAAAGAGCTTTCTAAAAAACTCATAATGTTCGGAACTTGTCCCGCAATTGCCAAACCGCCAACTACGCCAATAACTGTACCTAAAATGCCTAAAATGACACCCTGGATAATAAAAATTTGCATAATTGTCGATGGGGAAGCGCCTACAGTTCGCAAAATGGCGATGTCTCGTTGTTTGTCGGTGACGACCATCACTAAGGTGGATAGGATATTGAAGGCAGCCACCATGACGATAATCATTAAAATAAAGAACATTGCGGCTTTTTCTGTCTTGACCGCATCAAAGTAAGATTTATTTTGTGCAGACCAGTCAAAAGCAAATAATGCTTTGGGTAAGGTTATATTCAGTCTTTCGACTAAGGCTTGAGCGTGAAATAAATCATCGAGCTTTAACTGGAAACCGTCAATGCTCTGACCTCGTTGGAAAAGCTTTGCAGCGTCATCAATGTTAATTAAAATCAGCCCCGTATCGTATAAATAATGCCCCGAAGAGAAAATGCCAGAAACCGTAAAGCGTTTCACTCTTGGTAAAATGCCTGCTGCTGAGACGGTCGTTTTAGGTACGACAAGGGTGATTTTGTTGCCGACGGAAACGCCGAGTTGCGAGGCAAGGTTTTCTCCGATAATCGTGTTGTATTGTCCTGCCTCTAGCGTATTAATTTTATTGCCCAATGATTTTAAAGCATCGGCTACATCCAATTCTTTGCTCGGTGAAATGCCTTTGACTTGTACGCCGTGATAGCTTTGGTTGATGCCAATCAGTGCTTGCCCTTCAATAAAGGGGGCGCTGGCAATTACAGTTGTTTCGTTTTTAAGCAGGGGATTGATATCAAAATCTTTTGCTAATGGTGGGCCGCTGCTAATTATTTTAGCGTGAGCGGTCATCGAGAGGATTTTGTCTCTAACTTCACTGGTCACACCGTTCATTACGGATAGCACAACGATTAACGCCATGATGCCCATGGCAATGCCGAGAACCGACACAATAGAAATAAAAGACACAAAGCCCTTGCCTCTGCTAGCAGTGACGTAGCGTTTTCCAATAAACCATGCCAAATTATTCATAGAAACCTCAAAGTGCTATTTTGAACGCCGATAATTAAGAAAATGAATCTAGTTGAAACAGTTGATTTTGCTACAGAGTTTTCATCAAAGACAGTATCAATATACAGCGAGATGTCATAACGCTGTAGCAAAAGCTTAACTATTTTACTATAGGAGTGATTAGTGTTTGGTTGTTGGCAAGTTTTCTTGCTGCCAAGCATTCATTCCGGCGGCTAGGTGAGCGGCATTTGTAAAGCCTGCTTTTTTCAACATGCCCAAAGCTTTGTTAGAAAAACCACCGCTATAGCAATACAAAACGATATCGCTGTCTTTTGGACCAAGTTGCTCAATGTGATTGGCAAAATCTTCTATGTGAATGTTTTTTGCACCAGCGATATGACCATCGCGGAAATCATCAGTACGGCGTAAATCAATCAACTTGGCACCCGCATTGACACGCTGAGTAAGTTGCGATGGTGTTAAATCTGCACCACGGTTTTTCATGCGTTTGAATTCTAAGAATAGCACATAGGCGAGAACGGCAAAGCCAGCAACAAAGAAAATAATGTTTTGTTGGAAAAATTCAGAAAAACTTATCATTTATCAAGTCCTAGTTAATAGTTGGTTTAAAATAAAGCCAAGCATTATACGCTTATTTGCTCGTAAAATATATGCTTGTCCTTAAAATCACTCAAGAAATCTCCATGAGAAGTGTTTTGATAGAGTCGTTTTGGGAATGTTTTTCTTAAACAATTGGTTGTGGTGTTTGAAAGCGGGGAGATTAGTCTGATAAGTTCAACGACAGTCTCTAAAACGAGTTGCGGTTCTAACGGTGATGTGCTGATTAAGGTGTTTGAATTTTTTATAAAATAAAAAAACTCTTTATATACGCACTCCAAGTTATTGGGGCTATAGCTCAGCTGGGAGAGCGCAACACTGGCAGTGTTGAGGTCAGCGGTTCGATCCCGCTTAGCTCCACCAGTTTTTCAGTTAATTTGGAAAAATAATAAAAAGGTCCCATTCGTCTAGAGGCCTAGGACACCGCCCTTTCACGGCGGCAACAGGGGTTCGAATCCCCTATGGGACGCCATTTTTATTATTTAACGACAGTTTTTACATTTAATGTGTTTATCATTGGGTGTAAAAATATCTAGATGTCCCATTCGTCTAGAGGCCTAGGACACCGCCCTTTCACGGCGGCAACAGGGGTTCGAATCCCCTATGGGACGCCATTTTAAATAATTTCTTATTTATTCTATCCATCAAAAAAATTATTCCTATTGAGCTGATGTTTTTTAGGTTAATAGTTCTTGGCGTTTTTTTCTATTGCCCCCAGCTTTCTATGAACTCAAAATTTTGCGTAAAAGCCTAAGTCACTGCAATTGCTGGGTTTCGCTATCGTTCTACTCAGCCTACAAATTTTTCAAAAAAATACCAGCCAGAATGACGGTACCTTTTTGACCTTTTTATATTTGTCTAGGCCATGGCATAAACGTGTTGGCAAAAATTGCAAGGTGGCTGATATCTCCGCTTTACAAATAGGTTTGTTAAAGATAATATCACGCCTTTGTAAACTTGATTGAGTTGGTTATTTTTTATGTCTGTTGAAATTGAACGCAAATTTTTGATAAAAAATGATAAGTGGCGAGGTTTTGTCAAAGAAGCGTTACACATTACCCAAGGCTATATCAAAGCCGAAGACGCGACGGTGAGAATTCGTTGCTATAAAGATGACCGCACTGCTGAAATTACGGTGAAAGGTAAACGCAAAGGGATTTCTCGTCTAGAATTTGAATATGATATTCCCTATACTGATGCTCGCGAAATGCAGGACAAGCTTTGCAAAATGGGCCTGGTTGAAAAAACGAGGCATTTACTCCAATATGAAGGTATGCTTTGGGAACTGGATGAGTTTCACGGTGACAATGAAGGATTATTTGTCGCGGAAGTTGAGTTGGCGAACGAGGATCAAGAAATTTTGCTGCCGGAATGGGTTGGGAAAGACGTTAGTTACGAAAGCAAATACCGAAATTCTCGCCTGTGCATCAACCCTTATAAGGACTGGAAGTAGGGTACAGTAAAACATAGTAAAATAGCTTAACTTTTACTACTGCATTATGTCATTTTACTAACCCATATAATTATGGCTTTCGGCGGAAAATTCGCCAAGCCAAAATCAATGCAACACCACCCAAGGCATAACGCGTGATTGGTGCGCCCCATAAATTTTCACTCAATAAAATCAGTAAAACAAAACCTAATAGTACCGACTCACTGAGTTTTTGGTGGTTGCTCTTTTGCTGGCTTATGTTGTTTTTTAAATTGCTTTGCAATAGGCGAGGCAACTCAGCCAAAATTTCACTATATTCGCCCGAATGGTCTTTTAATTTTTTGTATAAGGCTTGAGGACCAATTTGTGTTTTCATCCAGTCTTCTAGGATGGGTTTTCCCGTATCCCACAAATCAAGATCGGGATAAAGTACGCGTCCCAATCCTTCAATATTAAAGAAAGTTTTTTGTAGTAGGACGAGCTGAGGCTGAACTTCCATTTCATAACGACGTGCCGTTTGAAAGAGTGTCAATAAAAATTGAGCAAAAGAAATCTCACTGAGGGGTTTGCCAAAAATGGGTTCGCTGGCTTTGCGGATGGCGGCTTCAAAGTCGGTGACTTTAACGGTGCTAGGAATCCAGCCAGAATCGATATGTAGTTGAGCGACACGACGATAATCGCGATTAAAAAAGGCTAAGAAATTTTCCGCTAAGTAATATTGGTCTCTGTCATTGAGAGACCCCATAATGCCAAAGTCAATGGCAATATATTTGGGTTTGTCAGGATTGCTGATATCGACAAAAATATTACCGGGATGCATGTCAGCATGGAAATATTGATGATAGAAAACCTGTGTGAAGAAAATGGTAACGCCACGGGCTGCTAGCTCTTTCAGATTGACATTGTTTTCTCTCAATGTCTCAATGTCGCCGATGGAAACGCCAAATACTCGTTCCATGACCAGTACGTCTTTCGCACAATATTCCCAGTGAATTTGAGGAACGTATAAAATATCTGAGTTTTCAAAGTTTTGTCTTAAGGCGGTTGCATTAGCCGCTTCTTGCAGTAAATCGAGTTCATCTGAAATGGTTTTATCGAACTCTTCGACGATTTCAGGTAGGCGTAAGCGTTTGGCTTCACTAGAAAGGCTATTAATCAACCAAGCGAATAAATACATTAAACTCAGGTCGCTGTGAATAGTTTTAGCAATGCCTGGTCTGACAACTTTGACAATAACTTGCTCACGGCTGTGTAGTGTTGCCGTGTGGACTTGGGCAATAGAGGCAGAGGCAAGCACCTCGTTGCCAAATTCTGCAAACGCTTCATCTACTGGTTTTTTCAGCGATTTTTCAATAATTCGGACAGATTCTTCGTGAGAAAATGGGGTAACGTCATCTTGCAATTTGGCTAGTTCTTGTGCCATTTCGGGTGGCAATAAATCTGGGCGAGTGGAAATGGCTTGTCCAAATTTTACGTAAATAGGGCCTAGGGCTTCTAAGGCTTTTCTAACGCGAACTTCAACAGGCTCATCAACATTTCGCCACCATGCAACGGGCATAATGTACGTCAGTAACTTAATAATAAAATGCCCTGAGGTTTTTGGTATCAGTAAATCAATACCGTACTTGACGAGAGTGTGCCAAATGATAAAAAAACGTGCAATGCTATGAAACATGATGAGACCCGATTAAATTTTAGTCGTTAGATATTTTTTTTACATCTTGTGAGTTGGTTGGTAAGCCGCAAGCTTTTTCGCTAAGCTGTCGAGTTGCTCAGTAAAAGACTGTATGTCTTTTGCCAATTGCTTAACTTCCTCTCTTTTGACCAAATGTCTTTTTTCATTAACGATGTAGTCGCGTAATTGTTCACCGCATTGCTCAACAGCTTCCTTAGTAAAGTGGATGCCTTGAGTAACGGCATCGCCCATTTTTTCGGCGATGGGTTCAGGCAATACTTTTTGGAAAATGCGTTGCCAATTCAGTGAGAGTGAGGCGAGAAAGTGCTGGAAATACTTTGCCGTGCTGATTTTTCCCGTGATGTAGAGTTCGTCATTATCTAGCCCTGTGCTTTCATCTTGTAACATATTGATAATGGCTTTGATGTTGCCAGAGATGGTGACGTCGGCGGTGTGAATTTTGTCTTCATCTAAAGCTTTTAATTGCTGGTTCTCAACGTGAAAAGCAATGTCTTGAGGACATTCGTCAATGCTAATGGCCAAACTGCGACCTTCTAAATTGGCTAAGTCTACCTCGCGATTTTCTTGGATAGCGGCGTTGAGTAAATTAACTAAAATAGCAGATAATGACGGCAACATAATTAAACCTTAATTCCTTGATGGAGTGCGACAATACCACCAGATAGGTTAGTGTATTTGGTGACTTTAAAGCCTGCGTTGTCAAACATGGTTTTTAAAACTTCTTGTTTTGGGTGCATGCGAATTGATTCGGCCAAATAGCGATAGCTTTCTTCGTCATTGGCAATTGCTTTGCCAAATTTCGGTAGCAAATTAAAAGAGTAGAAATCATACGCACCGCTCAGCAACTTATCTACAGGCTGAGAAAATTCTAAAACGAGACATTTGCCACCGGGTTTAAGAACGCGATAAATTTCAGCAAGGGCTTTGTCTTTATTGGTGACGTTGCGTAGCCCAAATGCCATGGTGACTAAATCAAAAGCGTTATCTTCAAACGGTAACTCTTCTGCATTGGCAAGCTGGTATTCAATATTTTTAACTAAGCCGTTATCCGTCATTCGGTCTTTGCCAATCGATAACATGTTTTCATTAATGTCTGAAGCGACGAGGCGACCTGTGCCGCCCAGTTTTTTGCCCATTTTGATGGCCAAATCGCAAGTTCCAGATGCCAAATCTAACACGTGCATATTGGGGCGAACATCTGCGGCTAAAATGGCAAAATGTTTCCAAAAGCGATGTATGCCAAATGACATGACATCATTCATGACATCGTACTTTTCTGCAACGGAGTTAAAAACACCAGCAACCAGCTTTTCTTTTTTGTCTTTTTCGACTTGCTGATAGCCAAAATCAGTTGTTTCGTTCATATTCTCTTTTGTGTCGTTTGTTTGATTGTCTTTCATGGTCTGGTCAATGGATTAAAAGGGTTATGCTCAATTCATCTAATCATTAGATGGTTGGGCTATATCATAAACCGTTTTCACGTAAAAAGCTTAAAATATTATCGTGATGCTCGGCGATGTGAAATAATTTCTCTTTGAGAGGCGATTCTGGTTGTCGGTGGTCTGCCAACATAATTGTTTTTGCGCCTGCACTGACGGCTGCATTAGCACCTGATGAAGAGTCTTCGATAACCACGCAATGTTCAGGTGCTTGATTGAGTTCTTTAATCATCATTTGGTAGGGTTGTGGATGTGGTTTTGGGTGTTCCACATCGTCCAAAGTGACAATATGCGTAAATTCATTCAGCAATTGGCTGTCGTTGCGTTTGAAGTTGTCTTCCATGTCATTGCGATTTGAGGAAGTGACTAAGCCAATCGGTAGCCCTGTTGATTTGACCGTCTTAAACAGATTAAGAAAACCCGATTTAAACGGCAGTCCATTTTCTGCGAGAATGCCGTGTCTAGCCACCGCCCAATCGTGGAAAAATTGCTGTGTTTTGTCTAAATCTTGATTAAAAAAGTTTTTTAGTAGCAGTTGGCAAGTCGGTAAGCTCTGCCCGGCGAATTGGTGGACAAAGTCGCCATCTGCTTCGATGCCGTGTTGTTCAGCGGCAATAAAAAAAGCGTCAAAATAAGTTTTTTCAGAGTCAAAAATAATACCGTCCATGTCAAAGATAACGGCGTTAATGGGCGTGTTGTTGCTTTTCTCGGATGTGCCGTTGGTTGTATTCGCTGAATCTGTTGCCATTATTTTTCTCCTTGCTTTGTCGGGATGATTCTTACTTCGGGTTCTATTTTAATAGAGAACTGTTGATAGACTGCCGATATGATATCACAGGCTAGGGCGTAAATATCTCGTCCGTGGGCTTGTCCGTGATTGACTAAAATTAGTGCGTGTTTTTTGTAAACACCTGCACCGTTTTCGCGGTGTTCACCTTTGAACCCTGCTTGTTCTATCAGCCATGCGGCAGGGATTTTAACTTGTGTGTCGTCGATATCAAAGTAAGGCATGTCGCTAAAGTTTTTTTGCAGAGTTTTGAGCTGTGCTTTGCTAATGACGGGGTTTTTAAAAAAACTTCCCGCATTGGGTAAAAATTCTGGGTCGGGCAGTTTACTTTGGCGAACGGCGATGACTTTTTGCAGCAATTCATTGGCGGTTTTAGGTGGCTCGCCATCGCTGATACCGCGATAGGATAGCACTGGGTCGAAGTGTTTTTTGAGCTTCAGAATGACGGTAACAATTAAGTATCTTTCTCTGGCTTCTGGTGTTTTGAATACGCTGTTGCGATAGGCAAATTGACAGTCTTTTTGAGAGAAGTTCTTTATCTCTTGCTTTTGTAAATCGTAAACTTCAACACTTTCAATAAAGTCGGCAACTTCCACGCCGTAAGCCCCGATGTTTTGTACGGGGGCAGCACCGACCGTGCCTGGAATGAGTGCAAGATTTTCCAGTCCGTAAAAGCCTTGCTGACTGAGTTGGTAGACGGTTTTATGCCAATTTTCTCCAGCGGCAATGCGAATAGTTGCAGACTGTTCGTCTTCTGCGATAATCTCAATGCCTTGTAAGCGATTAACGATGACGCAACCCGAATAGTTATCGGCAAAAAGAACATTTGAGCCACTGCCTAAGACAATAAAATCTTTACCCTGCAAATGTTCGCTTAAATGTTTTAATTGTGTTGTTGACGTGAGCTCGATAAGCTCGCTGCAACTGGCTTGTGTTCTAAACGTGGTGAAGTGATTGAGTGATGCGGTCATTGTCGTATTTTGTGCTGTTAGCAGGGTTATTGGTTTTTGGTTAATTGGTCTTTTGGGCTGTCTTTTTTGTTGGTTTTTTAAGAGCCGTCTTGGAAATTATAATCTCCCCACTGATTTTGAATCAGCGTGAGTGCGGCGATAGTTGCCGTTTCGGTACGAAGAATCCGCGTGCCTAGTTGTTGACGGATGAATCCTTGTTGTTCTGCAAGTGTGACTTCTTGGTCGGAAAATCCGCCTTCTGGGCCAATCATAATGGCGACGCTTTGTGCAGGTTGTTCCCAGAATGACGGTACTAAAACGGGTTTTTCACGGTAAGGATGCAAAATAATTTTTATTTCTGCGGAAAGATTTTGTAACACGTCAGACAAGGGTTGTAACTCATGAAGCTTTGGAATGACTGCTCTTTCACTTTGCTCACAAGCAGATGTGATAATGGCTTGCCAATGTTGTTGTTTTTTTGCCTGGCGTTCAGCGGCGAGTTTGACGGCACAAAAATCTGTTCGCACGGGGTAAATTTCGCTTACGCCGAGTTCGACTGCTTTTTGTATCGCAGTATCCATGCGTTCATTTTTAGAGAGTCCCTGAATTAAAATGGTTTTTAATGGGGATTCGTTTTCGTTTTTTTGTCTTTGATGAACGATGAGTTGTGCCGATTTTTTATTTTCCTGTTGAAGCTCGCAGTGATAATCGTAGCCATCACCGTTGAATGCAATCAGTTTTTCCTTGCCGCGACAACGCAACACCCGAAATAAATAATGAAAAGTTTCATCGGGCAATTGGGTTGTTGTTGCTTGTTCTAGCGGATAATTTAAATAAATGCGTTTCAAGGTGCTATTGGGTTTGTTGTTAAGTTATTTTACTATAGAGACGAATTGCATTCGTCTCAGAGATGCTGTTATAGTCAAAGGCAGTATTATAAGATAGCCATAATATAAACGCACCTAAAACAATAGGAAACTCTGTAAAACGCACATTTCGGCAAAATACTGCGTCATGCGCTCCTCGTGCCACTTGCCTAACTCCTTGTTATGTCAAGCGGTCACTGTGGTACCCGAAAAATATTTCATGACTTGTCTTTTGCTCGAACTGTACTCCCATAGGAAACTCTGTAAAAATGATGACAACTGAACAACTGGATTTTTCTGACGTAACCATTCATCGAAAAGCAATTAAACATCTCTATTTTCGCGTTGTCGCAGGTGGTGAAGTGGTGATTTCTGCACCAAAACGCATGCCTGAAAAACGTATCAAACAAGCGTTTTACGATAAATATCATTGGATTTTAAATACACAAGCAAAAGTCCGACAGCGAGAAAAGTCGCTAGAAAGTCGCAATGAACAGGGCGATTTTACGCATTGGCAGTTATGGGGAAAACGCTACGAGGTTGTCTTACACGGAAGCCGAAAAAATAACTTAACCTTTGATGAAGAAAATGGCATCGTACATTTTTATTGCCGTGAAAATATGACGCAAGACGCTCAAAATCGCTGGTTAAAAAATTACTACCGTCAAGCATTAATGACAGCGGTTGGTGAATATGTGCAAATTTATCAGCCCATATTAGGTGTGGTCGCCAATGAGCTGCGAAGTAAACAAATGAAAACTAAATGGGGAACTTGTAATCGTGCCGACAAACGCCTGTGGTTTAATGTGCAGTTAGCCAAATACCCTAAGAAATGTTGTGAGTATGTTGTGGTGCATGAACTAACACATTTACTAGAACGCTATCACAATGCCCGTTTTTATGGTTTGGTAGGACAAGCAATGCCCGATTGGAAAATTTGGCATGACTATTTGAAAAATTGCTAAATGGTACCGTCATTCTGGGGTTGTTTCTAGTAATGCTGAGTAGTTCGACTCGGTAGTTTTGGAATTGAACGCTAAAAGAATGCGTTCAGAATGACGGTAATGTTTTGGCACGAAAAGCCATGCCAAAGAAAAATACTCGGATAGCATAACGGATTTTAGCTAGGTTTAGAGCTAAAATCCGTTGATATTTGAAGGGTTATAATTTGCTTTATTGTTTTTCTATAACTTTTTCGCAAATATAATTGCCAATTGGAATGGCAGACGTTGCCGCTGGCGAAGGTGCATTACAAACGTGCAAACTTCGCTTGGTTTCGGCAAATAAGAAATCGTGAACCAGTTCGCCATTGGATAAAACGGCTTGAGCACGGATGCCCGCAGGGTAGGGTTGTAAGTCTTCTAGCTTCAATTGTGGGCAATACTTTTGTACGCGTTTGAGATAGCCTGTTTTGTACCAAGAATTTTTAAGCTCCATTAAACCTGGACCTAAATTTTTCAATGTGACTTTCCAGAAACCTAGGAAAGAAATCATTTGTAAGGTGTCTTTTAGGCTAAAGTTAAATTTGCCGTAACCTTCGCGTTTAAAACCTTGGACGGCGTTGGGTCCAACGGTGACAGAACCGTCCGCCATGCGCGTCAAATGTACGCCCAAGAAAGGTAAATCAGGATTTGGAATCGGGTAAATTAAGTGATTAACAATGCTGTTGTACTTGCTAGGTAGCTGATAATACTCACCGCGATAAGGAATGATTTGGAAATCAATATCAATGTTCATCAGCTTCGCTACGCGGTCAGCCATGAGTCCACAGCAAGCAATGAGAAATTCACCTTTAAAGGTTTTGCTGTTGCCACTATGAGTTGCAGTCACGGTGATGTCCTCATTTGTCTCTGCGAGGTGCGTGACTTGGTGAGAAAGTGCAACTTCTCCACCCAATTCAATAAATTCTTGTGCCATTTTTTCGCAGACTAAGCGGTAGTTCACAATACCTGTTGTTGGGACAAATAATGCACCGATGCCGACAATATTTGGCTCGCGTTTTTTGAGCTCTTCTTGCTCTAGCCATTCGACTTCTAGCTCATTCTCTTGACAGCGTTTGTACAAATCTTTCATGCGAGAAAACTCTTGCTGGTCAGTTGCTACTAGCAGTTTTCCGCATTGTTCGTAGTGAATGCCGTGTTTTTCACAAAAGCCAATCGTTGCTTCAACGCCTTCTTTACAAAATTGGGCTTTTAAACTACCTGGTGCGTAGTAAACGCCAGCGTGGATAACGCCACTGTTATGACCTGTTTGGTGCTTTGCATATCCGTCTTCTTTTTCAATGAGTAAAATCTTTTTCTCAGGGAAACGCTGCTGTAATTGCCATGCAGTCGATAGTCCAACAATACCGCCGCCTAAAATAATGTAGTCATAAGTCATTGCTTGCTCCGTAAATGGGTTGTTTGTTTTCTACAGTTGATAGATGCTGCTGTTATATATGTGTACTTTATAATATTTACTATTTGTTGTAAATATTATAACAAATAGTTTTTGACATTGGCTGTGGTTAAAGATTAAAATTACGCATAGCTTGTATTATTAATTTTTAATATTAGCTTTTATTTTAACTTTTTAAAGAGGTTCTCTATGCGATTAAAATCATTACTGTTAGGTATTTTGTCAACTGCAACCATTGGCGTCAGTGCAAATGCATCAGACTATATTTTGGCGACTGCTTCTACTGGTGGTACTTACTACCCAGTTGGGGTTGCGTTGTCGACTTTGACCAAAATTAAGCTAACACCTAAAGAAAAAATCAGTATGTCGGCAATTAATTCAGCTGGTTCTGGCGAAAATGTGAGATTGCTAAGAGAAAATGAAGCACAATTTGCCATCATTATGGGGTTGTTTGGGCACTATGCGGCAACGGGAACAGGTCCAGTTGCTAAGTCGGGTAAGCAAGAAAACCTACGTTCCGTTACTATGTTGTGGCAAAACGTTGAGCAATTTATCATTGATAAAGACGATGCTAAAAGCCACACCGTTGCCGATATGGTTAGTATGAAAGGCGACAAAATGGGATTGGGTAAGAAAAATTCTGGTACGATTGGCTCAAATAAAACTTTATTAGCTGGCTTAGGCATTGATATCGATAAAGACTACGACTTGTTTTACGCAGGTTATGGACCAACTGCTGATGCTTTGCAAAACGGACAGATTAAGGGTTTAAGTATTGCTGCTGGTGTGCCAACAGGTGCAATTACTAAGTTAATGGCTTCTAAAGCTGATAGTGTGGCATTTTTAGATGTTACAGATGAGCAGCTTGCTAAAATGAACAAAAGCACAGGGTTGTGGAGCCGCTATGTGATTAAAGCGGGGACTTATCCAAACCAAGCGAAAGACATTAACACAATTGCACAGCCAAACTTCTTAGCTGTAAATGCAAGTGTGCCTGAAGCAGATGTTTATAAAATCACAAAAACGATTTATGAGAACTTGCCTTTCTTAAACGGTATTCATAAAGCCACTAAAGCAATGGCATTAGAAAAAGCAATTGCTGGTTTACCTGTGCCACTTCACCCAGGAGCTGCGAAGTTCTATAAAGAAGTTGGTATTGAAATTCCTGAGAGCCTAATTGCTAAGTGATAACGGAATTATGGCTCAGATACTGAGTCAGGTTTGGGCAAGTTGAGTCAAGTTTTGCAATAGCGTGAGTTAACTTGTTTTAGGTTATATTTTTGAGGGCGTTCAAAATGATGTGATACAGCATTTTGAACGCCCTTTTTACGTCATGATTTTGTAGGCATAACGTTGTAGTAAAAGTTAAGTTATTTTACTTTAGTGCTAATTGGGAATTAACAAAAACGTCAGCTACTTTGCAGAGTAGTAGGGGGCTGCCACGTCGCTGTCGCTTCTCGAAACGACAGCAATTTTTTAATTATTTCAGGGTGCGTCGCGACGTACCGATAGATGAACGCTTCGTATTTCTTAATGTCTAATTAGCCTAATGTGTTTGGCGATGTTACTTATTTCTGACTAGTAAATTGGTTCAGACGGTGCGTGATGACGCACCCTACGGTTATTTGATAGTATATTGTAAATTATAGTATTTTAGTACCGTCATTCTGTGGTTTTAGAAAAAACCGTAGTCTGAGTAGAGCGTTAGCGAAACCCTGCAATAGCCATGCCGTCATCACGAGCGAGGGGATAGCGTGGCGGTTTTTGCTACATTGCAGAGTAGTAGGGGGTTGTTACGTCGCTGTCGCTTCTCGAAATGACAGTAATTTTTTAATTATTTCAGTAGGGTGCGTCGCGACGCACCGATAGATGAACGCTTCGTTTTTCTTAATGTCTAATTAGCCTAATTTGTTTGGCGATGTTACTTATTCCTGACTAGTAAATTGGTTCAGACGGTGCGTGATGACGCACCCTACGGTTATTTGATAGCATATTGTAAATTATAGTATTTTAGTACTGTCATTCTGTGGTTTTAGAAAAAACCGTAGGCTGAGTAGAGCGTTAGCGAAACCCAGCAATAGCCATGCCGACATCACGAGCGAGGGGATAGCGTGACGGTTTTTGCTACTTTGCAGAGTAGTAGGGGATGACTAAATCGTCGATAAGAAAAACTTAAGGTGGCGAGTGTTGGATTGATAAAGTTTACGATTTATTGTGAACTTTATAACAAATAGTTTTTGACATTGGTTGTGGTAAGCGATTAGAATTACGTAATAGTTTATATTCTTATTTTGAATTCTAAGCTTTAATTTTAAACTTTTTAAAGAGGCTCTCTATGCGATTAAAATCATTACTGTTAGGTATTCTGTCAACTGCAACGATTGGTGTCAGTGCAAATGCATCAGACTACATCTTGGCCACGGCTTCTACTGGTGGTACTTACTATCCAGTTGGGGTTGCGTTATCGACTTTGACCAAAATCAAATTAACACCTAAAGAAAAAATCAGTATGTCGGCAATCAACTCAGCTGGCTCTGGTGAAAATATTCGTTTGTTGAGTGAAAATGAAGCTCAGTTTGCTATCTTGCAAGGACTTTATGGTTACTACGCTTCAGAAGGTGTTGGCCCTATCAAAAAAGCAGGGAAACAAGAGAATTTGCGTTCTGTCACCATGCTTTGGCAAAATGTGGAACACTTCATTGTCGACAAAGACAGCGTTAAAACGGGAACTGTCGAGGACTTAAAGTCACTAGAAGGTGAAAAAGCAGGCATGGGTAAAAAGAACTCGGGAACACTAGGTTCAAATAAAATCTTACTTGCTAACTTAGGCATTGATATTGATAAGGACTTTAGCCTTTTCTATGCTGGGTACGGACCAACAGCTGACGCTTTACAGAATGGACAAATTGCCGCATTTGGTGCACCGATTGGCCCTCCAGGTAGTGCTATAACTAAATTATTTGCTTCTGGTGATAATTATCGCATCCTCGATATCACCGATGAGCAATGGAAAAAAATGGACGGTGGTAAAGGTCTGTGGACTCGCTATGTGATTAAAGCGAATACTTATCCTAACCAAAGCAAAGATGTTAACACGATTGCACAGCCAAACTTCTTGGCAGTGAATGCCGATGTTTCTGAAAATGACGTCTATAAAATTACGAAAACGATTTATGAAAACTTACCTTTCCTAAATGGTATTCATAAGGCAACTAAAGCAATGGCGCTAGAAAAAGCAATTGCTGGTTTACCTGTACCATTGCACCCAGGGGCTGCGAAGTTCTATAAAGAAGCAGGTATTAAAATCCCTGAAAACTTAATTGCTAAGTAATTACTCAGTGTAGTGAAATAGATTGATTTTTGATACAAGGCTTGCCGTCGAAGACAGTATAGCTAGCACGGCGAGGCGGCATAACGCCGTAGCAAGAGTTAAGCTATTTTACTATAGTTACTTAGTCATTGAGTCAATCGAGTTACGCAATAGTGTGACTCGGTTGTATTATTTCTATGATAGAGAGATGTCAGTTGATGTCTCTCATTTTTTATTAGGTACAGTGTGATGACGAACCATATTCAAGCTCACGATAGTTTTGGTACATTATTTTCTTTAGAGGAAAGCGGTAGGCGGCAATTGCTCGGTGGCTATGCTGTTTTTGCCGTATTGCTTTCGATTGCTATTGCTTTATTTCACCTTTATGTAGCGTTTATTCCTAGTGTTTCGGGGTTGACACGCAACGCCTTTCACTTTGCGGGTTTTTCGTTGCTACTGGCGATGGTCTACCCGGTAGCTAAACGTCCAATATTTTCCAACAAATTGATTTTTTTGATTTTAGATATCTTTTTTGGTTTTGCGGTGGCTTTTTCTGCAATTTATTTGGCCTTTGCCGAAGATGCCATTTATGAGCGCGGTGTTAAATTATCGACGACAGATTGGATTGCTGGCGTAGTGGTGATTTTGGGTGCGATAGAGCTAACGCGTCGAGCCACTGGATTGGTTATTCCGATTCTTATTGTATTATCTTTGTCTTATGTCACTTGGTTAGGACCACTCATTCCTGGCGTTTTTGGATTTAAAGGTCTGTCGATGGGAACAGTAATGTTCCGCTCTATTTATGGTGATGATGCGATTTTTGGTTCGATTGCCAGTATTTCATCAACCTATGTTTTTCTGTTTATTATTTTTGGTGCTTTTTTATTGCGTTCTGGTGCAGGTGACTTTGTCATTAACTTATCTCGTGCGGTTGCTGGGCGTTATGTCGGTGGACCAGGCTTAGTTGCCGTTATTGCCTCGGGTTTGACGGGAACGATTTCAGGTTCGGCTGTCGCCAATACCGCTTCAACAGGTGTGATTACCATTCCTTTAATGAAGCGTGCTGGCTTTCCTGCGACTTTTGCAGCTGCCGTTGAAGCCACAGCGTCAACCGGTGGGCAATTGATGCCGCCGATTATGGGGGCTGGGGCTTTCGTGATGGCGAGTTATACGCAAATTGCCTATGAGAAAATAGTCGCAGTAGCGGCTTTGCCAGCATTGTTGTACTTTGCCTCTGTTGCTTTTTTTGTCCGTATCGAAGCAAAAAAACAAGGGTTAACCACCATGGCAGAAAATGAACTGTCACTGTGGCAAGCGGTCAAAGACAATGGGGCGAGCTTTATTATTCCAATTGGCTTATTAATTACTTTATTGGTGATTGGATTAACGCCAACTTACGCGGCGGTAATAGGCATTGGTGCAGTAATCGCCTCCAGTTGGTTGACACAAAATCCAATGGGGCCTAAAGCTATTTTAGAGGCATTGGCTCTGGGCAGTAAAAACATGATTATGACAGGCGTTTTGCTTTGTGCGATAGGCTTGGTGGTTAACGTGATTGCCACGGCAGGCGTTGGTAATACTTTTTCACTGATGATTGCTCAGTGGGCTGATGGTAATTTATTAATTGCCATTGTCTTGATTGGTTTGGCATCGTTAGTTTTGGGTATGGGATTGCCTGTGACGGCAGCGTATATTGTGTTAGCGACTTTATCTGCACCTGCTTTGGCGAATATGATTGCCGATTCTCATTTGATTGATTTAATTACCAGTGGACAAGTGCCAGCTGAGGCTCACGCCATGTTTTTATTGGTCAACCCTGAAGCGGTAAACTTGTTGTCTCAGTCTATGCCAAAAACTGATGCGGTTGAACTATTGAATGCTATTCCACCCGATTTAATTGGTATGATTCGTGAGCAAGTTGTTCCTGGAGAAATGCTGACAACGGCAATTTTATCCGCTCATATGATTATTTTCTGGTTATCACAGGATTCCAACGTGACACCGCCGGTTTGCCTGGCATCATTTACTGCGGCAGCTATTGCTAAATCACCACCGATGAAAACGGGTTTTTATAGCTGGAAAATTGCCAAAGGACTCTATATCGTACCGATTCTATTTGCTTATACGCCATTTTTGTCAGGTGATTGGCCCGTGGCAATACGCATTTTTGTGTTCGCACTCTTTGGTGTTTATGCCATTGCAGCGGCAATGGAAGGCTATATGGAAAATCGTTTGAACGCTGTTGGACGCGTTATTGCTTTGCTTGCGGGTATCGGTTGTTTATGGCCACTCGTTTGGGTAAATGCTATTTCGTTAGCAGTTGTTTTGGTGATTGTACTGATGAATAGACGTCGTTTAGTCTAAGAAGCTTCTTATAGAAATTAATTGACCTCACTATAAAAATGAATCTACAGAGACGCATTCAATGCGTCTCTGATTTCTTATGAATTATCTTGCCCACACTTTATTGTCTAAAAAGTCGATTGATTACCAATTGGGTAATCTTTTGGCTGATACGTTGAAAGGCAAACCTTGGGAAGGCTGTAGCCAACAGCATTTGGACGGTATGTTCATGCATAGAGCGATTGATAGTTTTACCGATGCGAATGAACATATCAGGCAAGCCAAAATGCGTTTGGGACAAGGTTATCTAAAAGGTGTGGTTGTGGACATTGCGTTTGACCATTTTGTTAGTCGCTATTGGCAACAATTTGTTGGCATTGATTTTGAACAATTTGTCGACAATTTTTACCGTCATTCTGTGCTGCAAATATCTCAGCTACCCGAAGCAGGTCGCGTTTTTATCGAAAAAGTCGTACACTACGATTTTTTCCATCTTTATGGTGATTTTGATAAATTACAGCATGTATTTAAAAAATTTGATCAAAGACTTTCTACTAGGATTTTACAGAGAGAATCTACCTTACAGTACTTCCCATTATTGGAAAAAAACTACACGGAATTGGAGTCGGACTTTTTGCAATTTTTTCCAGAGTTGGTTGCTTTTTTTATTTCCCGAAGTGGGGCAGATAAGACAGAACATTACTTTCTATAGCGAGGTCAATTAATTTCTGGTACGAGGCACATTGTCGAAGACAGTATAAGAATACGGCGAGACAATGTAACACTGTAACAGGAATTAATTGACCTTGCTATATAGAATGACGGTACCAAAAGACTGTCTCACCACAACAATTTGATAATGTTTACCAGTAGCATGGCGATGAGCATGATGAGCATGATTTTTTTTATAAAAGCATCGCCGTGTTTGATGGCTGAGTGACTGCCTAATAAAGCCCCTAAAATACTCGCCATTGCCATTGGAATGGCGATAAACCATAACACTTTCCCTGCAAATAAGTAAACGATAGCAGAACCAAGATTAGTTGCTAAGTTTAATGGCTTAGCCAGTCCTGTAGCGTGAAGAAAGCTAAGGTTTAAACCTTTATTCCCGGCTATCGCCATATAAGTGCCTGTTCCTGGCCCAATGAGTCCATCATAAAAAGCAATGGGAGAAAGTAAGGCAATGGCTTTACCTTTTGAAGTCGAAGCATTTCCCTGATTTTTTTTATGTTTGATAAACATGACGGATAGGGCAACGGGAATACATAAAATAATTAGCCAAGTAATGGTGAAATCACTAAGGTACATGACTAATTTAGAACCAAGTGCGGAAGCGAGAACACAGGGTAACAAGCACGCTAAAGCCAGCCTCCAATTAATGACTTTTCCATGTGCGTATTTCAATACGGCGGTCAGCGTGCCAGAGAGGGAAACGATTTTATTGGTTGCCAAGGTATTTACCGGCGGAACGCCAGCCATCAGTAACGCCAGTGCTTGAATCATGCCACCGCCGCCAGCAACGGCGTCGATATAGCCAGCGATAAAGCCAGATAGAATTAGCAAGCTGAATACCCAGACAGAAAAATCCTCTAAGACTAAAGACATTCGTTTGTCACCTCTATAATTGATTCCTGATTTGTGACTTGCTCATGGCGGTAATGAACCGCATAAGCCCCGCGACACGCAGTGTGTCACGTCCCCAGCGTTTATGCTTTAGGTGGCGTAGCCAGCTCAAATATTTTGTATTTTTTTCTATTGCGGAGATTGTATTTTGGGTTTCTTTTCCTAGAGCTTTTTTCAAAATAACAATGCCTAGCTCGCGGTGTTTGTCGTCGTCCAATAAAAAAGCAGTGGAGTGCAGGTAGCATAGCCAATCTCTCGTTTGGCATTGTGCCAGCGTTAGCACCTCTGAGGGTTCGTCTTCAAAATCAATAAAGCCAATTTTATCATCGGGGCAAACCATCATATTGCGAGCAAAACATTGACTGAGATATTGTCCTTTTTTGTGCACTTCGGTGATGGCGATAGCACCTTGTTCCCAATACTTTAGTAATAATTCATTATTATTGCTTCGTTGGGCTTTGAGTAGGGCTTCCATTAAATTATCAATATCACTGAGGTTACTCATCATCAGGGCTTGCTCAGTTTGTGCTAACAAAGTTGGAGCAAGAATGTTGTGTTTAGCCAATCGCTTGAGTGCGGCGGATTCGTTTTTGATTGCGGTGACACCGCCAAGACTAGGGACGGGTTTTAAAGCGTCTGCCCCCAAAAGCTTGGTCATTCCTCCCAATAGATAATAGGGCCACATGGCATTGTGACTGTCTGCACGCCTCACCCAAACGGCTTCTTGATTGTCCAAAATATGGCGTTCAATGGTGCGTGTTTGTACAGTGAGTAATTTTTCTAACTGTTGTTGGTATTGTTCGGGTGTATAAGTGGTTGCTGTTTGTTCGTTCGCCATAAACTCTATATCAATAGGGAAAATAAATGGTGATTATAACAGATTTGTGTTTGTGAGGTTCGCTTATTGGCAGAAGTGCGAGTGCCAGAATGACGGTACTAAAATCGGTGAATTTATATTAAAAAATAAAAAAGGCAGAAGAAGTAAACGTTGTACTTCTTCTGCCAGTATTTTAAATAACGATTGTTATTTTTTGATCGTCGAAAACTTACGATTTATTAAAAACAAACGCTCCATTTTCCACTTCAGCATTGATGACGTCACCGATACCGAATTGTCCTGAAAGTAACGCCGTTGCTAACGGGTTTTCTAATTCGCGTTGGATGGCGCGTTTCAGTGGTCTTGCCCCATAAACTGGGTCGAAACCAACATCGGTTAAGAAATCCAAACCAGCTTTGCTTACATTCAAAGTGATTTGTTTTTCTGCGACGCGTTTCGCCAATTTTCTTACTTGAATATCAGCAATTGAACGCACGACTGCTTTGCTTAGCGGATTGAAAATCACCGTCTCATCAATACGGTTGATAAACTCAGGACGGAAGTGTGTGCCGACAATATCCATGACTTCTTCGTGGATTTTAGCTGCTAAGCTATCGTTATCACCTGATTTTTCAGCCTGTTCCGTTAAATCTTGGATACGGTGTGAGCCGAGGTTTGAGGTCATGATGATAATTGTGTTGCTGAAATCGACCACGCGTCCTTGGCTATCTGTTAAGCGTCCATCATCTAGCACTTGCAGTAACACGTTAAAGACATCTGGGTGAGCTTTTTCCACTTCGTCAAACAAGACTACAGAATAAGGCTTTCTGCGTACAGCTTCGGTAAGCATGCCGCCTTCGTCGTAACCGACATAACCTGGAGGTGCACCAATCAATCTGGCGACTGAGTGGGCTTCCATATACTCAGACATATCTAAGCGTACCATCAAGTCTTCACTATCGAACATAAATTCCGTGAGGGCCTTAGTAAGCTCTGTTTTACCAACACCTGTTGGACCTAAGAACAAGAACGAGCCAATTGGTCTACCTGCATCAGACAGTCCCGCACGATTGCGTCGAATCGTATTAGCGATCATCGAGACAGCTGTATCTTGTCCAATAACGCGTTGAGTGAGATGCTGCTCAAGTTTTAAGAGCTTCTCTTTTTCACCCTCCATCATTTTCGAGACAGGAATCCCCGTCCAGCGAGAAACGACGTCGGCAATTTCATTGTCGCCAACTTCATTTCTGAGCAATTGGAAATCTTGTTTTTCTCCCATTTGCTCGGCTTGCTCTAGGCGTTTTTGCAATTCGGGTAATTTGCCGTATTGCAACTCGGCGACCTTATTAAGGTTGCCTTGGCGTTTTGCCGTTTCAATCTCGAATTTGATTTGGTCGATTTCTTCGCGGATTGAGGCGGAACCTTGCACGCTGCTTTTCTCGCTTTTCCAAATTTCTTCCAAGTCGGCGTATTCTTTTTCTAGTGCGTTCATTTCTTCACGCAACTTCTCCAAACGCTGTTTAGAGAGTTTGTCGTCATCTTTTTTCAGTGCGACTTCTTCGATTTTTAATTGGATGAGTTTGCGGTCAATTCTATCCAATGGCTCTGGTTTTGAATCCAATTCCATGCGAATTTTTGCCGCAGCTTCATCGATTAAGTCAATCGCTTTATCGGGCAAGTTGCGGTTGGTAATGTAGCGATGTGACAAAGTTACCGCAGCGACCAATGCAGGGTCAGTGATATTGATACCGTGGTGAACTTCGTATTTTTCTTGTAGTCCACGCAAGATAGCAACAGTTGCCTCAACGGTTGGTTCATCCACCAAAACTTTTTGGAAACGACGCTCAAGTGCGGCATCTTTTTCAATATATTCACGATACTCGTCCAAAGTGGTCGCCCCGAAACACTGTAGCGTGCCGCGAGATAGTGCAGGTTTCAACATGTTTCCTGCATCCATTGAGCCTTCGGTTTTTCCTGCGCCAACTAAGTTGTGAATTTCGTCAATAAACAGAATAATATTGCCATCTTGTTTCTCTAGCTCACCGAGCACGGCTTTTAGACGTTCTTCAAAGTCTCCGCGGAATTTTGCCCCAGCCATAAGTGCAGCAAGGTCAAGCGATAGGACACGTTTGTTTTTTAAACTATCAGGGACTTCACCTGCGACAATGCGTTGAGCGAGTCCTTCGACAATAGCCGTTTTACCGACGCCAGGCTCGCCGATTAATACGGGGTTATTTTTGCGGCGACGTTGTAAAATCTGAATGCTGCGGCGAACTTCTTCATCGCGACCAATGACAGGGTCAAGTTTGCCTTCTTCTGCAAGTTTAGTCAGGTCAACAGCATACTTGTCGAGCGCTTCTCGGTTGCCTTCTGCATTTGGGTCGTTGACGGTTTCTCCGCCGCGAAGACTGTCAATGGCTGCTTGTAATGCTTTTTCTGTCACGCCTGCAGCTTTGAGTGCTTGACTACAAGCATCTTTGCCCGATGAAACGAGGGCAAGCAAAAACAAATCGGTAGAAATATAGCTGTCCCCACGCTTGCTAGCGAGTTTGTCGGCGACATTGAGTAGGCGGGCAAGTTCTTGTGAAAGGTGAACTTCGCCTTCACCGCCACCACTAACTTGAGGAATGCTATCAAGTTGTGTTTTGATTTGTTGTTGTAATTGTCCAATGGCAATGCCAACTTTAGTCAATAAAGGCTTGACTGAATCGTCGTCGCTATTTAACGTTGCCATTAACACGTGTGCTGGCTCAATAAACTGGTGATCCTTGGCTAAGGCTAAAGACTGTGCGTCAGCGAGTGCAATTTGTAATCTTGAAGTGAATTTATCAATTCTCATGATAACCTCTTTGGTTTTTAATTTAACATAATGTCTATATGGGGGTGCTGTTTTGGCTTTCAAGAGGTTAGTGCTTAATTCACAGAATGACGGTACTAGTTATGTTAAAATTTTCCATTATAGCGTTATACCATCTCGCCACGTCGCCATACTCCTCGTAAAGACACCAACTTTTAATACAGTTCTCCTGTAGATACCATGAAGAAATGCAAGTCCAAAATTAGATTTTTTCGATTTTGATGTGCCTAATTTTTATTCACTGCGGCAGTGTAATCATCTAAAAAGCG
>PDWI01002455.1_pt1 | contig 27761 bp, 28 predicted proteins | sample 1430891 | NCBI WGS metagenome assembly PDWI01 (sample SAMN01162508, study PRJNA174530) | Oral metagenome, whole genome shotgun sequencing project. | biome: Marine environment; feature: Marine mammal; material: Swab sample of the gingival sulcus; isolation source: swab sample of gingival sulcus... | reverse complement strand
CTATTTTAAACCTAAAAATCCGAGTGCTCAACTCGGATTTTTGAGTTTTTTTATTCCTTAAAAAAATCTAACAGACTATTTTCTGAATGTGCCTATTTAAATATTCAAAGTATATTCTATCAACTAAAACTTTGCTTCAAACTCTTTATCTATTATTGGACAAACATAATCTTTGACGATTCTATTTTTGATTTTCACCTTGTTTCAAGTGTCACAATTTTTATGGAGGCTAATTTGATTATTTATGTTGCCAACAGTATGAATCTCCACTATTAGATACAATGTTTACAACGGTTTCCTGTAGACTTAGCAGTTTGCTTTACATATCTACAATTGTATTTTACGCTTTGTTCTGTTTTTAAGGTGTTTTTAGTTGGCGTAACCGTAGAAGAACTAAAACTTAATCCTCCTAGAACAGCAATTCCAAAAATAATTTTAAGTAATGTATTTTTCATAAAAAAAGGTTTTATAGTTCGTTAAATTGATCCATTTGTTTTTTAAGATCCTTTGAAAATGATCCTAAAAAATCATTTTGAATTTCATTGTTATTAAGTAAAACAAAACAAGAATCTCCTAAATCAGAAATCTTATTGATAAGTTTTTGATCTGTTAGTTTATAGCTATGTTTGAATTTAACTTGTGGATTCTTATTTTTGTTAAATGTAATCTGTACAAAAGTCAGTTCTGGGTATGTTTTTAATAACATTTTCAGTACGTCGGAAGAAATTTCAAAATCATGGAAAACAGAGTTGTCAAAATAAAGTACGACTTTTTTATTCTCTCCTAATTTGTGTATAGGAATTTCTTTATTATTGGCATCTATTAATTTAAAATTATTGATTATTTCTCCTTTTTTAAAGGTTTTAGATGCTTCTATAAGTTTTGAAATTAACTCTTTATCTTTTTCGTTAGTACTTAATTCAAAGTATTTTTTAGTTGATTTTGGTAATTTTTCATCCGAATCTTTTCTGTAAAAACAAGAATAGAAAGATTTTTTTAAAAAATCATCTTTAAACTTAGGAGTTTTTATAAAATTATGAATATTTGTATAAAAGGAATTCACAAAATCATCACTTAAAAACCTATATCCTTTTAAGGAAGTATTGTTTCTGAATATAATTGTTAAATGAGATCTATATGGAAAGTAAAAAAGTAAACTATCTCTAGTTAAGTTTAATTTTTCTCTGATATTAAACATTCTAGTATAATCGAATTTTTTTAAATCTTTATACATTTCGAAAGCAAAACTCCTTTCTACATGATTGTAATAAGAATGGGTTAAGGTAATATTTAATATCTCATTAAAATATTTAGAAGAGTTGGGAGTTTCTTTTTTAAATTTGTTTATTAAAGAAATAACATGTTCTTTGTATTCATTCAAATTTTTCATGAAAGATTCATAATCCTTATAATTATTGAAATTATAATTTGCCCAAAAATCCATATTTTGCCTAGTTAGATTGGCTAATAGATTATTGTGTTTTTGTTTTGTTCCATTGAATTTTAGGCTCTTATCAAATTTTTTTCTATCTACTAAAATGATATGCTGTCCTTGTTTTCTGCATAAAAAAATTGATGTTGTCCTTCGTGTTCAAAACGATATAATCTAGGCTGATTATTTTTTATAGTTGTTGAAAAAGAATTTTTGTCATCTAAATACAAGGTGTCAATAATGCCATCTTGATCTGATATATAAACAAAATTACTTATTGTGTTAAGAATTGTTCCTTCTATATAGAAACTTTTTGGTTCTGTTTTACAAGAAATATAAGATAAGCATAATATAATAATGCTAATCTTTAATGTATTGATTTTCATGTGTTTAATATATGTGGGGGGGGTAAAACCCTTATTATTAGACGGCTAAATTACAAAAAATATTTGATTTTTTGATAAATATTTGTTAATAATTTAAGAAGTTGATATTCTTATGATTTTTTACTATCTTTGTAGAAAATAGCAAAATGAAGATATTAGTTACAGGAGGTTTAGGTTTTATAGGCTCTCATACAGTTGTAGAATTACAAAATGAGGGTTTTGAGGTAGTTATCATTGATAATCTATCAAATTCTAAAATAGAAGTTTTAGATGCAATTACAAAAATAACAGGTAAAAAATCTGATTTTTATAATATTGATTTAAGAGAAAAACCAAAAGTTCAAGATTTTTTCAATACTGAAAAAATTGATGGAATAATTCATTTTGCAGCCTCTAAAGCTGTGGGAGAAAGCGTTGAAAACCCTTTATTATACTACGAAAATAATATCGGAACACTTGTTTATTTGCTTCAAGAAATGAAAGAAAGAAATATATCTAATTTTATTTTTAGTTCTTCGTGTACAGTTTATGGTCAGGCGGATCAATTGCCAATCACGGAAGATGCCCCTATAAAAATTGCAGAATCGCCATACGGAAACACAAAGCAAATAGGAGAGGAGATTATAAAAGAGAGTTGTAATGCTTACAATATGAGTGCAATAGCTTTGAGATATTTTAATCCGATAGGAGCTCATGATAGCGTTGAAATAGGAGAATTACCGATTGGAGTTCCGCAAAATTTAATTCCGTATGTGACACAGACAGCCATTGGTATTCGTGAACAATTATCAGTTTTTGGTGATGATTATCCTACACCTGATGGAACAGCAATCAGAGATTATATTCATGTTGTTGATTTGGCAAAGGCTCATATTGCAGCGCTAAAACGTTTATTACAAAGTAAAAATAAACAAAATTTTGAGTATTTTAATGTAGGAACAGGGACAGGAAGTTCTGTTTTAGAGGTAATTAAAGCATTTGAAAAAGTAAGTGGGCAAAAATTAAATTATAAGATTGTTGGAAGAAGAGCAGGGGATATAACTGCGGCTTATGCGGATACTACTTTAGCGAATAAAGAATTGAACTGGAAGACCGAACGAACATTAGAAGAGGCGTTGCTTTCGGCTTGGAAATGGCAACAAAAACAATAAAAATGCAATATAGAGGAGTTTTAAAAAAGATGCTTACAGAAAATTTGAATACGGTTCAATATTATTTGGATATGTATTCTGATTTTATAAATGTTAATCAGTTGATAGGGAGTGAAATAGAAATTCATTTTGAGGATTATGAATGTTTGTCTTGTTCTGAAAACAAAGAGATTTTTAGGCAAGGTTTCTGTAAATCGTGTTTTTTTGAAACGCCTTTGGCAGGAGATTGGATTATGCGTCCAGAGTTGAGTAAAGCGCATTTAAATATCCAAGATAGGGATTTAGAATATGAGAAAAAAATGCAATTACAGGATCATATTGTTTATTTGGCTAACTCAGGAAATGTAAAAGTTGGAGTTACAAGGAAATCGCAAGTTCCTACGCGTTGGATTGATCAAGGAGCTCATGAGGCTTTGGCTATTTTAGAAGTGCCGAATCGATATCTTGCAGGGATTGCTGAAGTTGCTTTAAAAGAACATATTTCGGATAAAACTAATTGGCGCGTAATGCTTAAAAATGAGGTTCAAAATATTGATTTAGAGCAAGTAATAGATGGTTTGAAACAATATATTCCTAATGAAGTGAAAGATTATTTTTTAGATAATCATCAAGTTCAAAAATTTCGATTTCCGATAAAAGAATATCCTAAAAAAGTAAAGAGTTTAAATTTAAGAGAAAAGGAATTATTTAAATCAAAATTGATAGGAATTAAAGGACAATATCTTATTTTTGAAGATGGAACGGTCTTCAATATTCGAGCAAATGAAGGTTTAGTGGTGAGAATAAATTTGTAATAAAAAGATTACAGATTTTTATAATAAAAAAAGTTATAGAATTATTATATAATCCTATAACTTTATTTATTATATGTATATTTATTTGTATTCTAATATTTGTCCCCCAACATATATTATACTGCAAATATATAAAGAATTAACTGTTTTTAGATTTACTTATGTTTATTTAGGGCTAAAAAATGTATAAACTGCAATTTTAGTGTGTTTTTGGTTAATGTGAATTTCTAAAATAACTACAAATTTTAAAAAAATTATTCAATAAATAACGATTTATTATTTTCAATTAAATAAATAACGCCTGAATTTGTTAAAACCAAAATCGATACTAACCAAATGACAATCAATCCAATAATAATAGATAAGCTAATTGGCTTTAGATCTGATGACAATATTTTTAGACTAATTCTTAAAAGTCCTAGTAAAGGAATCAACAATGCTAGAAATAAACATAATGCTAAAATCCATTTCGGAATAGAAGATGTCATGAAAAACGGTGGATAATTCATCGAAACACCGTTAATATTGATCCATTCATAATTTCCGAACGAAAAAAGAGCAATAATTAAGCTAATTATAGTCATACTAGAGATAAAAAGTAAAAGAACACCTGTAAATTTACCAATGCTTTTAAAAATTATTTTGAAGAAATCTTTTATAACATCTAATATTTTATGAAATCCGCTTTGATTTTGGTTTTCTTGTATACTTTGAATATTGATATCCTCTTTAATTTTTTTTTCGATATTGTCAATTGTTACCTCGTGTCCTTTCATTTCTAGTTTTTCGGCTGTTGTAGAAGCTTTAGGAACTAAAATCCATAAAGCAATATATGTCAGAAAAGCAAATTGAGATAAGCCCATATAAAGTCCTATTGAAGGAATATTTATCTTAATTCCAAGGAAAAATAAAGCAACAAAAATTAATCTAATCCATAATACTTGCATGCCAAAATAATAGCTCAACCCAGAACATACACCGCCTAAAAAGTAATCTTCAGAATCTCTATATAATTTTTTAACATCAGAATTTGTTTTTTTGATGTCGGATTCATTTTCTTGGTAATCCTCAGGTTGCCCCATGATTTCAATGATTTTATCTATTTTTGATTCATTGATAACTTGTAAAGGATCTTTACGATTTTTTAATAATAATTCACTGATTCTAAATTCAATATCATCTATTATTTCTTTTTTACCTTCTTCATTTTTTAGAGATAATTCTATAGATTTCAGGTAATTATCTAATTTGTTATAGGCATTTTCATCAATATGGAAGAAATATCCGCCTAAATTTACGTTGACTGTTTTATTCATTTTGTTGGTTTTTTAGTTATTATTTCAACTGCGTTTACTAAACTGTTCCAAGATATTTTTAAATCATTTAAAAATTCGAGCCCTGTATTGGTCAAAACATAGTATTTCCGAGGTGGTCCAGAGGTCGATTCCTCCCAACGATAGGAGAGTAGTCCAGCATTTTTTAATCTATTGAGTAGCGGATAAATAGTACCTTCAACAACGATTATTTCAGCTTGTTTTAGTGTTTCTAAAATTTCAGAAGTGTAGGCATCGTTTTTTTCCAAAATAGATAAAATACAATATTCTAAGACTCCTTTTCGCATTTGAGCCTTTGTGTTGTCTATTTTCATCTGTTTATAATAATATTTTATGCAAAGATATAAAAATATTTTAGTATTATGCAATACAAAGTACTGAAAAAATAAATATTTTTTCAAATAATTTGTTCAAATTAAAAAATATAGCCTGATTTTTGGGCGAAATGATACAATAAAGTATCTTTGTAATCATGAAAAATAAGCGTTTCGTATTTTTAATCTTACCTTTTTTTTATTTAATTGTTCAATATTTGAAGACAATACCTTCTTTTGTGGAACAATATTATTCTAATATATTTTATCCATTTATAGCATCGATATTCAGAATATTATTTGGAATGTTGCCTTTTTCTGTTGGAGATGTGTTTATTATCCTTGTATTATTTTTGAACATAAGGGAAATTTGGAAATTGATAAGGGCTCGTTTTGAAAATTATAAAGAATTTTTATACAAAACATATTTATTGCTAACTATTTTATACTGTTCATTTTACATATTCTGGGGTTTCAATTATTTTCGTGAGCCTTTGTCTAAAAAAATGAATTTTAGAGCTACAAAATCATATACAACAACAGATTTGTTTGATACGAGCCTCAAAATGGTGAAAGAGATAAATGCAATTCATTTTCAATTGACAAAAAATGATAGCGTGAGGATTGCCAATCCTTATACTTGCCAAGAAATGTATCAAAAAGCTAGTGAAAGTTATCGGTCTTTAAGTGTTAAATATCATGATTTTAAGTATTTTAATGAATCTATAAAAAGTTCTTTATTTAGTAAGTTACATTCTTATGCGGGAACATTGGGGCATCTGAATCCTTTCACTTTGGAGGCGAATATCAACACGGAAACACCAAAATCAGCATTGCCTTTTGTCGTATGTCACGAAATTGCTCATCAAATCGCGTGGGCACCCGAGGAAGAGGCTAATTTAGTCGGTTTTCTAGCAACTGATTTCAGTAATGATTTGTATTTTAATTATTAGGGGCGTTTTTTTATGATTCGTTATTTATTGAAAGAATTAAAACGTCGAGATACTGAATTATTTTTGAAAATATCAAAGATAATGACGAAAGGAATAAAAAAAGATTTTAATACTTATAATCAATGGATTATGAGTTATAAAAGTGATGTAAAACCTTTTATTGATAAGGCGTATAATTCTTATTTAAAAGCAAATAAACAGGAAAAAGGAATTGCTTCATATAGTTACGTTGTTGATTTACTGATTAATTATTATAAAAATAAATGAAACAGATGAAATATTTATATTTAACTTTAATTTTATTCATGTTTTCGTGTTCATCAAGTTTAAAAGATGAATTTGATTGTGGCGGAGATGTTGCTTATAAAGATGTTGCTGTTGAACAAGATTTTAGAAAGAATTTTAAAATAAAATTTCCTAAAAAGTGGAAAGTCGAATTTATTACGGACGAATTAAAATCGGCAATACGTTATATTGATAAAACGAAACCGTTAAGTGAAACAACAGTAGTTGAGGCGACTTTTATGAAGATACATAGTCGTGTGAATAAAAAATTTGCGAAGACAATAAGTGCGGATATTCAAAAAATGAAATTGACCGAATTGAAATCAAAATTGACAAAATATGATGACAATCCGACCTATTATAATTTATCCGAAGGTGTTATTGGGAAATACAAAATTACCGTATTTAATGTTTTTATAGAAACGGATAATGGATTGTTACAGGTTGAGGCTCAATTATATGGTAATGAGCGAATTAACGAGCGAATTTGTAAAGTAATTAATGCAATTAGTACCGTAGAATATATAGAATAGTATGAAAATACAACTTTTAGCAATAGGAAAAACGGACAGTAAAGAATTGCAAAAATTAATCGAAATTTATCAAAATCGGCTTAAACATTATGTCAAATTTGAGATTAATGTTATTCCTGATATCAAAAATACAAAAAAATTATCTGAAGAGCAACAAAAAGAAAAAGAGGGAGAATTAATTTTATCAAAGTTAAAACCTACTGATGAACTTATTTTATTAGATGACAAAGGAAAAGAATTTACCTCTATTCAGTTTTCGAAATACTTGCAAAAGAAGATGAATTCAGGAGTCAAACAATTGGTTTTTGTTATTGGTGGTCCTTATGGATTTTCTGAAATGGTTTACAAAAAAGCAAAGGGCAAAATTTCATTATCAAAAATGACTTTTTCGCATCAGATGATACGCCTCTTTTTTGTTGAACAAGTTTACAGAGGTTTTACCATTCTGAAAAATGAGCCTTATCATCATGAATAAAAAATAAAAAACGAGGCTGTATAAAAAGGTGTCATTACGAACGATAGTGAAGTAATCTCAAAAAATAAATTGTTAATTATGAGATTACTTCGAAATTATAAATTTCTCGTAAAGACTTGTTTTAATACTTTTTAGACAGCCTCTTTATTTTTAAAATTATTCAACAATTAATTTTTGTTGTTCTACGATAAATTCAAAGGATAATCTATCTATATATTTGTCATCAAATGAGACTTCCCAAGCCTCATGTCCCTCTTTATCAATAGGATAAAAAGCGTAAGGAATTTTAAGAAATTTATATTTCTTTACTAACTTTTCAGCATACTCAAAAGGAACGAATTTATCATTCTTTTTATGAAAAATAAAGATAGGAGGATCATTTTTATCGTGATGATTTTTTAAATAAACAAGAGAATGTGCATCTAAAGCAACTCCAGAACCCCAAAGATCAATAATTGTTTTCACTTTAAAAGATTGATTATAATTTGTAGTATTCAAGGTAGGATCATCAACGATATCTATTTCTTCTTTGAAAAATTTATTGTCTGAAATTCCTAAGGCTATTGCTGTAATTGCTCCTGCAGAACTTCCACCAACAGTAATATAATCCGTATTTATTCCGTATTTTTTAGCATTTGCAACTAACCATCTAGCTCCAGCTTTAGCATCTCTAACAGCAGGATACATAGCAAAAAACTCCATAGGTAATTTTAAGAATTTACCTGAATTGTACCATTTTTTAGGAATTGTTTTGTCAAATTTTTTAGGAATTGTTTTATCTTCATTTAATCGATAATCGATAGAAGCAAATACCCAACCTCTTGACGTATAATAATGTGCTAAATCAACAATTTCTTTTTGTTTTTTTGTTCCTTCGTAGAAACCACCTCCATGAATATACATAAAAAGAGGTCTGTTTTTAGATTTGTTATTAGGGCGATATAAGTCTAATTTTAACTCAGTTTCCTTAACATTGTCATTTTCCTCATCATAAATCAGAGCTTTACCATAAGTAATGTCGTCTTCTATAATAACTTCATAAGTTTTTTTATCCTTAATCTTAGGAACAGTTCCTGGATTAATTTGGTCATCGTTTTTACAGCTTATAATTAATAAGCTGAGTAAAATAAATATTATTTTTTTCATTTTTAAATATTTTTGCAAAGGTAGTATATTATGTTGTTTTAATTAGTAACATATGTTAATTAATTACTAGTTATGTTTTACGTTTCTTTTTCTTAGCAGCAGGAAATAAAACATTGTTTAAAATAAGTCGATACCCCGGTGAGGTAGGGTGTAGGTCAAGTTCGGTTTTTGGGTCACCAACACGGTGGCTGTAATCTTCTGGGTCGTGTCCGCCATAGAAACTAAACATGCCTTTTCCTTTGATTCCGTGGATGTAACGAGCTTCTTTATTGGTTTTATTTTCACCAAGTACTATGATGTTTGATTTTATTTCTTTCCTATCAAAGGAGGTTGTTTGTCCCATAAATCCCTTAATCAACATCGTATGATTTTGATTTAGCATTGTAGGAACTTGGTCCCATTTTGCAGAATACTCATTTAAGACAAAATAATCGGTTTCTTTTCGGATTCTTCTTTTTCGTGTCATATCAATAGAAGAAAATTCGTAGGTTGTTGGGTCTTTTTCGAGTGTAAAATTTGTAAAAGCAAATGTTTTGTTATAATCTAATTTTGATTGATAATTGGTCGCAGATGAATCTCCGTCGAACATAGCCTCGCAAATATCTGTATTTTCAGCAGATAAAGCGATGTCGAAACTATCTGTTGCAGAGCACATTGCGAACATAAAGCCACCGCCAACAACAAAATCACGAATTTTTAAGGCTACGGCTCTTTTTTCTTCGGATACTTTTGAAAAACCTAATTTTTTGGCAAGTGCCTCTGCGTTTTGTTTTTGCTTGATGTACCAAGGAGCAGAGCGATAAAATCCATAAAATCTACCATATTGTCCCGTAAAATCTTCGTGATGAAGATGTAACCAATCGTATTTTATCAGTTCATCATTTAAAACTTCGGTGTCATAAACGATGTCAAACGGAATTTCAGCATAAGTTAAAACCAAGGTAACCGCATCGTCCCATGGCATTTTATCTTTTGGTGAATAAACCGCTATTTTAGGTGCTTTTTCTAATGGAACAGCCTCCATATTTTTACTTGGAGCTGAAATTTCTTCTAAAATAAGAACTGCTTTTGCATTAGAAATAATAGCATAACTAACACCTCTTATTTTGCACTCCTTTTCGATGATAGGGCTATTTTCAATCAGAAAAGCGCCACCATCGTAATTTAATAACCACTTGGCTTTTAAATTGATTTTGAGTGATTTATATACAATTCCATAGGCTTTTAAATGATTTTTTTGATTATCATGATTCATTGGTATGTAAATAAATGAACCATAAATAAATTTACTTATAAAAAATACCCCTATAAAAATCAGTTTTTTAAGTAATTGCATAAATTATTTTTTTAATTTGTCATAAGATTACTTGATGACAAAACATCACTCCGAAGAATGAAGCGGTCTAATATAAAACCGCTTCCTATCGCAATATTTTAAAATAAGAGAATGTTTCTCCGTTTTTAATTTTCAATAATGATTCATAAATCATTTTGATAACATTTTCAACATCATTACGATGTACCATTTCAACCGTAGTGTGCATGTAACGTAATGGTAATGAGATTAATGCAGATGCTACACCGCCATTACTGAAAGCAAAAGCATCAGTATCTGTTCCTGTAAATCTTGATAAAGCATTTCGCTGGTACGGAATGTTTTTTTCGTCTGCAGTATTAGTAATTAAATCACGTAAATTTTGTTGAACAGCAGGAGCGTACGCAATTACAGGTCCAGCACCTATTTTTAAATCACCTTGAACTTTTTTGTTAATCATAGGTGTTGTTGTGTCGTGAGTCACATCAGTTACAATAGCAACATTTGGTTTTATCGTTTCCGTAATCATTTTGGCACCATTTAAGCCAACTTCTTCTTGTACAGCATTTACGATATATAAACCAAAATCTAAATTATTGTTATTTTCCTTTAATAATCTAGCAACTTCGGCAATCATAAAACCACCCATTCTGTTATCTAATGCACGACAAACGAACTTATCGCCATTCAAAATATGAAAAGGGTCAGGGTAGGTGATGACACAACCTACGTGAATTCCTAATTTTTCGATTTCTTCCTTTGTAGAGCAACCACAATCGATAAAAATATTGTCAGGTTTAGGTGTTTCTTCTTTGGTTTTTCGTGTGTGGATAGCAGGCCAACCAAAAACACCTTTTACAATTCCGTTTTTTGTGTGAATATTTACGATTTTACTTGGTGCAATTTGATGATCACTACCTCCGTTTCTAGTTACGTAAATAAGTCCATCATCAGAAATAAAATTAACATACCATGAAATTTCATCAGCATGTGCTTCAATTACTACTTTGTATTTTGCTTCGGGATTTATAACACCAACCGCTGTTCCGTAAGTATCTGTAATAAAATCATCTACATAAGGTTTTAGGTAACTCATCCACACTTTTTGACCACTCCATTCGTAGCCCGTAGGCGATGCAGTATTTAGGTATTCTTCTAGAAAATCTAAAGATTTTTGATTTAATATTGAACTCATTATTTTTTCTTTGTTTTATTTTGTTTTTGTTTTGTTTTCTTCTTTTTCTTTTCGGCTTTTTTATTTTTTATTTTATCATCTAAATGTTTTCTAGGAGAGTCAAATCCTTGAAAATAACGTCTTTCCTCAAGTTCTTTTTGATCGTTAATTTGTTCAGGTGTCAGTACTTTTAAGAAAGAAGGATGTTGCTCAATTGCATATTCTACTTTTTCAACAATAGATTCGATAGATTCGTTTTCATAATCTATTTCTAGTGGATCTTTAATGACTAAAGATTGTAAAATATTACGTTTTTTGATGTATAAACCTTTACGATCAAATGAACGTCTGAATCCATCAATAACAATAGGGACAACGATAGGTTTATACTTTTTGATTAGATGTGCGGTACCACGTCTGATAGGTTTAAAAGAACGGGTTGTTCCTTGCGGAAATGTAATAACCCAACCATCATCAATAGCTTTTCCGATATTTGTAACATCGTCAAATTTTACTTGGCGTTTGATGTCTTTTCCTGCACTTCTCCAAGTTCTATCAATGGAAACAGCCCCTGTATAAGCAAATATTTTAGGAAGTAATCCATCTCGCATTGTTTCTCCTGCGGCAACAAAATATACGTTTAATTTAGGTTTCCATAGATAAAAGATATTTTTAAGTGTATTATCTCGACCTTTTAAAGCCGCATTGAATACGTGAAACATTGCAGCAACATCAGCAAAATATGTTTGATGATTTGAAATAAACAAAACTTTTTTATCAGGTAATTGACGAATAATGTCCATTCCTTCAACTTGTAAGCTGTTGAAACGGCGATATCTTCCATGAGATATTGCACCTAAAATCTGAATTAAAAATCGTTTTATAAATAAAATATGTCCAAAAGGATTTCTTTTAAAGAATTTCATAAATTATTGATTTAGCTATAACAAAGGTACTATTATTATTTAGAATAGCAAATCACTTAAAAACAAAAAGTCGCCTAATTCCTTATAGACGACTTTTTACTTCTGATTTACAGTTAGTTAAATTACTCAACTTTTTTATCTAACAATTCAAAGAATTGATTAAGTTTAGGAAGAACAATAATTTTTGTTCTACGGTTTCGAGCTTTATTTACTGGACTATCATTAGGTGCTAAAGGAACATAACTTCCTCTACCTGCGGCGATTAATCTACTAGGCTTTACACCATATTTGTTTTGTAATTCACGTACAATAGCCGTAGAACGACGTACACTTAATCCCCAGTTATCAATTATAGCAGAACCTTTAGCAACAGGCGTATTGTCTGTATGTCCTTCAATCATTACATCCATTTCAGGTTGTGCATTCACTACTTTTGCTACTTTTGCTAAAACTTGTGATGCTTTATCTGTGATTGTATAGCTTCCGCTTTTAAATAGTAATTTATCTGATATAGAGATAAATACAACTGTTTTTTCTACATTAACTTCGATATCTTGATCTGCAATTCCTTCGCTTAATGCTTGTTTTAAATGTGCAGAAACTACTAAATTTAATGAGTCCTTTGCAGTTGCAGCTGCTCTAATTCGATTGATATAAGCATCTTTTTTACTTAATTGAGCAATGGTTTGTTTTATATTGTCTTGAGCTCCTTTCGTCAAAACAGTTAAATCACCTACTTGTTTAAGTGTTTCTTTTTTATCTTTTTTTAGATCGGCAACATTGGCTTCTAATAATTTAGATTTTTCAACATAGCGGATTTTTTCAGCTTTAAATCGTTCTCTTTCAGCATTACATTTGATTAGATTTTTTTCTACAGTGGCTAATCTGTTTTTTGTTCTTGCGTGTTTTCTTTTTACGGCTTCAAGTTCTTTTTTTGATACACATGAAGCTAAAATAATACTAGATAATAAGAATAAAACTATTTTTTTCATATCGTTTAAATTAAATTTTAGCTAAATTAAAAAAAGATTTTTAATTATTACTAAAATTAACATAATTTTAAATATTTTTGCATTATGAGGTTAATTTTTCAGATAATAATAAGTATTTGTGTTTTATTTTCTTGTAAGCAACGAGAGAATTTGATGAAATTTAAAGGGTATATTTTCGGAACATCATATACCATTATTTATGATGCTCATCATAATTATAAACATCAGATAGATAGTATTTTTGATGTTGTAAATCAGTCTATGTCAATATATATTCCTAATTCTGATATTTCAAAAATTAATGATAATAAAGAGGTTTTTATTGATAGTATGTTTGTTGAAGTTTTTAAAAAAGCAAAACGGATTCATAAAGAGACAGATGGATATTTTGACCCAACAATTGGACAACTTATTAATTTTTATGGTTTTGGCGCAGAAAAAATAAAAGACACTTCTGATAAAAGATTAAAAAAAATAAAATCTTTAGTAGGATTTCAAAAAGTAACTATTAAAGATAGAAAGGTTTATAAGCAAAATCCTGAAATAAAATTTGATGTAAATGCTTTGGCTAAAGGTTATGGTATAGATGTTGTTGGGCGTTTTTTAGAGCAAAAAAATATTAAAAATTATTTGATTGAAATAGGAGGAGAGATAAGAGCAAGAGGACTTAAAAAAGGAAATCCTTGGAAAATAGCTATTGAAAATCCTAATACAGATGGGACACAATCGTTCAATAGAATAATTGAATTGACGAATAAATCGATGGCTACCTCAGGTAATTATCGAAAATTTAGAGTTGATTCTCTTGGAAATAAATATGTACATATAGTTAACCCTAAAACAGGATTGGCAAGAGAAAGCAATTTATTGAGTGCTTCTGTTATTGCTGATGGAGATTGTGCTGATGTAGATGCTTACGCAACTGCTTTTATGGCAATGGGACTTGAAAAAACTAAATATTTTTTAAAAAAATATCCACATTTAAAAGTAATTCTAATTTATCGTGATGATAAAAAAGAATTACAAGTATTTGAAAATTAGACAATTACTATTACTCTCTGATTAGGGGCATTGTTGAGCAACGTAATAAACCGCCCATTTTAGAAATTTCACGATATTTAATTTCCTCAACGGTGATTCCCCAGTCACGTAATTGTTTGTTCATTCGTGTGAATTTACTATCGGAAACAACCACAGTCGGAGAGATAGAAAAAATATTTGGATTCATTTCAAACATCTCTTGGTCAGTTACTTCAAAACAATTTTCTCTTCCGAAAATGCTAACTAAAAGTTTATAATCACTTTCCTTTTTGAAACCATTTTTATAGATAATGCATTTGTCGTTTCCTACAATATTAAAAGTGCAATCTAAATGCAAAATTCCCTTGTAAGGATCTTTATCATTTTTATTAAGTTCTAAGCCAAGTACACGTTTGTTGGGAAAATATTCTTTTAATAAACGAACAGCTGATTTGTTTGTTCGTCCTGTTCTGAATTTTGCATAATCATCACCGTAATAAGTACCTACAAAGATAAAATCATTCCAAGGCATCACATCACCACCTTCAACATGAGCAGATTCAGGAATATTGATAATGTTTCTCCAATTCACTTGACTGAAGATTTGTTTATAAGCCTCTTGTTCAGGGGCTCTGTCTTCTATTAAGTTGGAAATCATTAATTTATCATCAATTACAAATGCCACATCTCTTGCAAAAATCTGATTGTAATTTTCTATAAGCTCAGGTCGATAAACAGTTACGTTATATTTCTCTAGAACAGCCTTAAAAGCTTCCATTTCAGCGGTGATATCCTCTTGAGTAGGATAGGTGCTGTTTAATAAGGTGTGATATGATTTTGCATCATAACATTCCTCTAATGTTGGGACTTCTCCGTTAGATAATGGCATCCCTAATACAACTGCTTTTAATGTTCCTGTTTCGTTTTGAATATTTAGTTTCATACGTATGTTTTTTTAGCTATAAAAAAAGCCATTATAGTAATTTATACTATAATGACTTATTTTAATCTTGTAATTTCAATTTTTGACCAACTTTTATTAAATTATCTGTTAGTCCATTTAATTTTTTTAATTTATCAACTGTAATCCCATGTTCCCTAGAAATACTAAATAGTGTTTCACCTTTTTTGACATAATGTTGACTATTATTAGAAGGGTTTGTATACAAATCTTCAACTACTTTTACTTTGAATTTTCCCTCTTTAGATTTGTCATAACCTACTTTTACTTCTTGCCCTACTTGTAATGAATTTGCTTCAATACTAGCATTAAAGCTATATAATTCATCCAAGGTGATTCCATATTTATCTGCAATTTTTTTTAAGGTGTCTCCTTTTTCTACTTTATGATAAATACTAGGGTCTAGTTCTATTTTTATGGTTGGTTTTTCAGCTGGTTTTTTTGGTTTTTCAGTAACGACTGCGCCTGTTACCAAATTCATATAAGCTGTTTTACCATTTAAAATAACAGTATCCCAACCTTCAGGTATATCTTGGGAAAATGTTATTAATGAAAATAACATCATTGCTGTTAAGGTTAATTTTTTCATGATATATTATTTTTTCGCAATTTAGTAAATTTATTTATTTCCAAAAATATCTTTTTCAATTTTTGGTAATTCCAAGTTATATTTAACTACAATAACACGTATTATAATGATTGTAAGAACAGAAAATATAAATTGGATATCTGGATTTATGTTTAAATGTCCAAGCAATAAATATGCCAATCCACCAATAAAGCAAGCTAAGGCATAAATTTCTTTTCTAAAAATTAATGGAATTTTTTGTGTTAAAATATCTCGAATAACCCCTCCGAATACTGCCGAAATAACACCCATACTTAAAGAAACAAAAAGAGGTAAATCATTAGCAATACATTTTTGCATTCCTAATAATGTGAAAATTGAAATTCCGATAGTATCAAATAGAAAAAATGTTTTTCTTAAAGGTGCGATTTTACTTTTAAATATATATGTTATAAAAACTGCTAGTAAAATAGCCCAAACATAATTATTATTGCCAATCCAATTGATAGGGTGAGAATTTATCAAGACATCACGTAGCATTCCACCTCCTACAGCTGTTACAAAAGCAATAATCAAAACACCGAAGATATCAAATTTTTTGTTGATTGCGACCAATGCTCCTGAAATAGCAAAGGCAAAAGTACCTAATAAATCTAAAATATTGATGATTTCTGTGTTCATGTTCGTGTTTTTTGCGCAAATATAAATATTTTTAAAAAACTTGTTTGTTTTTTATAAAATAATTCCAGATTATTGATTTTCGTTCGTAATAATTATTGATTTGTTTTATTTTTTTACGTTTTTGTAAAAATTTAAAAAACAAGGAGTAAAAAGAAAAATGCGCTTTAATAATTGCTAAAACATGTTTGAATTTTAGTTGAAAAGCAAACCGAATTCCAGCAATTCCATCTAGCCATAAACGAGAAAAAATGATAAAAAATACCAAATTAGAAGGTAGATTTTTTAAAAGTGTCAATAAATTATTTCTAAAATTGAGGTAGGTTTTAAAAGGATTTGTTTCGCTTAGTGTTGCTCCGCCAACATGATAAACGGTTGATGTTCCTACATATTTAATGGTATAGCCTAAATTTTTTGTTCTCCAACACAAGTCAATTTCTTCTTGATGAGCAAAATAATCTTCGTCAAAACCTTTTAGTTTGTGAAAAACCTCACTTCGAATAAAAAAACACGCTCCTGATGCCCAAAATATTTCTGTGGTATCATTGTATTGATCGTTATCTTTTTCTAATGTGTCAAAAATTCGCCCACGACAATATGGATAACCAAATTTATCAATAAATCCACCACCTGCACCTGCGTATTCAAACTTTGTTTTGTCTTTAAAATCCAAAATTTTAGGTTGAATAATGGCTGTGTTTTCTTCTTTTTCAAAGACAGATAAGATAGGAGAGAGCCAGTTTTCAGTAACCTCAATATCTGAATTAATTAAGCAATAAATATCGGCATCAATATGTTTTAGAGCCTCATTATATCCTTTTGCATATCCGCCATTTGTTTTATTTTGTATAATTTTTACAGATGAAAAATTATTTTTCACAAACTTGACAGAATCATCAGAAGAGGCGTTGTCTGCAACGTAAATTGTTGAATTGCTAAATTTTATGATTGAAGGTAAAAACGTTTCTAAAAGTTTTTTTCCATTCCAATTTAAGATGACTATTGCTATTTTCATAATGCAAAAATACTTTTTTGAGACATAATATGTTCTAAAATTTATTTAAATTTATTTTAAATTTTATTCTTAATTAATTTAAATAATATATATTTGCAAAAAATTAATTTAATAATTCAAAAAATTTATATAATGAAAAATTTATTTAAAATTACTTTAATTGCAGCATTTGCAATTATTTTACAATCATGTGGAGAGCATAATCATGATGAAATTCCTGAACCTGTAAAAGTAGAATATAAAGATACTGAATTAGGTAAAAAAGTTGTGAAAAACTATGCTAAGATGGTATATACTAATTATAACGAAAGTTTAGAAGCTGCTAAAAAAATGCAAGTAGCTATAAACGCTTTTGTTGATGCTCCTTCAAAAGAAACTTTACAAAAAGCCAAAAGAGCATGGTTAGATGCTCGTGAGCCTTATGGAGAGTCAGAAGTGTATAGAGGTTCTAATGGACCTATTGATGCAGAACTTGAAGGTGTGTCTTGGGCAATTAATAATGAAGGGCAAATGAATGCTTGGCCTCTAAACGAAGCTTATATTGATTATGTTAAAGTACAAAATGATCACACAGGAGCAATAGACGAAGAAAAACCAGAAACAAAAGAATTTTATTCTAAAAGTATAATTGCTAAGGATGAAGAAATTACAATAGACTTATTGTCTAGTATGAATGAAGGTGGGGGTAGTGATGAAAAAGCTGTAAGTACAGGTTGGCACGCTATTGAGTTCTTATTATGGGGACAAGATGAAAATACCCCAAAAGAATTTACAAATCAAGATTTATCTCTTAATGAATCAGCAGGAATGCGTCCTGTAACAGATTATACTACAGGAAATGAAAAAGATGCGGATAAAACAAAAGCAGTAGAAAGAAGAAAAACTTATTTAAAACTCGTTACTCAATTATTAGTTGATGATTTAACAAATTTAGTAAATCTTTGGAAAGAAGGCGGTGAATATTATAATGTATTTGTAAATTTACCGCAAGAAGAAGCTATAAGAAATATTATTGAAGGTCCTCAATTTTTAGCATTGGCAGAGTTATCAAACGAAAGAATGTTAGTGCCTGCTTATGGAACTGATGGTTTTGATAATTCTGGACAAGAAGATGAACATTCTTGTTTTTCTGATAACACACACCGTGATGTTTATTTGAATGCAAAAGGTATCAAAAATGTGTTAGAAGGAAAATATGGTTCAGTATCAGGAAAATCATTTATGGATTTATTAAAAGCAAAAGATGTTGAACAAGCTGAAAAATTACAAGCTAAATTAAATGAAATGTGGGTAGCTATTGAGGCAATTGATGCAAAAGCTAAATCTGGTATTCCATTTGATAAGATGATTGTTGATGAAGGAGGGAAAGGAAAACCTGAAGGTGTAGTAATTAAAGCAGCAGATTTATTAGAAGCATTGGGTAATATAATCAAAGAAAGTGCTGCTAAATTAGGAGTATCTACTGCAAATAGAGAGGATTATGAACCTACAGAAATAGATAGATAATCCCGTTATTCTTTGAAAAAATCTATTTAAAAAATTCGCCTTGTTAAAGGCGGATTTTTTTAACTTTGTATTCAACTTAACAAAATTAAAAATGAATATTAGAATTTTCACTATATTAAAACTATTGATTTTTAGTTTTTTTATAATAAGTTGTAAAGATGATGCTGAAAATGAAGTCATCACAAATTATTATGAGTATCAAGAAGGGGAAGAGTTACCTATTGGTCAGTTTAGTACTTCTACTTATAATTACCAAGCATTTGGAATGTTGTTACCTAATATGACAAGAATGCAACGTGTGAATTTTGGTTTAGGAGATAGGTTGTTTATGAGAACATTTTCTAAATCAAGTGGTTTAGGACCTCGATTTAATGCAAAGTCTTGTGCTAATTGTCATTTTAGAGATGGTAGAGGACACCCATTAAATGAATCAACAGATGTCGAGGGATTCCATTCAAGAGGTTTTTTAATACGTTTAAGCGGAGTGCCTTCTTATGGTAATCAATTGCAAGATAGAGGTTTAGGTGTTTTAAATGGTGAAGCAAAAGTAAAGGTAACTTATGAAACAATTTCAGGAAAATACCCTGATGGTACGCTTTATGAATTAAGAAAACCTACCTATTCATTTTATGAAGAAAAATTTGGAAGTTTAGCAGGTGTTCCTACTTCGCCGAGAGTAGCACCTCAAACCATTGGTTTTGGTTTTGTTGATTCTTTAACCGAAGAACAAATTTTGGCTAATGCTGATGAAAATGATGCTGATGGAGACGGAATTTCAGGTCGTCCAAACTATGTTTGGAATGTCAGAGCGGGAAAAAAAACTATTGGTAAATTTTCTTGGAAAGCCAACGCACCAAGTTTAGAGCAACAGATTGCAGGGGCATTAAGTGGAGATATGGGAATGACAAATCCATTGTTTCCGAAACAAAATTGTCCTTCACTACAACAAGATTGTAATGATTATATTGAAGAAAATAATCAAGTAGACAAGATTGATTTTTCAGAAGAACAATTAGAACAAATTACATCTTATCAAGCAACATTGGCAGTTCCTGTTCGTAGAAATGTTAAAAATAAAGATGTTTTACAAGGAAAAGGACTGTTTCACGATATGAAATGTGCGAAATGTCATGTTACAGGATTTGTAGCAGGCAAATCGGATATTGTTCCTCAAATTGAAGGAACTGTTTTTAATCCATATTCTGATTTTTTGCTTCATGATATGGGAGATGGTTTGGCTGATAATCGTCCAGATAATTTGGCGACAGGTAAAGAATGGCGTACACAACCTCTTTGGGGAATTGGAATGATTCATGTGGTAAATAAACACACATTTTTACTCCACGACGGACGTGCACGAAACATCGAAGAAGCCATTTTATGGCATGGTGGAGAGGCCGAAAATTCTAAAAAGCAATTTATGAATTTATCAAAAAAACAGAGAGAACAAGTTTTAAAATTTATTAATTCATTATAGACTTGATTTGCTATTATAATAAACAAATTAAAATGAAAAAAAATATATTATTAATTTTATCATTACTTTTTATTACTTGTGATAAAAATGAGGATATTTCTTATAATGATAAAAAAATCATTACAACAATTATTGATAACTTTATAAAACCAGAGCAATCAAAATTTTATGATGATGCAAAAACATTACAAAATTTAACAAAAAAGTTTGTTGGAAATGTAAATTCGGAAAATTTAGAGAAATTAAGAAAGCAATGGTTCATACTTGCAAAAGATTGGTCACGATGTTATGCATTTAATATTGGAGATGTGGAAAAAAAACGTTTCTTTATATATTTGGCTAAGTTTCCAGTAACTACAAGTAGTCTAGAAGATAAAATTGAAAATAAAGAGCAACAAGAAATCGATAAAAAGTATGTCCTAAACATGGGAGATGATAACAAAGGGATTTTTGGGTTAGAATATTTGCTTTTTGAAGATTATATAGATAAAACTATTGTAGCATTTTCTAATAGTGAAAACAGAAGAAAAGTTTTAAAGTTTATTGTTGACGAAATTGTAAATGATGTAAATGACCAAAAAAATGTTTGGGATAAATATGCTCCAAAATTGATAGAAAATAAAGAAAAGAGTGGTAGTATAGATAATTCTATTAATTTGATTTTTAATGGATTAAATAATGTTATTCATTTTGCATGGGAAACTAAAATTGAAAAAGGAATCAGAAAAAAAGAATTGGAGGCTCCCTATAGTAAAAAATCTTTAGATTTAATCAAAGAAAATGTAAAAATAACTAAAGAAGTTTATTTTAATGGAGGATTTGCTGATAAAGTAAATTTTGTTACAAAAAATAATAATTTAAATAATACAATAAAGGTTCAATATTCAAAAATAGAAAAGTTAATCTCAGAAATGAATAGCCCTTTGTCTGAGGCTGATACTAAAAAAGCTAAGGATTTACAAGAGGCATTAAAGAGGTTAGAAAGTTTATTTACTGCAGATGTGATGAGTACTTTATCTTTAATCGCAACAGGAACTGATGGTGATGGGGATTAATAGCATTGTCATTTTGAAAATAAATTATCGCATCTAGATAAAATTTACATAGAAAATAACAAAAACTCAAATGAAAATGAAACGCTTTATAGTAACATTATTTTTTTTTAGTATTATTAGTTGTAAGGAAGATGATCCAATACCTTCTGAATATGAAATATTGAAAACCTACCAAAAAGGTGAGGAATTGTTAATTGGTAAATTCAGTATTGATAATGAAGGTCAATTATCTTTTACAAAACCTTTGTCAGAAATGACAAGAAGACAAGAAATTGATTTTAAAATAGGAAAACGTATATTCCGAACAAATTGGGTGCCTGCACCAGCCTCAACAACGGGTTTAGATGGCTTAGGTCCTACGTTTAATGCAAAATCTTGCGGAAAATGTCACGTTAGAGAAGGGCGAGGACTTCCTCTTGAAAAATCAGGAAATGAAAGTTTAGGTTTTTTAATGCGTTTGAGTGTGCCAGGACAAGATATTCATGGAGGTCCCAATCCTGTTATTGGTTATGGAGGACAACTCCAAACTACAGGAATTTTAGACATAAAAGGTGAAGCAAATCTTAATGTAATCTACGAATATATTCAAAAAAAATATCCTGATGGAACGCCTTATGAATTAAGAAAACCAATTTATACAATTACAAATCCTCATTATGGGGTTTTGCCAGCGGATTTAATGACTTCGCCAAGAGTTGGGCAACAAACGATTGGTTTAGGGTTTCTTGATGCACTATCTGAAAACGAAATTTTAAAAAATGCTGATGAAAACGATGCTAATGGTGATGGAATTTCAGGAAGAGCAAATTACGTTTGGGACATAAGAGAACAAAAAGTGAAAATTGGTAAATTTGGATGGAAAGCCAATGTTTCGACTTTAGAACAGCAAATTGCTTCGGCATTTCATCAAGATATTGGGCTTACGACTTCGATTTTTCCAAATCAGAATTGCCCTGACCCTCAAAATTCTTGTCAGAAATTGCCTAACGGAAATAATAAATCTTTTGAAGTTCCTGATTTTGAATTGTCAAAAATAACATTTTATCAAGCAACATTAGGAGTTCCAAAACGAAGAAATTATAAAAATAAAAATGTTTTGGAGGGGAAGGCATTATTCCATAAATTAAATTGTATTACTTGTCATTCAATAGGTTTGAAAGTTGAAAAATCCGAAATTTTCCCAAAAATGAATGGAACAGTTATTAATCCATATTCTGATTTTTTATTGCACGATATGGGTGAGGAGTTGGCAGACAATCGTCCTGATTTCTTAGCAAACGGAAAAGAATGGCGAACACAACCGCTTTGGGGAATTGGGTTGATAAATACAGTGAATAATCATACATTTTTATTACACGATGGGCGAGCAAGAAACATTGAAGAGGCTATTTTATGGCACGGAGGAGAATCCGAAAAATCTAAAAAAGAGTTCATGAACTTGACTAAAAAAGAGCGTCAACAAGTTTTAGATTTTGTAAAATCACTTTAAAATATTTGTTCAAATTGTATTAATAAAAAAATATGATTTCAAATAAAAAAATATATTTATCTTAAAATTAATTTTTACATTTGTCGTATTAAAAAACAACACAAAATGATAACTAATAATTACGAAAACGAATTAAAAAAACAAGCTCAAACAAGAAGAGCTACAACTGAGTTTATCAACATCATTAATGATTTATGGTATGATAAATCGATTGAGTTAGTAATGTTTAGAAATCCGTTAATAGACAAAACAGTAGCGGATATTTTGAATTTGGTAAATTACGCAAGGGATTTTGTAGCAAAACCAATTTCAATAGAAGATACCTTAGCGATCGCTCAAGCAATTAAAGAAATTGACTTGCCTCCAGCAAGATTGGATATCGGAAAATTAGCGTATGAATATCATTTAGAAGACAAAGGGCACGCTTTAGAATTTGTAAAAAAACAACTTGCAGATGCTAAAGAAATGAAAGCAATCGCACCTAAAGACGTTGTTCTTTATGGATTTGGACGTATTGGACGTTTATTAGCTAGAGAATTAATGACCAAAATGGGAAAAGGTTCGCAATTACGTTTAAGAGGTATTGTTACTAGAGGTGCTATAAATCAACAAGTTTTAGATAAAAGAGCCTCTTTGTTACGTACGGATTCTGTTCATGGAGATTTTTTAGGAACAGTAGAAACTGATCTAGAAAACGAGGCGCTTATAATTAATGGAACAACTGTAAAAATGATCTCAGCATCGGCTCCACAAGATATAGATTATACATCTTATGGTATTGATAATGCATTGGTTATAGATAATACAGGTGTGTTTAGAGATAAAGAAGCTTTGAGTTTACATTTACAAGCAAAAGGTGTGGATAAAGTATTGATTACTGCTCCAGCGAAAGGAGTTCCGAACATTGTTCATGGGGTAAATCATTTAGAAAATGATCCTGATAAAGTAGATATTTTCTCTGCAGCATCATGTACTACAAATGCAATTACTCCTGTTTTAAAGGTTTTAGAAGATAATTTTGGAATCAAAAAAGGACATTTAGAAACAATTCATGCGTATACTAATGACCAGAATTTGGTGGATAATATGCATAAAAAACACCGTAGAGGACGAGCAGCAGCATTGAATATGGTAATCACAGAAACAGGGGCTGGAAAAGCAGTAGCAAAAGCCTTACCTGTATTGGAAGGTAAATTGAGCTCTAGTGCTATTCGTGTACCTGTTCCTAATGGCTCGTTGGCTATTCTTAATTTACAATTAAAATCGAATGCAACCGTAGAAAACGTTAATGAAGTTATCAAAAAATATGCTTTAGAAGGCGATTTAGTTGAGCAAATAAAGTACGAAATGGATACAGAATTAGTATCTTCTGATATCATCGGAACAACAGCGCCATCAATTTTTGATAGTAATTCTACGATTGCTGACGGAAGTGAAACAATTGTTATTTATGTATGGTACGATAATGAATATGGTTATTCTCATCAAGTGATGCGTTTAGCAAAATATATTGCTAAAGTAGGGCGTTATACATATTACTAGAATTAATTGTATAAAAAATGAGTAAAAATGTATCGAGAAATTTCTCGATACATTTTTTTATTTTGAATAAAAATTCATTGAAATTCTTAAAATAATTTTATGTTTCGAACGGTTCTTATTTTAAGCAAAATACAATTGTTAATAAATAATATCTTATAAATATTAGTTAGTTTCAAACAATATATTAAATTTGCTACCATTCAATACCTATTATAAAATGGCAAAACAAGCAAATTATACTGAAGATAATATTCGTTCATTAGATTGGAAAGAACACATTCGAATGCGTCCAGGAATGTACATCGGAAAACTCGGAGATGGTTCTTCACCTGATGATGGAATTTATATTTTAGTAAAAGAGGTTTTGGATAACTCAATTGATGAGTTTGTTATGGGAACGGGGAACACGATTGAGGTAACTATTGAAGAAAATAAGGTTTGTGTTCGAGATTATGGGCGTGGAATTCCGTTAGGAAAAGTCGTTGATGTGGTTTCAAAAATGAACACAGGAGGGAAGTATGATTCTCGTGCTTTTAAAAAGGCTGTTGGGCTTAATGGTGTGGGAACCAAGGCAGTAAATGCACTTTCAACATTCTTTAAAGTGGAATCTTCGAGAGAGGGACAGACAGCGTGGGCATCGTTCGAAAAAGGTAATTTATTAGAAGAACAAAAAGCAACAGTATCAGAAGAAAAACAAGGAACTAAAGTAAGTTTCATTGCTGATAATTCGATTTTTAAAAATTATAGATATCGCCCTGAATATATCGTACGTTTGTTAAAAAATTACGTGTATTTAAATCCGGGATTAACGATTATTTTTAATGGCGAAAAATTCTATTCGGAACATGGTTTAAAAGATTTATTAGAGGATAATAATAATGTAGATGATATGTTATATCCAATAATTCATCTTAAAGGAGAGGACATTGAAATTGCGTTAACTCACAGTAAAACACAGTATTCCGAAGAATATTATTCTTTTGTGAATGGGCAAAATACAACGCAAGGAGGAACGCATTTATCAGCTTTTAGAGAGGGAGTTGTAAAGGCGGTACGTGAATTTTATAATAAAAATTTTGATGCATCGGACATTCGTAAATCGATTATAGGAGCTATTGCGATAAAAGTTATGGAACCTGTTTTTGAGAGTCAAACGAAAACAAAATTAGGTTCTACTGATATGGGAGGCGATTTGCCAACGGTTCGTTCGTATGTTAATGATTTTATTAAAACAAATCTGGATAATTTTCTTCATAAAAATACAGAAATTGCAGAGGCATTACATAAAAAAATATTACGAGCAGAGAAAGAACGAAAAGAACTTTCAGGAATTCGTAAATTGGCTAGAGATAGAGCCAAAAAGGCAAGTCTGCACAATAAAAAATTACGTGATTGCCGTATCCATTTTGGTGATACTAAAAAAGAAAATTATTTAGATACAACTTTATTTATTACCGAGGGAGATTCTGCAAGTGGATCAATTACAAAATCTAGAAATGTAAACACTCAAGCAGTATTCAGTTTGAAAGGTAAGCCTTTGAATTCTTATGGTTTAACTAAAAAAATCGTATATGAAAATGAAGAATTTAATTTATTGCAATCTGCTTTAAATATTGAAGATGGTTTAGAAGATTTACGTTATAATAATATTGTAATAGCTACAGATGCCGACGTTGACGGAATGCATATTCGTTTGTTGCTGATTACATTTTTCTTGCAGTTTTTTCCTGAATTGATTAAAGAGGGGCATTTGTACATTTTAGAAACGCCTTTGTTTAGAGTTCGTAATAAAAAAGAAACGATTTATTGTTATTCGGAAGAAGAAAAACAACAAGCAATTGATAAATTACGAGGGAAACCTGAAATAACACGATTTAAGGGACTTGGGGAGATTTCACCAAATGAATTCGTGCATTTTATTGGAGATGATATTCGCCTTGAACCTGTGATGTTGGATAAAGAACAATCAATTGATGATATGTTGTCATTCTATATGGGGAAAAATACTCCTGATAGACAAAAGTTTATCATAGAGAATTTGAAAGTAGAAATGGATTTGATTTCAGAATAAGTCATTATAAAAATCAAAACTTTTATAAATTAATTCTTTACTGACTTTACAATCAATGATATATCTTTCTATATTTTCCAATAAGACAAATAATATTTCTTGATTAATATTCTTTTTATCGTGAATTAATAAATCATAAATAGCATTAAATTCTTTAGGAGAAAAAGATACTTTTCCATAGATTTTAATTATTGTTTTAGTAATATTTTGTAGTTCTAAATCGGAAATAGAAAATATTTTGTGCGATATATATAATTCGCAAATCATACCGATAGCAATAGCTTCTCCGTGTGTTAAATTCTCTCGATTTGCCTCTAAACAATAGCTTTCTACGGCATGTCCGATGGTGTGTCCAAAATTTAAAGCTTTTCTAATTCCTTGTTCTTTAGGATCTTGTAGAATAATATTATTTTTTATTTCAATTGATGGATAAATTAAATCAAAAATATTTAAATCATTAATTGACTCAATTGCCTTAAAAATTTGATAATCAGAAATTAAGCTGTGTTTTATGATTTCTGCAAGTCCTGATCGAATTTCTCTAAAATCGAGCGTATGTAAATAATTAGGGTCGATAATTACCATTTCAGGATCAGAAAATAAACCAATTTGATTTTTTAAATTTCCTAAATCAACTCCTGTTTTACCACCTACTGAAGCATCAACCATAGCTAGTAAAGAGGTTGGAATTGTAATAAAATCAATACCTCGTTTGAATGTAGAGGCTACAAATCCACCTAAATCACCAACAACTCCGCCACCTAAATTGATTAATAAGCTTTTTCGATCAGCATTTAATTCGGTCATTACATTCCAAACGCCAACACAAGTTTCAATATTTTTGTTCGATTCGCCAGGTGTAATTTCTATAACTTCAATTCGTTTGTCGGTCGTTAGTTCTTGGGCGAAAATAGGATAACAATGTTCTAAAGTATTAGAATCGACTAATATAAATACTGATGAATAATTTTTATCAATAATTAGTTTTGACAAATTTTGATAGGCAATTTTATCAAATAAAATAGGATAAGAGGTTGATTGAATGGAGTTCATGTGTATTAATTTAAAAAGCTGTCTAAAAAGTATTAAAACAAGTCTTTACGAGAAATTTATAATTTCGAAGTAATCTCATAATCAACAATTTATTTTTTGAGATTACTTCACTATCG
>PDWI01002454.1_pt1 | contig 27766 bp, 39 predicted proteins | sample 1430891 | NCBI WGS metagenome assembly PDWI01 (sample SAMN01162508, study PRJNA174530) | Oral metagenome, whole genome shotgun sequencing project. | biome: Marine environment; feature: Marine mammal; material: Swab sample of the gingival sulcus; isolation source: swab sample of gingival sulcus... | reverse complement strand
ATTTTGTATATTTTAGATCTTCTTCAATTTTTAAAATTGGAGCAATATCATAGTAAGATGGTTCAATTATTTTTTGTACAGCTTGGGGAGTAGGTGGTGTTTTTTGTGATATTCAAGGAATCGGAGTATCATCAGGTGTTAGTGCTATTATTTCGGCAGTCATAATATACAGTTTTAAATATATATATCTCTATTTTACATTAAAATAAAAATAAATACAATACTTTCACTCAAAAAATAAATAACATTATATGTCAAAAAATACATTTAATATTACGGTGATAGGAGGTGGAAGTGGAACATTTAATGTTCTGTATGGTCTTAAAACCTACCATAGTGACTCAATTGATGAGAAGAAAAATCTCGCAGCCATTATTGCGATGACAGATTCTGGGGGAACGACGGGACATATCCGAGATAAGTACGGGGTATTGCCTCCAGGAGATTTGCGTCGGGCTGTCGCAGCACTGGCTCGCGATACAGGACTCGTTCGAGATTTATTTGAGTATAAATTTGCTCGCGAGTCTGGAGTTATTGGAGGGAATAAAATTGGAAATATTTTGATGACAGCGCTTGCCGATATTACTGGGAGTTTTGAAAAGTGACTTGATGAAATGTGTCGTATGTTTGATGTAAAAGGGAAAGTACTTCCTGTAACCCTTGAGGATGTGCACTTGGGGGTGCGTATGGATGATGGGACAGAAGTGATTGGAGAAAAAAATATTGATGTATCAGATAAAAATGATTTTGCTCAGCATAATCTTGACCAAAATGTGAAAGATGCCTTTTTGGTAGGAGGTGATGGACAACTCAACCCGAGAGCCTATGATGCGATAGTACATTCAGATATTGTAGTGATTGGTCCTGGAGATTTTTACACGAGCGTGGTTCCTGCTCTTCTTTCCAAGGGAATACAAAAGGCCTTTCAAAAGACGCAGGCAAAAATTGTGTATGTCGCAAATATTATGACGAAAAAGGGGGAAACAACACATTACGAACTTCCTGATTTTATCAATAATGTTGAGAGATATTCCGGGGAAGTCATTGACTATGTTTTAGTAAATTCTGGAAATATTTCAGAAGAATTGGTGGAAAAATATAAGTCAGAGGAAGGGAAAAAGCCAGTAAAACTCAAAGAAGAAATGGATTTTGGAGAAAAATCTTACAAGATTATTGAGCGAGACTTTGTGAATGAATCTGATGTGGTACGACATGATCCCATAAAACTTGCAGAAGTGCTGATAGATATTTGTCGGTGCTGGATAAAATAGCATACAAAAGAACACTCGAGAGTGTTCTTTCTTTTTTAAAATACATCATCAAGTTTTTCTTCAAGCTTTGAAACCTCTGCCTTCTTTTCTACTTGTTCTTTATTTGGATCAAGTTTCTTTTTGGCTTCTTCTTGAGCTTTTTTCATATCACGCAAATACTTTCGTATTTGCGCTTTACTCATGCGAGGATTGGATCATGGTGGAGTGTATTCAGTCATATTATACTTCTTTACGTTCTTTTAGAGCACTTACGATACTGAGCGTATCAGCATACTCGATATATCCCGATGAAAGTCCTCGGGAAAGTCGAGTTATTTTTACTTGATGTTTGAGCTTTCGTTTTTCTATTTCTTCGATGAGAAAACTTGCCGTGGCTTCACCTTCAAGGTTTGGATTGGTGGCAATGATAATTTCTACTTTTTCGTCTGCTGATTGAATCCTTTCAAAGAGTTTTTTAAAATTGAGATCTCCTACAAAAACTCCATTCATGGGAGAAATCGCTCCTCACAGAACATGATATGTTCCACTATATCCTCCAGATTGCTCGAGTGTAAGAAGATCAAGGTATTCTTCCACCACACATATTTGAGCATGGTTTCTGTTCTCGTTACGACAAATGGAGCAAGTCGTTTTTCCTGTATCTGTTATAGAGTAGCATGTATGACATGTATCTATTTGTTTTTTGATAGAAAGAATATTTTCTCTGAGTTCATGTATATAGTTTTCGTTTGCATTCAGAAGAAAAAATGCAAGTTTTGTGGCTCTATTTTCTCCTATTCATGGGAAAAGTGAGATATTGTGTATGAGACGTCTCAGGGCTTCGGGCATAAAAAAATCCTAGAATTATATTTGTATAATTCTAGGATTTTTTTTGATATTATCAATATTTTCGTGATTAGTAATTGTAGACATATTGTTTTTCTTCTTTTATTACAAGGTATTGAGGATCATAAGATTGTTCCATGTGTTTTGACATATCATCAGAGAGAATGGTATTTGAACTATCTAACTCTGAAATCGTTGATTCAAGTCTATTGAGGTCATTTTTCAGTTCTCTTTTCATATTTTGAAGTTGACGGATTTCATATCCCTGTGTGGCATTTACATTAATAGTCCACACATAATATATAAGGAGAAAGACGATAAAACCCACTAAACCAATATATGTCTTTTGGTATCCTATATTGAGTTTATCTCTTTCTTTTTTTCTACGAGAAAAAAAGTTATTATGAGAATCATGTGTGATAAGTTTTGGGTTCACGAGGCGAGAAAGTTATTTTATAATTTTTGTGCATGTCGAGCTTTTGCGCTTCGGCTTCTGGAGTTTTCTTTTTGTTCTTCGGGGCTTGGAGCGATGGGCTTTTTGTGTATGAGTCTGAGAGATTTTTTATGTCCACATTGACAGATAATATCGGAGCAAATGCAGTCTCGAGTTTCTCTTTTAAATAGGTGTTTCACAATTCTATCTTCGAGTGAATGGAAACTGATGACAAATATGTTTCCTCCTGTCTCTAGTAGGTCTATGGCTTGAGAGAGACTGTTTTTGAGTGCTTCAAGCTCTTGATTTACCTCTATTCTCAGTGCCTGGAAGACTCTCATTTTCGTTTTGATATGTGTGTTTATTTCTGTATCGAGAAAGTCTCGAAGTTCTCAGGTAGTTTCAAATTTTTTCTTTTTCCTTGCCTGTATCACTCTTGCTGCAATTTTTCGAGCATGGGGTTCTTCTCCATATTCTTTAAACAGTTTGAAGAGATCTTTTTCTTCATAAAAATTGAGAATATCAGCTGCTGTTTTACCTGAGCGAGTATCAAAACGCATATCAAGGGGGCCATCAAGTCTGAGACTAAAACCTCTTTCTGCCTCGTCAAAGTGGAGCGAGGAAACCCCAAGATCATAATATATGCCAGTAATAGTATGTATATTATGTTCTGAAAGTTTTTCTTTGAGTCGCTCAAAGTTGCTATGTATAAGAACAATTTTCACCTCTTGTAAAAGAGGGTGTTGTGTTTGTATTTTTATAAGCTTTTCTTTTGCGAGTTTGAGGTTTCTTTCGTCTGCGTCAAAGCCCACCAAAATATCTCCAGGATGCATTTTTTTGAGCAGTTCACTTGCGTGCCCTGCGAGTCAGAGAGTGCTATCTACGATAATATTTTTTCTACCATCTCTGATATCTATGGCTCATATGCATTCGCTTAGGAGTACGGAAGTATGCATATTTGCATCAGTGTTCACGCTCATCTGTATCCGGATTTGTTAACAAAATGTGAATTTCTCATTTTTTTTGTCTAAAAATAGAGAAGTTCTATATAAGTTGTATCTTTTTTATCTCCTGTGTCAAACATCGCTCAAAAAAGAAGCTAGACAAAATAGAGAAAATATTTATGTCTATTTAGAGCCAAAAAAATACAGTTCTTCACAATTTCTTCACAATTCGCTATTTGTTGCAAAAGTATATATTTCGAGTATATGAGAAAAGTCTATAAAAAACTTGTATATTATAAAACATTAATAAAATATTCATGTTTAAGTATAATCTTCCTCTGAATCTTATTTTTTAACAGATACCCTCACCTCTGAATCTCCTCTCCTTTTAGAGGAGAGGAGGGCTGAAAAAAAATATAAAAGAGAGTTTTGATACTGGTTAATTAAAAATCTATGATACATATAAAAAACATTGAAGTCTCTGCGGGAGATGTTGAGATAATAAAATGAATTTCTCTGGATTTTGAGCTTGGGAAAAACTACTGTATTCTTGGAAAGAATGGAAGTGGGAAATCTACGCTTAGTAGCGTACTGATGGGGCACCCAAGTTATGAGGTGACTTCAGGAGAAATAAAAATTACCTCACCTCAATCCTCTCCTCAAGGAGAAGAAGATATAATGTTGGATCTTCTTGAAATGGAACCAAACGAAAGAAGTCAGGCTGGAGTATTTCTCTCGTTTCAGAATATTCCCGAAATTAAGGGAGTGAAGCTCAGTGAGTACTTGAGAACGATTTTTAATATATCGCAAGAGCAAAAAACAAAGGAGTTTCAAGGACTCTCTCCGTTTATGTTCAGGCGATATGTGAAGCCTTTGTTACAGGAGCTACATATTGAAGAAAGCTTTTTAGATAGAGATCTCAATGTCTGATTTTCAGGGGGAGAAAAGAGAAAAATAGAAATTTTGCAAATGAAGCTTATTGGTCCAAAATATATTATTTTAGACGAGATAGATTCGGGACTTGATTTGGATGCTTTTAGAACCGTCGCAACGATGCTTCAGTCACTCAGTAACGAGCATAACTCTATCATTATCATCACTCATTATTTTACGATACTCGATTATATTGATGTTGATACAGTGTTTGTGATGAAACAGGGGCGAGTAGTAAAAGAGGGAGGAAAAGAGTTGGCTGAGGAGATTCGAGAAGAGGGGTTTGAAAGTCTGTAACTCACCCTTCACGAGACACCTCTCTTAATCTCTCCTGCCAGGAGAGAAATAGCTACATTTGTTGTGAAACTTGTAGCTCGCTCTTTCCCCTGGCAGGGGAAAGTTGGAAAGAGGTGTTGAGTGGGGAAAATTACTATAGAAAACAACAAAAACACAAACTAAAAAATACTCCTCACTTGAGAAGTACCCGTTCTTAATAAAAGTTGTGCCCTGTCCCGCGATGCGGGATAGGGCAGAAAGGAAAATTATGCTGTGAGAATTCTCCAAAGCTTCTTATATTTTTTTTGCTTTGGGTCTATTATACATAATAGGCCTAGTAATATGTATCTTATCAATAGGATTAATACCACGGTAAAATATAATCCAAACCAAATATACGGAAAAATACTTTCGAAGAAAAACCATTCCAAATACTCTTGCATAACCTTCTCCTTTTGCTACCTCCACAGGTTTCCGAGTCTTCGGAAATTGCTGAACCTGAAAGATAGCTGAAAATATTTTACACCATATATATATATAAGTCAAATAAAAAGCCCTCATATCTGAACCTTTTCTCCCATTGGGAGAAAAGGGCTGCAATACATAATCCACTCTTGACCTCTCTCCTTTAATACTAAAGGAGAGAGGTCACAAAATATAGTACACTTGTAGTCTCTTTCTCTTAGGCTTAAGGGAAAGAATTCAAGATAGGGTTAGAAAGAAGACAGGAAAGAATTTCTGCGAAGTGATGCTCTTGGGGGCAAGATAGGGTTAAGAGAACTGATAAAAACACAAAAATAACTATACTAGAAAAATAATATTTTAATGACTATACCAATGACTACTGTAACGGTCGAACATACTTGGGACTTCTCCGATGATGTCACCTATAAAGGAGAAGCGATTCAGGGGGTTAATGAACAAGTCGTGCGACAAATTTCCGCAGAAAATGAGGAACCAAGTTGGATGCTTGACTTGAGATTAAAAGCATTGAAGCTCTTTGAAGCACGAGCGATGCCAACATGGGGACCTGATTTATCGGATTTAGATTTACAATCTATTTATTATTTTCGTCGTCCAGAAGGAGCAGGAGATAATAAAAGCTGGGATGATGTTCCAGAAAACATTAAAAAGACTTTTGATAAACTGGGGATTCCAGAAGCAGAGAAAAAGGCTCTTGCTGGAGTAGGAGCACAGTATGACAGCGAAACGGTGTATCATAGTCTCAAACAGGAGATTGCTGAGCAGGGAGTTATTTTTGATGACCTCTCACATGCACTGAGAGATCCTGCATATGCTAAAATTATCAAAGAGTATTTTTCAAAATCTATTCCTCTCACCGATCATAAGTTTGCTTCTCTGCACTATGCTGTTTGGTCTGGAGGGACCTTTCTCTATGTTCCCAAAGGGGTGAAAATTTCTGAACCACTTCAGTCTTATTTTCGCATGAATGTGAAAAAAGGTGGGCAATTTGAGCATACACTGATTATCATTGAGGATGAGGCAGAAGCGCATTATATCGAGGGCTGTAGTGCTCCAAAGTATGATGAAAACTCTCTGCATGCTGGAGGAGTAGAAATATTTGTTGGAAAAAATGCAACGATGCGTTACTCATCTGTTGAAAACTGGTCCCTTGATACCTACAATCTCAATACCAAAAGAGCTATTGTTCAAGAACATGGCTATATTGAGTGGGTTGGAGGAAACATGGGTTCAAATACTACCATGCTCTATCCTTGCTCGGTACTCATTGGAGAGAGTGCACGAGCTGATCATCTAGGAGTAGCTTTTGCTAATACAGGGCAAAACCAAGATACTGGAGCAAAGGTGATTCATATTGGAAAAAATACTTCCAGCTCGATTGTTTCTAAGTCGATTTCCAAAGGAGGAGGGCTTTCGACCTATAGAGGTTTGGTAGATATTAAGCCTGGAGCGACAGGAGCTGTGACGCATATTGAGTGTGACGCTCTCTTGCTTGATGATATTTCGGGTTCTGATACGATTCCTGATATTCGTTGTGGAAATACCGAGTCTATTGTTGCGCATGAGGCAAGTGCTGGAAAGATTAATGAAGATGATTTGTTTTATTTGCAGTCACGAGGAATTGGAGAAGAAGAAGCTGCTGCGATGATCGTGAACGGTTTTATTTCTCCTATTGTCAAAGAGCTTCCACTCGAGTATGCCAGCGAGATGAATGTGCTGATTAGTATGGAGATGGAAGGAAGTATTGGGTAAAAATTTTATATTATTTGCAGCCCTTTTCTCCCACTGGGAGAAAAGATTCAGATATGAGGGCTGAATAGGGTACACCATATGCTAAAACTTGATAAAAAAACAGTATCCGAACTTGAAAACTCTTGAGTGAAAAAACTGAAAGTATTTTTTATCGAGGCTGGATGTTCTGGGACGAAGATAGATATGACGAGTGAGTTTGAGTTAAATGATGAAATAGATAAACTTGAGAGTGAATATACATTTGAATTGTATGTTCCTAAAACAGATAAGCCATACTTAGAAAATGCTCGAATTACTCGCGTCATCAAAGCGGATCATACGGGTAAAGAGAAAATACGATATATATTTTCGAGTAATGAGGTGGAGGATAGGTGTGGCTGTGGGACAAGCTTTGCCTTTGAAAAAGCAGTTCCCGTGATTGATGTAGAAAAATTGAAATCACTGAGAGAAAATTTTAAAAATAAGAATATTTAAACTATGAATCTTACAGAAAACAGACTTTACACCAGCGACGAATTGACGGCTGAAGTTCATATTGAAGCTGGAGTTTCAGTCATGATTTTTGATGAAGCAGATGTACTGACAAAAGTGACTTTTGGGGTATGAGCCAGTTTGCAATATTTTGGATATTTTGAGCAAGAAGCTGCGTATCATAAACACTTTCTTATAGATGGAGAAGATGCTCGATGTGAGGTATATGCACTCTTGAGTTCAAGAGGGGAAAATATTACAGCAAAAATACACGGAGAACTCGCAAAGAGTCAGAGTTTTTTAGATATGCATATTGTTTCCTTTGTTTCAGATGGAGGGATAATAGATCTTGATGGGATTGTACATATTACGGAAAATGTAGAAAAAGTAGAGTGATACTTGGTGGAGGAAAATATTTTTCTTGGAGAGCGTGGAAAAGTTCGTGGGCTTCCCACGCTTCTCGTACATAGCAATGATGTTAAGGCGAGTCATGCCTGTAATATGGAAAAAATTCCCGATGCGAAACTTTTTTACTTGCGAAGTCGAGGACTTCCGAAAGAAGACGCGACGATACTGATGCTCGAGAGTTATATTGCAAAAATATTTGGAAAACTCGAAGTGGTAAATGCAGATTTTTACAGTACAATACAAACAAGAATTTTAGAACGAGTAAAACAACAATCATAATGCATACTATAAAACAAGATTTTCCGATATTTGGGACACATCCTGATTTAGTATATCTCGATAGTACCGCAACGAGTCAAAAACCAGCACTTGTTATTGATGGAGTGGCTGAGTATTTGCGGAGCAGTTATGCGAATATTCACAGAGGAAGCTATGAAATTTCTGAAATTTCTCAGAAGCTTTATGAGGATTCTAAAAAAATCACGGCAAAGCATATTGGAGCAGAGAATTGGAGAGAAATTATATATACCGCAAATTCTACCTACGCACTGAATATTTTATCGCAAAGTATTTGGAGAACAGGGCTGTTACAAAAAGGGGATAAAGTGCTTGTGAGCATGGTAGAGCATCATGCAAATATCGTGCCTTGGCTCATTCTCAAAGAAGATTATGGAGTAGAAGTTGAGTTTGTAGAAATACATGATAATTTTTCTCTGAATCTTGATGATTTGAGGTCAAAACTTGATGCAACAGTCAAAATAGTGTCTCTTACGCATGTTAGTAATACGACGGGACAAATATTTGAACTGGAAAAAGTAGGAGAGATGCTTGATGAGGTGTATGGTTCTCACACAAAACCTCTCTTTATTGTAGATGGATCGCAGAGTGTTCCACACTTTCAGGTAGATGTGAAAGGCATTGGCTGTGATGCTCTGTTTTTTACGGGGCATAAAATATTTGCCGATAGTGGAATAGGAGTGTTGTGGGCGAAAGAATCTTTATTGAAGCAGCTCAAGCCAGTATTTTCAGGAGGAGGAGCGATTGGACATGTGAGCTGTCAGGAATTTTCTCATAGCCCGACTCTTCCAGATGCATTTGAGCCAGGAACTCCTAATCTCTCCGGAGCTGTAAGTTTACTCAAGGCTTTTGAATATATAGAAAGTATCGGGGGATATAACAAACTCGAAGAAATAGAACATGAATTAGTAGTATATGTTTTGGAGAAGTTTGATGCCCTCACCCTAACCCTCTCCCAAAGGGAGAGGGGACGAGCTGCAAATGATACACATACAGCTCTCCGTTCTTCCAAAGGACAAGTGGAAGAAGGAACGCAGTGACTATCTGGAAGTTGAAGCAAAGCAGAGGAGGAAGCTGTAGCCTCCCTCTCTTGAAAAGAGAGGGAATTCAAGGGTGAGTTTTGAAATTGAGGGGGCTGTGTGCAAAAATGACAGCTTCACCTTATTGGATGAAGCAATCCCAAAACACGAGTATGAGTTTTCACTTTTTGTGTAGAGGGAATACACAGTTTTGATATTTCTGACTCTCTTGCGCAGCACAATATTTGTATTCGTGCAGGACAGCACTGCGCTGAACCATTTATGACTTCACAAGGTCTTTCTCATACGTGTCGAATGAGCTTGCATATATATAATACTCGGGAAGATATTGATAGATTTTTTGAAGCTCTACAAGAAGCTATAAATGAGCTAGGATAACTCATTGTTACCCCCGATACTTAATATAAAGGAAGAAAATTAAAGAATAATAAAACCATGTATAACGAAACGATAACATTTTATTCTAAGACTCCACCAAATAAGGGAGTACCTGAAAGATATGATATTTCTTTTTGGGAAGAAAATAGAACCTGCGGAGATGATCTCAAGGTATATATTTCTTTGGAAGGGGATGTGATACAATCTTGGTCTTTTGAGGGAGATACCGCGATTATCACCACGGCTTGTGCGAGTATTTTTGGAGAAAGCATTGTTGGGATGAAAGCTTCTGAGGTCTTTGAGCTTGGATATAGTTATATTGAAGAACTTGTTGGGATGCCGATTTCTGAGAGGCGAAAACAAGCCAGTGTACTCGGGCTTTTGACGACACGAAATGCATTACATACCTACTTGTGAGATGGGCAAAAAGATAGTTTTGATACTGTTTTAGCGCTATAAATATGATTAAACTCAGTCAAACATGAGATGATGCATTGAAAGCTTTGTGCTATATTGCTGACAAAGGGAGTTTAGTGCAAATAAAAGATATCGTAGCTTCGCAAGGGATGAGTGAAACCTGTCTTCGACGGATTATTGCAGATTTGAGTAAAGCAGGCATACTTCAAACGAGACAAGGGAAATGAGGAGGAGTCATGCTAGCTCGAGGAGCAGAGACGATTTCAGTATATGATATTTTTTTAGCAGTGGGGGAAGAAATGGGAATTACGGATTGTACCAAAGGAGAGAGCTGTGACAAACAAGAGCATTGTTATACCACTGATGTTTTAGGCAGTTTGCAAAGATGATTTACCAGTCTACTCAAGCTCCACACACTCGATAAAATTGTAAAAAAATAATCTCCTTTTCTTTCCACTTTCTACTTTCAACTTTTAACTCTTAAAAAACTCTCAGAAATTTTCTGAGAGTTTTTTAGTTATTACGGTGTCTTATTTTCCTTCAGGGTTGAGGTCAAGTTTGATACCAGGTCCCATAGCGTTACATACGACTACAGAGTTGATATACTTTCCTTTTGCTCCTGATGGTTTTACATCTTGAATGATTTGTAAGAATGTGTTAAGATTTTCTTCAAGTTTTTCTTTTCCGAAAGAAAGTTTTCCAAAAATAGAGTGAACATTTCCAGCTTTATCAGTTTTAAACTCAAATTTACCTCCTGCAATATCAGCAATAACTGCATTCAAATCTTCTCCAACCGTTCCTGTTTTTGGATTTGGCATGAGTCCTTTTGGCCCGAGGACTCTTGCGATTTTCCCAAGGTGTCGCATCATAGATGGAGTAGCCACACATACATCGAAGTCAAGAGCCTGTTTTCCAGCTGCGATATCTGCGATGAGTTCTTCTCCTCCTGCTACTGCAGCTCCAGCTTTGGTAAGCTCTGCTGAAGAAGTGCTATCTGAAAATGCACAGATTTTTGCGACTTTTCCAGTTCCGTGAGGAAGTTTTGCAGTTGTTCTAATCATCTGATCTTGATGTTTTGGGTCAAGATTGAGATTAAAGTGAATTTCTACCGTTGGGTCAAATTTTACGGTATTTGTTTGTTCTAGGAGCTCAACAGCTTCTGAAACAGAGTATGACATTCCTTCTTTAAGGAATTCCATAGCTTTTTTGTATTTTTTACCAGCCATAGTGTAGTAATAAAAAAATAAAAGGTACAAGCGTCTTTTGAGTAACCCTCTTTTGTCCTTTGGACATCTCTTCCTTAAGTATAAGGGAAAGAAAAATGGATAAGACTTCCTTTTGCAAGGCGAGAGAATTATACGAAAAAATTTGAAAATGCAAGTTTTATTTTTTCTCCACTGGATCATATCCTCCCTTGCTCCACGGCATACACCTGAGGATTCTCCCGAGTCATTTGAGCGTTCCGAGGAATGCTCATTTTTTTGCGATGGATTCTATCATATAGTCGCTACAACTGGGGAAATGCTTGCAGTAAGGAGGATTGTTTTTCGCCCAAAAAGAGTGGTCGGGAGAAAGGTATTTTTGGTAGATCTTGACGAGTCAAATAAGTGTTTTTTGAAAAAAATTCATATGTAGAGTGTTCTGTAGTTAGAACTCTCTCTTGAATTCTCTCCCTTTTCAAGGGAAAGAGACAACAGACTAGAATGCTTCTTGTAGCCCCTTTCTCTTAATAAGAGAAAGGATTCAGGATAGAGTTTGAGATTGTGTGAAAAATCACTACAATAGGAGTATATTTACAAGTTATAAAAAAACAATGATAGGATATATTTCAGGGGAGATTTTAGAAGTTTCGGATACGAGCGTTTTGTTGCTTACCAGTTCATGAGTGGGTTATGAAGTAGGAATAAACGAAATAACTTTTGCGAGTTTAGCAAGCAAGCAAGAGGCAAGCTTGTATGTGTATCACCATATTACAGAGGGAGGACAAGCTTTGTTTGGCTTTGAAACACTGGAAGAAAAGAAATTGTTTACCGAGCTTATTAAAATATCTGGAGTAGGGGGGAAAGTAGCACTTCAAATACTCTCTCTGGGGAAAACCAGATTGATAGAAGCTGTGCAAAATGATGATAAACAGACGATAGAAAGTATAAAAGGAATTGGGAAAAAAATGGCAGAAAAAATAGTACTTGAGCTCAAAGATAAGGACTTTGTAAAAAGTTATGTTTGAGAAAGTAGTTCAGTATCTTCTTCCCTCAAGCAAACGCAACTTCCGGCGAGCCTTTTGGAAAATATTTCTTCTACGCTCCAACATATGGGTTACCAGCCGAGAGATATTGAGCGAGTACTGGCACATGTGCCAGAGCAGTATGAGAGTGTGGAAGATATTTTACCTTTTATGATTCGAGAGCTTTCATAGACTCACTCCAGCCTTCTTCATAAAGAAGAGGGAGATAATTTAAAATATGTATGAATATATCAATATTTGCATCCATTTGATGCCAAAATCTCTGAGATGAGCTGATCCTCAAAAATGAGATTACATTGTTACAACAGGAGTTTTGAACATCCCTCTATTCTTCAGACATTTCCCTCAATAAGGAAGACATAAAAAGTCCTTCATCAATGAGGAATATATCTGCGAAGCAGGAGGGGGAGATTTTTTTCAAGGTCGCAAGTTATGACCCTGAAAATCCCATTTTTGACATCCCAAATACTCGTTATTTTGAGTATTTTCCACTGTGAATCAAGCAAGCAAAAAATCTCTGGAGGAATATACACAATTTTTTTACCTTTCTGAAAGTGATAGCGTGGTCAGATATTGTGGTTATTGGATGAGGAGGAATTATCTATGATAGTGAACTCCAATCAGTATGAAATCCTTTGAAACAGTGGCTCTTTCGTGTAAGTATCGCAAAACTTTTGAGAAAAAAAGTATATTTTTATGCTCTGTGAATCGATATTAAAGATTCAAGAAATAACAAAATACTCAAAAAGCTTTTTAAGAATGCTTGGAAACTCACCGTACGAGATACAAAATCTCAAGAGCAACTAGAGCATGTTTGAATTTCAAGTGAGATCGTAGATGACCCAGTGATGTCTGAGTCATGAAGACAAGGGGAATCTCAAATTCTTTGAGTATACTCATCTAAAAATTTTACACTCAAAGATTTTGCAAACTATGATTTTCACGGCAAAGAAGTCTGACTTGCACTTCGAAAATGATATATTGGAAGCAGTGGAGATGAGCGGGTAGAAAGGCTTTTAGTAGAAGAGCTGTGTCAGTACATAGAACAGAAAGGAGGAAAAATAGTATTTCTTCCTCATAGTCTCCATGCACGCGATATTCAGGCAAATGACGCTACATTTATGAAGGATTTTATCACTCCAGAGAGAAACATATGTGGGAGCTTGCAGGAAGTGTATAAGTGGTATCGCTCACATGAGTCTGACCCCAGAAGTATGATACTTTCTATGCGACTACATAGTATTATCTTGAGTTATGTGTATGGAATAGACCAGATAGTCCTCAGTTATTCTCAGAAGACAGATGAGGCTATAAAAAAACTCTCAAAATAAATTTGAGAGTTTTTTGTTTACAATGACTTAGTTTAGCTCTGCAAATACAGAATTAGCTGCATTAGAGGTTTCACTGGAAAGTTTTCCCCAACCTGTCCATGCTTGAGCAGAAGCATATGTAGTAGTTCCATCTGTTGCAAGTGTTGCAGTAGAATAATCAAGATTTGCTTTTTTATAGGTTTCTACATTTGCGAGGAGAATGTATGCAGACTGTGCGACTCCACTTCGTCTAAGAGTTGCATATCCAAACGAACCAGCTGTAGCACAAGGTGCTGTTACATTTTTTGATTGTGGATCAACAGGAGCTGTTCCTCCCTTGAGCATCTCTGCAAGTGCTGAGTTTACAACCCCATCACTATCACTGAGACAACCATTTGCAGTTCCATCTATATCTGAAGTATTACTTGGTGCAAGTGGGTAAGCTCCAGTATCTGCATAAAATGTTTCCAGTACGGCTGAAACACTTCCAAGCCCTGCAACCCGTGCTGCATCTCGTGATCGTGCTTGAGCTCCTGTGAGTTGTGGCACGAGCGAAACGGCAAGTATTCCGATAATAGCAATAACCACCATAAGCTCAATCAATGTAAACCCTTTCTTGTGTGTAGTAAACATAGAAATATTTTTTATTATTAAAATAACGCCGTTTATTATAACTTGAAAGAGAAAAATAGCGAAAAAGAGAATAAAAAAACTATTGCGTTTTAATATAAAGCATTTATAAATATTTCTTGAAATATAAAATATTTTTCCTATAATCCTCCCATTATTTTTTAGAAATTATATATGAAAGTAGAAAAAAAGATGTTACCAAAGTCTCTCGTAGAATTGACGATAGAAGAATCAGCGAAAAATGTTGCAAAATTTCGTACACAAGTTATTGCGTCTGCAAGTAAAAATGCGGATATAAAATGATTTAGAAAAGGAGCGAAAATCCCTGAAGCAGTGATTGTTCGACAAGTGGGAGAAGAGGTGATTGCTCAAATGACGATAGAAAAAGCAATTGAAGGGACATACAGAGATACACTGAGAAAAGAAAAACTTATGCCCGTTTCACAGGCTGAGATTCAGGAAATTATATCTCAAGATCCACTAAAAGTGAGGATTCAGGTAGAAGTATTTCCAAAAGTTGAAGTAAAAGACAGTTACAAAAAAGTAAAACTTAAAAAGCAAGCTGTATCTGTGAGTGATGAGGAAGTACAGGCAGCTCTTGCTGATATAGAAACTCGTTTTACGCATTTTCATGATACTGACAAAGTACATGAGGCACACATGGGAGATAGAGTGACGATTGATACTGATGGCTATGAAAAAGGGAAACTTCTTGAGTCCACTTCTATGCGAGACTATCCACTTGTTTTGGGATCAAATTTGTTAGTACCAGGATTTGAAGAAGATATGGTTGGGATGAAGGCTGGAGAAGAAAAAGAGATTGATGTGACCTTTCCAAAGGATTATCACAATACTGCGTTTGCATGAAAGAAAACGAAGTTTAAAGTAACTGCAAAGAAAATAGAACATGCTCATAAACCAGAATTTACTCCAGAGTTTATAGAACAACTTCGAGGGAAGAAACTGAGTCTTGATGAGTTTAAAGAGCTTATTAGAGGGGAGCTTCTTGAAACAAAAGAGGCAAATGATGCGATGGAGCGAGAAATGAAACTGATTGAGGAGCTTTTGAAACATACAACCCTTGATCTTGGTGACAAACTTGTGAGCCAACAAACGCAGCAGGTATTTAATGAAGTAAAAGAAAATATTGCAAAAGATGGAATAAAAGTTGCAGATTATTTGGCTTCTCTCGGTCTTTCAGAAGAGGAATATAAAGAAAAACATATCAAAGATACAGCTGTGAGAAGATTGCAAGGAGAGCTTATCTTAAATGAACTTATAAAACATGAAAACATCGAAGTTTCTGATGATGAAATGAAAACAGAAGTAGAGAAGATTGTATCAAAATATGAGTCTCAAGATGTTCTCAAAAGACTTCAGGAACTTTATGTTCCTGGAAATAAGTATTATGAAGAACTCAAAAGAAGAGTAGCATTTAGAAGATTGATTGATAGCTTTTTTACAGCGTAAGTTTGTTTTGCTTATACAAAGATATATTTTCTTCCAGCTCGTACAAAACTCGACGCATCGTAGATGCGGACTCGAACAGTTGTACTCACTTTTAGAAAATATATCTTTTTTTACTTTTTCTTACTCGTATAAAACTTAACTCATCGTAGACTCAGGACTTTAAAAGTTGTATTTACTTGTAGAAAATCTCTTTTTTTACTTTTTTCTCTGTTTATATAAAGCTAGAATAGTTACATAGAGAAAGGATTATCGTATGATTTTCATAATTCCATCATCACTATCTATCTGAATGATTTGATAATTCAGATTTTTTTCTTCTACAAAGGTATAGAGATCTTCCATTTTATGACGAAACTTTATGACATCATCGATAATGATGATTCATCATGTTTCGGTTTTATCCCATACGAGCTTGAGAAATGTGAGACTGGCTTTTTTAAGTCCATCAATAAATACAAAATCATAGCTTTCATCTAAAAGAGGGAGGATATCTCGTGCATCTCAAAAATAATGAGAAATAAGGTGATGTACATCTGCTTTTATAAAATTTTCTCCAGCTTCTTCATATGCAATTTGGGAAAATTCGATAGAAGTAATATGTCATCCCCAAGACTCTATTTTATCAGCAAATTGAATGGTAGAATAGCCATTTGCACTTCCTATTTCGAGAATACGATGGGCATGAATTTCTTGAAGTATGTTACGCAAAAATTGTGCATTTTTTTCTGAAATATTAGGAATATCATGCTTCTCCCCATAGCGTTTGAGTGTTTGTAAAAACTTTTGTCTTTTCATTATTTTGCTTAAAAAATAATTTTTTAGAACAGATGATATGCGAATCGCAAAAAAAGTAAACGAGAAAAAAATTTGCCTTTTCATAAAAGAGTCTCTATAATCAGAAGGTACTTTTATTATTTATATATTATATTTATGAAAAATATTGTAAAATCTGGTCTCGCTCTTGCCTTTGTGGGACATGCATATGCTGCGAGTGCTATTGATGTGAAATCGACTCAAAATACAACAAAAGGTGATAATATCACTGATGGAAATTTCGTTGATACACTCAATAATATGCTTGGTTTTCTTGTAGGGCTTCTGTATTTTATTGCTGTACTTTTTGCTCTTTGGGGAGGATTCCAGATTTTGACTGCTGGAGGAGATGAAGAAAAAGTAAAAAAAGGGAAAACCACTCTTATTCAAGCAGTGATTGGACTGATTGTTATCTTCCTTGCAAGTCAAATCATCTCTTGGGTTATTTCTATATTCGGTTCAGGAGGAGCTGCTGTAAGTTAATAAATATATATTTATGTTACTACGATATACCATTCTCTCGATTCTTGTTTTCTTTTCTATGACCACACTGTGATTATCAGCAGGTGATGCTGAGAGTTTGTTTGGAACAGAAAAAATAAGTAACACGCTTCGTAATGGTTGAAATGATATTGTGCTTACAGCAGATAATATGTTAGGATATTTAGTATGACTTTTATACTTTATAGCTGTGGTGTTTGCTTTATACGCTGGATTTACTATTTTGAGTTCTGGTGGAGATGAGGATCGAGTAAAAAAAGGAAAGAAAATACTTATTTATGCCCTTGTTGGACTGATTGTTATCTTCCTTGCAAGTCAAATCGTTACTTGGGTGATTGATGTTATGGGAAGTGATGATATAGTTGGACCATAGCGTGAAAGTATGTTTACAAAAAAGAGAGATTTTTTTTCAAATCTCTCTTTTTTATAGGTTTTATGAATGATTAAAAATCATATCATTCATCTTCTATTTCTCCTTTTTCTGAAAACTTTCCCTTGAGTCACCACCCCAATATAACACCTGTTATAATAGACACCATAACAAGTTGCCATGTGCGTAGGTTATAAATATAGACATATGCAGGTTGGTTTAGAACCATATTTTCAACAAGGAGGATACATCATGAGAGTATTCCAATAAGGATAAAGATAGTATGTATGTTTTTCATATATTTTTTCAAAAAATAACAAGTTCTATTATAGACTCTCTTGTGTATTTTCCAAATTTTTCATCTTTACTTTGCGTATATACTCAGTAATATAGCCAAGACATACTCTTCTGAGTCCTTTTGGACATCTTCTCTTTCATACGAAAGAGGAAAAAATATTGAATAATATACAACTATGTACAATCACCAAACAATAGAAAAAAAATGGCAAAAATATTGGGAACAACATAATACCTTTGCTTCAAGTAATACGAGTTTAAAACCAAAATATTATACGCTCGATATGTTTCCTTATCCTTCGGGAGCGTGACTGCATGTAGGACATCCGAAAGGATTTACCGCAAATGATATTATGGCGCGTTATAAACATGCCAAAGGGTATAATGTGCTCCATCCAATGGGTTGGGACGCTTTTGGTCTCCCTGCGGAAAACTATGCTATTAAGACAGGAACACATCCTCGCACGACAACAGATAATAATATTGCAACCTTTAAACGGCAACTCAAATCATTGGGATTTTCTTATGATTGGGACAGAGAAATAGACACGACAGATCCAGAATATTTTAAATGGACACAGTGGATTTTCTTAAAGCTTTTTGAAGCAGGATTGGCTTACGAACAAGATTTGCCTATTAACTATTGTCCAAGCTGTAAAACTGGACTTGCTAATGAAGAAGTACTTGCGGATTTTAGTTGTGAGCGATGTGGGGAACAGGTGGAAAAGAAAAAAATCAGACAATGGGTGCTTGCTATCACCAAATATGCCGAAAGACTCCTGAAAGATGTTGATGATCTTGATTGGCCAGAAGGGATTAAAGATATGCAACGAAACTGGATCGGAAAGAGTGAGGGATGTGAGTTTGAGTTAATAAAGAAAGGTGATGATAGTAAGTCTATAAGAGTCTACACTACACGAATAGACACGGTTTTTGGTATGACCTATGCCGTGATTGCTCCTGATCATCCAGATGTGCAGCACTTTATTTTGGATAAGCAGAGAAGCGATTGTGAAGCGTATATTGATACCGCAAGCAAGCAATCTGATCAAGACAGAACAGCAGATGACAAGGAAAAAACAGGAGTATTTACCGGAAGTTATGTAGTCAATCCCTACAATGGAGAAGAAGTTCCTCTTTGGATTGCCGATTATGTTCTCGGTTCTTATGGAACAGGAGCGGTTATGGCTGTCCCAGCTCACGATGAGCGAGATTTCGAATTTGCGAAGAAGTATGGGTTGCCGATTCAACAGAGTGTTGCAAAAACTTTTACAGATACTTCTTGAGATTTTACTCCTAAGAAAGAGAAAACAGATGAAGAAAGAGATTTAATTTTATGAATTGTTAAAAATCCTAAAACGGAAGAATATTTATGTTTGAAATGGAAGAAAACAACTTGGCAGAGTTTTGTTGTATGAGGTACAGATTGAGAAGAATGAGAATTAGCAGCAAGAAGGGAAATATATGAAGAAACAGGTTATAAAAACTTAAAGTTAATAGAGTCTTTATGAAAAACTAGATCGTATCACTATGCTCCGCATAAAGATGTAAATAGAATATGAAATGTAGAATGCTTTTTATTTGAGCTTTTGAATGAGGAAAAGGAAGAAATTTCTGAAGATGAAAAAAATAAGCATGATGTTTATTGGGTTCATGAAACAAAAGTAAAAGATTTTATTAACTTAGAAAATAATATTTTTTATTGGAATAAAATTTTTACTCAAGTAACATTTACAGACTATGGAATCTTAGTAAATTCCTGAGAGTTTAACGGACTTACTTCAGAGCAAGCAAAAGAAACCCTCACAGCACTGGCAGAAGAAAAAGGCTTTGGACATAAAAAAGTAAACTACAAACTTCGTGACTGGCTCTTTTCTCGTCAGAGATACTGGGGAGAACCAATTCCACTCATTCATTTGGAGAGAGACGATGTTCGAGCACTTCCAAGAGTGACAAGTTTAGATGATGAAATGGAGGCAGGGAAAGCGTATGTGCTAAAAGAAGAACCTCATCTCAATAGTGAGGTCGACCCACGAACTCTTTGCTCAAAATGACAGGTAAAGTCCCTCGTAATAGACGGAAAAATCGTTTCAAAAATCTACTCGGGAATCTATACAGATATTATTTGTGATTATGATTTGCCTTTAAATCTTCCAGAGGTAGAAGCCTATGAACCAGCAGGAGATGGAAACTCTCCACTGGTAAAAGTAGAAGATTTTGTGCATATAGAGCTTGCCAGTAACCTAAAAGGAAAAAGAGAAACCAATACCATGCCTCAGTGGGGAGGATCATGCTGGTATTATCTTCGTTTTATGGATGCAAAAAATCCTGATGCGCTTGTAGGAAGTGAGGTCGAAAAATATTGGGGACAGGTCGATAGTTATGTGGGGGGAGCGGAACATGCGGTACTGCATCTGCTCTATGCGCGATTTTGGCATAAATTTTTGTTTGATATTTGAGTCGTTTCGACGAGCGAACCTTTTTACCGACTCAAAAATCAGGGAATGATTCTTGGAATGAGTTATAGAAATAGTAAGTGAAAACTTATAGCAAGTGACCTTGTAGAAGAAAAAGATGGAAAATACTTTGATATAGAAACAAAAGAAGAGTTAGAAAAGATTCCTGCTAAAATGAGTAAATCACTTAAAAATGTGATTAATCCAGATGATATTGTAGAGCAGTATGGGGCTGATACCCTCCGAATGTATGAGATGTATATGGCAGATTTTAAGGATTCTGCTCCGTGGGATACGAGTAGTATCGTTGGAGTACGAAGGTTTTTGGATAAATTTTATCGTCTTATGACTCAGCCCTCACCCCTTGCCCCTCTCCCAAAGGGAGAAGGGAAATCTCAAGCTTCTGATGAAGAAAAAATGAAAACACTCCATAAAACCATCAAAAAGGTAGAAGAAGATATTGAAAATTATAAGTTTAATACGGCTATTGCCCAAATGATGATTCTTCTCAATACGGGAGAACCACAAGATCCAGAGAAAAATCGAGAATGGAAGAGAAGTTTTATACAGCTCTTACATCCCTTTGCTCCACATATGGCAGAGGAATGTTGGGAAGTGCTTATGACATCCCCTCAATTCTCGTCAACTGAGGGGAAAGTGAACCCAAGTGAGCAGGGGGAGTTTCATAAAATATATTTTGCTACGAAAAATACTTCAAAAATAGAAAGAGCACAGAAGCTTCTCTCAAAACTGAATCCAAATGCTGTGATTGAGAAATATGATGATATTATTGAAGTAGAAGAAACAGCGAAAACTCCTCTTGAGTGTGCACTCCAAAAACTTGAAGTGTATAAAGGGAGAGATATTGATGCTCCGATTGCGGTAGCTGATACCGCAATATATTTTGAAAATATTGATTTTGATTTTGAGCCAACAAAAGTAAAAAGAACTGCTCTCGAGCTTGCAGGGAAAAAAGAATCAGATCTCAGCGTTGAGGAAGTGGCTGAACTCATGATAGCATATTATCAAGAAAAAGCTCATGAAGCAGGAGGAAAAATAGATTATTACTATAGAGATAGTTGGGCTGTACTCTATCCAAATGGAAAAGTAAAAACCTTTGAATACCGAAGAGAATATACTCTCACGGATACGCGAGAATGAGAACTCAAACCTTATTTCCCGATGGCAAATCTCTATGTCTCTAAATATACAGGGAAGAGACATCATGAATCTACCGATGAAGACTTTTTTGTAGAGTTTGCAGGTCAAAGCGAGGCACTTTCAGAACTTTTTGGTTATCAAGGAGATTCTATATTTTTCACTGACTGGCCAAAGTATGATGAAGCCATGACGGTAGACAGTGAAGTGACTATCGGAGTGCAAGTGCTTGGAAAACTCCGTGGAGAAATCCAGATTTCTAAAGACGAAGACAAAGATTCAGTACTCGCAAAAGCAAAGGCAAATGAGGGAGTCGCAAAATGGCTTGAAGGGAAGGAGCTTGTAAAAGAGATTTATGTACCTGGAAAGATTGTGAATTTAGTGGTAAAATAAAAAAAAAGAGTGAATTAATCACTCTTTTTTTGGGGTTTCTTTTTTTTCTTATTCTGTTTGGTCTCACAGTAGGGACATATTTTCCAGCCTTCGCGAATCTCTTTACCGCAGGTGCTGCAGCTATGTTTGAGAGACTGATGGCAGTGGGGACAGATAACAAAGTCATGTTCTACATCAGCGTTGCAATACGGACAAATACTATCATCGTTTTGCGCATGTTCAAGTCTTTCGTATACCATTTCAGAGAGAATTTCAAGATTTTCTTCTACTTCTTTGGTAAAATCATTGTATATAACGCGACGAGGGCGAATGAGGAGATAGAGAAATATTCACGCAGGAGAAAAGAGAATAATAATGAGAATAGAAATAATGCGATAGAGGGCATTGTGAGTCCGAGAAGAAATATCTGTTGCTACCCACAAAATCAGGATACACCAAACAAAAATAAAATAGGCAATAAAAAATTTTATCATAAATTCGAGATTTATCATTTCCCAAAAGAATGCGTAGATAGGATGCATACTATTATTTCCAGGCATAATTATCGTAAATTATCGTATTTCCATTTTTCAATTTCTCGGTGATTTCCAGAAGTTAAGACGCTCGGTACTTGGTGTCCTCGGAAATCTTGAGGACGAGTATATACAGGATACTCTTTTTGTCTATCAAGTTTTTCTCAGAAGCTTTCTTCTTCATGTGAAATACTACTTCCGAGAGCTCACGGAAGTAAGCGAATCATACTATCCATGAAGACTTGTGCTGCGAGCTCTCAACCGGTGAGTACATAGTTTCCAAGTGAAATTTCATAGTTTACAAAAAGATCTATGATCCGTTGGTCAATACCTTCATAGTGTCCACAAATGATAATACACTCTGTGAGTTTTTGAGAAAAATTTTCTACACTTTCTTGTTTGAGGGTTTCTCCACTCGGGGAGAGGTATATAACAGGGATTTTCCCCCTTGTCTCAAAAATGGATTCTATTGCTCTCGCGAGTGGTTCAGGGGCTAAGACTTGTCCATGCATACCAAAAGCTTTTTCATCAACATGCCCACTCTTTTCTGGAGCAAAGTCATTGAGTTTATAAAATTGCACCTCAAACACTCATTTTTCTTTCGCTTTTCACACAATGCTGGTTTGCAGAAAACTCTCAAATGCTTCAGGGAATATAGTTATGATATGGAATTTCATATTTTCATTATGTGTAAGACAGATTCAAGGACTTGTTCAGGACTTTTACTTGCATCAATGATATGGTCACAATATTTTTTCGCTTGTTTTCTCTCTGTTATGGCACTTTCAAGTCGATTTTTGATATCATCTTTTGATCCTTCTGGGTGACGCTCGAGATACCTTCGAATCATTTCTTCACTCGGAACATCGAGAAAGAGAGCTGTGTAGTATTTTTTAAAATCGGGATGCTTTTCTTGCAATTGCTTGAGTCATTTGGTATCGATTTCTTTTATCATGGTATGTTGCTGCTGTAAGCCTCTTTCAATATCTGATTTTTTAGTTCCATAGTAGGCCACTTTATGCACCAGTTCATATTCTAAAAAATCTCCTGCACTAATACCTGCTTCAAATGTTTCTTTGGAAATAAAGTGATACATATCTCCGTTTATTTCTCCAGGACGCATTTCACGCGTCACATATGAACGAATAAATTCAAGATTTTTGATATGCTGTTTTTTGAGATTGTTTCGGAGTGTACCTTTTCCACTTCCAGAAACCCCTACAATAAAATATAGATGCCCAGCCATAATGGTTATATTTGACCCCGGAGTCAAATTATGAATATAGGTACACGATTCCGGGAGCGCGTACATAAAATTTGCTTGCTAGTATAGTGAAAATGTTGAAAAATAAAAATTTGCCTTATCCAAAAGTTTTTGGATTGGTATAAATGGGAGTATCTCCAAGATGTAAGTTTGTATTTTTTCAAAAATTTGCTTCCTCTAAAACAATACAAGGGTCAAAAATGATTCAACTACATTTTGAGCTTTGTTGGTATCATGGTAGAGATATTACTTTTCAGATAGGTGGAGTTCCAAAATTTCCTGTATTTTGAAATTCTTTTTCTCCCATGAGAACATCTTGAGTCATTCCAGCATATGAAAAAGCATTCGGAGTTTGTGTATGTACTTCAAGAGAACTGTAGTCTTTCCATATATCGTGTTGAAGAGGGGAGAGAGTAGTAGAATGATTTTTCTTTCGCTTATAATGTAGGGACTCATCTATATAATCGGCTCGAAGAAATATTACTTCTCTGTTTTTTGGGAGAGCTTTCATGTTTCTTGTAAGTGCCCCTGAAAGAATTTGTTCATAACTGACAGGATACTGTGTGTTTTTTCAGGTATTATACATAAAATACCAGCCAAAAAATAATAACAATCATACAAGAATAAATATTCGATACATGAGAATCTTTCATTTAAGAGAACTAAATTACTATCATTATAATATATACAAAAATAAGTCAAATTTCCTTGACAGAAAAGAAATATCTTATATTATTACCTCGTTCTCTCTTAGGAGAGGATAAGGGTCGGCAGGGGGAAGCCCCTATCCAGAAGTCTCCCTGCCGGCTTGCTCCATAAAAAGGTCATTTTATATGCAGTCTTTTTATGAGAGTATCTTGATGCCAGCCGCAAGGCTGGTATTTTTTATGTCCTTTGAATTCAAAAAAAAAACAGATGTATAGAACATCTGTTTTTTGCAGTAAGAAGAAAATATTATTTCTCTACTTCACCGTCTTGTACTCCATCATCTTTTTTGTCTTCTGTGCTAGAAGTATCTGCGTTATTTGCAGAAGTATCAGCTTGGGCATAGATTTTTTGTCCGACTTGCATGAGAGTTTCTTGGAGAGCTTTTGAAGGAGCTTCAAAGTCTTCTTTTGTAGCATCTGCTTTTGCTAATACATCTTTTACGGCTTTTATTTTTTCTTCTAGGAGTTTTTTATCCGCATCATCTATCTTATCGGCATTATCTGCCATGAGTTTTTCAGCTTGTGCGACTCCTGAGTCAGCCTGATTACGAGCATCTACAAGGTCTTTTTTCTTTTTATCTTCATCTTTTTTTGCTTCGGCTTCTTTCACAAGTTTATCTACTTCGGCTTCGTCCATACCAGTGGATCCTTGAATAGTAATTTTTTGTTCTTTTCCTGTTCCTTTATCTTTTGCGGTTACATGGAGGACTCCATTTGCGTCGATATCAAAGCTCACTTCGATTTGTGGAACTCCTCGTGGAGCAGGAGCGATACCATCGAGCATAAATCGTCCGAGAGATTTATTATCAGCAGCCATTTCTCTCTCTCCTTGGAGGACATGGATTTCTACACTTGGTTGGTTGTCCACAGCTGTAGAGAAAGTTTCTGTTTTATTCGCTGGAATAGTGGTATTTCTTACAATCATAGGAGTTCGTACTCCACCCATAGTCTCGATACCGAGGGTAAGAGGAGTAACATCGAGTAGGAGTACATCGGTCACATCTCCTCCGATAATCCCTGCTTGGATTGCAGCTCCCATCGCAACTGATTCGTCTGGGTTAATTCCGGTATTTGGTTTTTTCCCAAAGAATGCTTCTACTTTTTGCTGTACGAGTGGGACACGAGTTGATCCACCAACAAGAATAACTTGATTGAGATCTCCGGTAGAAATTCCTGCATCTTTGAGAACCGCTTTACATGGAGCGATAGATCGTTCTACGAGATCTCCAATAAGTTCTTCAAACTTTGTTCTGGTAAGTGTCATCATGAGATTCTTTGGACCAGCTGAGTCTACGGTGATATATGGGAGGTTAATATCATAGTCAGAAGTCGTTGAAAGCTCTTTTTTTGCCTTTTCTGCTTCATCACGAACTCTTTGGAGTGCCATTGGGTCATTTCTGAGATCAATCGCTTGATCTTTTTTAAACTCTTCAATAATCCAATCAGTAATCACTTTATCAAAATCATCTCCACCAAGGTGTGTATCACCATTGGTTGAGAGAACTTCAAAGGTTCCTTCTTCAGAAAGTTCGAGGATAGAAATATCAAAAGTACCACCACCGAAGTCGTATACTGCGATTTTTTCATTTTTTCCTTTTCCAGCTCCGTATGCAAGAGCTGCAGCTGTAGGTTCATTTACGATTCTTTTTACATCGAGTCCAGCGATTTTACCAGCGTTGATAGTTGCTTGTCTTTGGTCATCGTTAAAATAAGCAGGAACGGTAATAACGGCTTTTGAAACCGTAGAACCGAGAAATTTTTCTGCATCTTCTTTGAGTTTCATGAGGACATGTGCTCCGATTTCTTCTGGTCGTACTTCTTTTCCATCAAATTTAATAAGAGCAGCCCCATCTTTTCCTTTTACCACTTCATAAGGAACAGATTTAATTTCATCTTGTACCTCATCAAATTTTCTTCCGATAAACCTCTTTGCTGAAAATATTGTCCCAGCAGGATTGGTGATTGCTTGTCTCTTTGCCGGAGTTCCAACGATAATACTTCCGTCTTTGTTTGCCACGATACTTGGAGTGGTTCTATTTCCTTCTGCATTTGGGATGATTTTTGCTTCTCATCCTTCCATAAAAGCAACGGCAGAGTTGGTTGTCCCGAGATCTATACCAATAATTTTTCACATAAATATATAAGTTAAAAGTTAAAAGTCGAAAGAGAAAAGTTTCTCTTTGAATAGTTTTGTTATACCTTGTATTATTTTGTTATTCTGCTTGTAGAACAACGTTTCCCCAAAAAAGGGAACATCCTTCCTCTCATAAGCCTACAAGGGTTTGAGCTCAAGAAGAATTATGCGTATTGTATCAGAAAAAAATATTCCGTCAAAACTTTTTTAGCACTTTTTTACTTTATGTGCTAATATGTAGATTACAGTGTTTATTTTAAAGGAAGATAGGCTGATATTTGCAAGAGGAAATTAAGTATGTTATGCTTGTATTATATATTTCTTATTCATACATTTATGGGAGAAGTTGTTACATTTCCTTGATCTCATCATATGAACTCTCAACAAGATTGATGAGATATTGGAGCACATTTTGAGTCGGAAATAGAAGCTCAAGCGCAACATCAAGAGATTGTTCAGTCGGTAAATTTTTTTAGACGACAATTTCCAAGTTTTTTTATGAATCCAGCTGAGATGGTTTGATTTTTAGAAAAAACTCGAGGAAGAGTGGAAGAGATAGAAAAACAAGCAGCTTAGGCTGTTACCATAATATAAAAAATTAAGTTTTAAAATTTTTCTCAAAAAAAAGAACTCCTCAGGAGTTCTTTTTCACTATTTTACAAATGCTACCACTTTTTTAAATACTTCTGGGTGGCTAATGGCCATATTTGAAAGTACTTTTCTGTTGAGTTTTACTTTTTTCTTATACAGAAGGTTAATAAACTTAGAATAGGTTGATCCTTCTGCTCTTACCGCATTGTTAATACGAACCGTCCAAAGTCTTCGAAAATTTCTTTTTTTCAGTCTTCGACCGATATAGGCGTTTGTTCCAGCTTTCATCCAAGCATTTTTTGCTCTTGAGAATACTCTTGAATTGAGTTGTCTGAATCCTTTTGTTGCCTTGAGTATTTTTTTATGACGCTTTTTGGTCATAAGAGCTCGTTTTACACGTACCATAATTATTATATTATTATATATTGTAGGGAACTGTTTATAACTGTTCCGTTCTTGTTTTTTGCATGGAATGGTTACAAACCATTCCCTACGGTATTACCCTCTGAGAGAATGAGGAATTTGTCGTTTAATTTTCTTTACTTCCGCATCCGCAACAATAAGACCGTATTTATTTCGTCCTTTTGCTTTTGAAGATTTATTTGACAGTAAATGTCTTTTACATGCTTTTCCGAGCTTTATTTTCCCAGAACCTGTTACTTTGAGTCTTTTTTTAACTCCACTTCTTGTTTTCAGTGACATAAATACTTAGTTAATAGTTAATATTTTTTTTAAATGTCTATTATTTAATAGCTTTCATCATAACATTGAACATATTTCCACTTCTTTTTACTGGAGCATCAGGCTTATAAATATCTTCAAGGGATTCCACAAAACTTTGTATTTTCGTCATAGCGAGGTCACCATAATGGTTTTCTCTTCCTCGAAGCATAAGACTTACCTTGAGTGGATGTCCATCTTCCGCAAATTTTTCAGCTTGTTTTCTCTTTACTGCAAGATCATGTTCTCCAATCTTGAAAGTAATTC
>PDWI01002453.1_pt1 | contig 27767 bp, 23 predicted proteins | sample 1430891 | NCBI WGS metagenome assembly PDWI01 (sample SAMN01162508, study PRJNA174530) | Oral metagenome, whole genome shotgun sequencing project. | biome: Marine environment; feature: Marine mammal; material: Swab sample of the gingival sulcus; isolation source: swab sample of gingival sulcus... | reverse complement strand
TTTAATGGAGGAAAGATGGAAAATTTATATACACTGGGTGTAGATGTAGGTTCTACTGCATCTAAATGTGTGATTTTAAATAATGGTAAGGAAATAGTAGAAAAGGTAGTTATAGATGTAGGGGCAGGAACCAGTGGACCAGAACGTGCCATAAATGCGATACTAGAGCAAACAGGACTGAAGATGGATGATATGAAGTACATCCTAGCTACTGGATATGGGAGGAATTCTTTAGAGACTGCCCACAACCAGATGAGTGAGCTAAGCTGTCACGCCAAGGGAGCGTACTTCCTATTTCCAGAGGTAAAAAGTGTAATAGATATAGGTGGACAAGATGCCAAGGTGCTCAGGGTAGGACCAAATGGTATGATAGAGAACTTCGTAATGAATGATAAGTGTGCAGCAGGTACAGGCAGGTTCCTAGAGGTAATGGCTAGGGTCCTAGAGATAGGAATAGACGATATGGGTAAGCTACACTTTGAGTCTACAGAAAGGGCTAGTATAAGCTCGACTTGTACAGTATTTGCAGAGTCAGAGGTCATATCCCAGCTATCTAAGAAGACCAAAAAAGAAGATATAATAGCAGGTATACACTACTCAGTAGGAAAGAGGGTATCAGGTTTAAGTAATAGGGTAGGGTTAGTAGACCAAGTCGTAATGACAGGTGGCGTAGCCAAGAATGCAGGCATAGTAGATGCCCTAGAGGAGGCGACAGGACATAAGCTTCATGTGTCGCCACTTGCCCAGTATAACGGAGCTATAGGGGCGGCCTTATTCGCCTATGAGAAATATTTAAGAACGTTGTAATAAATAAGACCTTGATAAATGCAGTCTTTTCACTTCACAGCGACAAGCGACTTGTTCAGGTCTGTACGCTGTAGTACTATCCCTTCACAAGTCGGTCGCTCTTCAGCAAAAATACAAGCATTTAGCAAGGTCTTTAGGTTATAAAATGGTATGTACCTTGGTCGTGGGCATTGTATTTGCACCCGTTTTTCATCTATTTATCACGTTCTTTAGTTTAAAAATTAGTAGAGATAATTTATAGGTAGGGTATTGCCATAGGCAATATCCCACCCCGAAAGTCATTGCGTAGCAATCGGCGAAAGGGGACCCCTTTCAAAATATTATATAGTTTTCAGCATAAAACAGCTCACTGATATCCTAATAAATATGAACCTATATATTTTCTCGTGCAACCTTTTCTCGTACAAGTAATTATATATATAAAAATTATGACTTTTCTTCTTCTAGTGTTTTTGTTGTGATTATATTATACAGATTTTTAGAATCACTTGATCATTTTTTTATTATAGACCTCGATTTTAGGTGTAAATATTTTAATGTAATATAATTATGTGTTTCTAATTTTTATTTCAGGAGCAGTTGTGTAAGATTGTATAACTAATGAAGGATTTTTTATAATCCTATAGATAGAATCTGCTGCTCTAGTTCCTAAATGGTAAAAATCAATGTCAACAATACTAGGGCTAGGTTTGGTAATTATACCATAAGGAAAATCATCAAAAACTATTATTGATATATCATTTGGTATTTTTATTCCTAATTTATTAATATATGAAACAGTTGAATATCCAATGAAACTATTAGAACAAATTATACAATCAGGTTTATTTTTTAATAATAGGAGTTCGTCTATATTTTTTTCTATATCTATATGGTTTAATGAATTATATTTTATGTATTCATCCACAATTTCTATATCGTGCATATTCAAACTATCTTTGTATCCTTTTAAACGTTCCGAAAAAATTCGTTCACTAATATGTCCACCCATAAAAGCTATTTTTCCTTTTCCGTTATTTAAAAGGTGATCTACTGCTATTTTAGATGAAAGTTTATGATTTGTATCTATCCAAGATATAAAGGTTTCAAAGGATGGTTTTCCTAAGCAAAGTATAGGGAAATTATTATTTAGTATGATTTTTTCGATTTCTGGACTAAGAAGTGCACCATTTATAATTATAGCATCGAATGAATGGCTCGAAATAAAATTTTCTATTTCTGAAAGGTGTTCTTTTTTATTTTGGCTTAGGCTTGCGATGCTTGTATTATATTTTCTCTCTTTTAATTTGTTTGCGATACCACTAAAAATTTCAAAACTGTGTGGATTTTCAAATGCTTTTCCTTCATATAGCATATCTATATATATAATTGTATGTGATGATTTTTTGGAAAGAGAAGAAGCTATTTGATGGGGTGTGTAGTTGTATTTTTTAATAATTTCTAAAACTTTTTCTTTTGTTTCATCTGCTACATACATTTTATTATTGATTACTTTGCTTACTGTTGCAGTTGAGACGCCAGCTTCCAATGCAATATCTTTAATTGTTACCTTCATAAAAACCTCCAAATTTAGTAAAACGTTTTACTAAAAAAATCATTTAAAAGTCAATAAATAAGTGAAAATTTATTGACTTGTTTATTATAATTATATATAATCTAAGCATATTATATAAATATTGTATATTAAAGTAATTAAAAAGTCAATATTTTTATAAGAAGACACAAAATTTAATTAACAATATAGTAAACGTTTTACTATAAATGCAAAGAGGAGGAAATTATGAAGAAAAAAACTTTATCTATTTTTATGGTACTTACATTAGTTATTACTTTGCTTAGCTCTTGTGCTGGTGGTAATGAAAAAGCTAAATCAGATGAAAAAAAAGAAAAAACCGATAAGATTGTGGAGCAAACAAAAGAAGAAAACAAAGAAGAAGTAAAAAAGGAAGAAATACTTATTTGGCACTCTGCAGATGCAACTATCAGTCAGACAATTGAAGATGAATTAAATTCTAAATTAGAAAATGTCCACGTTACTATGGAAAGAAAAGATAATATGTCTGAAGCTTTAAAAATGGTAGGGAATGATCCTGATAATGCCCCTGATATGTATTTTTGGGCACATGATAAGGTAGGGGTTTTTGCACAGATAGGATTATTGGAACCAGTCACTAATATACTTAGTAAAGAAGATATGAAAGATATGCTTCCTATGACCGTTGAAGCTGGAGTTTATGATGGGGAAGATTATCAAGTTCCATTATATTATGAGAATCTACTTTTTATGTATAACAAGGATTTAATGAGTGAAGTTCCTGAAACTATGGATGATTTATTGAGTAAAATGGAAAAAGAAACTACAAATGATTTATATATATTTGTAGAGCAACATTCAACCTCTTATGTTTCAGCAGCTTGGATTCAAGGGTATGGTGGATATATTATAAATAAAGATAGAAAAGCAGGTCTTAATTTGCCTGATACTGAGGAAGCTCTTGAATATCAGAAAAAATTTATTCCATTTATGCCAGCAGATGGAGAGTATAATACGGTGACTACTTTATTTGCCGAGAGTAAGGCAGCATCAACAATAGGTGGTCCATGGTTAGTACCTGATATTAAAAAGGCTGGTATTGATTTAGGAATAGCTCCAATGCCAAAACTTCCAAATGGCGAGCCATTAAAACCATTTTCTGGTGTTCAAGGATTCTCTGTTTTAAAACATGCAGCAGAAAATAAAAAAGAAGTTTGTGCCTCTGTTTTAAAAGGTTTGATGAGTGAAGAACTTGGACTTAAATTAGCAGAAATAGCTAACTGTGCACCAGCTAATAGTAAATGTTATGAAAATGAAACAATAAAAAGCAATGAAATGATTATGACTCTTAAAGAAATGTCAAATTCAGTAATTCCTATGCCTAATGTACCTGAGATGGATGTTATGTGGGGTGTTACAGATTCATTATTAGCTGATATAAATAAGCAAGATGCAGATGTTGTTACTGCTTGCGATAAATATCAAAAAATGGCAGAAGAAGCTATTGCAGCTATGCAATAAAATGTTTAGACTCCTGTTTGGGTGGGATGGTATTATTGCTATCTCACCCAAACTATGAAACTGTATTTTAATAAAGATGGAGATGATAGGATGAGGGAGAAAAAGAGGAATAAAAATATTGTATATTCAATTCCATTTTTTATAGCTGTTTTTTTGATTGTTATAGTACCTATTACTTATACTTTGTATATATCATTTTTTAATATGAACATATACCATTGGGATAATTATAGATTTATTGGCTTTGAAAATTATAAAAAGGCACTATTAATAGTTGATTCGGGTTTTATACCAGCACTTTTAAGAACTATACTATGGACTATTCTTAGTGTTGGATTGCAACTATTGATTTCATTTTTTGTTGCACTTGGGCTTAATGTCGAGGGATTAAAATTAAAAGGTATTTATAAGACATTAATTATTATTCCATGGGCAGTACCAGCATATGTTTCTATATTGATATGGAGAATGGGTATGTTTAATACAGAGTTTGGATATTTAAACTCTATATTAAAAAGTATAGGTTTAAGTCCAATTAATTTTTTAGCTACAAATAAAATAGCCTTTATAAGTTGCTTGGTAGTAAATTTATGGCTTTCATTACCTTATATGATTACCATGATTGATGGGGCGCTTCAAAGCATAGACAGAAGTTTTTATGAGAGTGCTAGACTTGAAGGGGCTAGTTTTTTTCAAAGACATAAAAATATAACAATTCCTATGATAAAGCCAATAATGATGCCAGTAGTTATAATGACTACGTTTATGGCATTTAAACAATTTGATATTGTTTATTTAATGACTTTGCAAACAGGTGCCCATACAGGAGCAGATATAAATACAATAATTACATATGTATATGAAAAATCTTTTGTGACAAGTAATTATGGATATTCATCTGCTGCTTCAGTTATTGTATTTATTATTACAATATTTCTATATTTTGTTAGTAAAAAAATGGGAGAAAAAAGGGTATGAAAAGAAGGAAAAAGATAAGATTAGTACTCATAAACATATTTTTTATTATATTTTGTTTTATACTGTTAGTACCTATAATATATGCATTTTCTATTTCTATAAATGAAAGTAATAGTATTCTATCATCTGACTTAAGTTTGATTCCAAAGTCTATTACATTGAAAAATTATCATACGGTATTGTTTGAAAAACCGTTTTTATTATGGTTAAAGAATTCTATAATTCTCAGTATACTAACTGTTATTTTAACATTATCAGTAGTTATACCAGCAGCATATGTTTTTGCAAGACATGATTTTAAAGGAAAGAAATCTTTGCAGGAAATTCTACTTGTTTTAAATTCATTTCCAGCAGTTTTATCAATGTTTGCTATGTATAGGATTTTAAAATCAATGGGTCTTATTAATACAAGACTAGGGCTTTCATTGGTTTATATTGGTACTATGGCTATATTTGCATTTTGGAATTTAAAAGGTTACTTTGAAACTATACCAGTAGAAATAGAAGAGGCAGCTAGGATAGATGGTGTTGATGATTTTGGACTGATAAGAAAAATTATTTTTCCATTGGCAAGTCCTAGTATTATTATAACCTCTGTTTTGATATTAATTTTTGTTTGGAATGAATATATTTTTGTAACTATATTTTTGATGGGAGCTAAAAACTATACATTAGCAGCTGGTTTATATTCACTTCAGGCGACAGACTATACTAGAAATTGGCCGTTATTTTCATCAGCTTCAATACTTACATCAATTCCTATATTGATTATGTTTTTCATAATACAAAAGAAGATGAAATCAGGTCTTACAGTTGGTGGAGTAAAGGGATAAAGGAGAAGAAATATGATAGATAAAAGAGGAATTTTACACATACCGTTATCAAAATATGCATTTGCAAGTGCAGAGGATATTTTAACTATAAGGATAAGATCTACAAAAGGTGATGTAGAGAAAATAAATCTTTATTATGGTGATAGGGCATATCCAGAAAATCCAGTAGTTTTTACAAAAATAAATATGGAAAAAATAGCTAGTGATGAGTTTTTTGATTATTATAGTGCTACGTTTAAAAGTCCATATACTAGGGTTTGTTATTATTTTGAATTAATAGATAACGAGGAAAAAATATATTATTTTGCAGATTTATTTTTAAATGAAATACCTAAAGAAAGGTGGGAATTTTATCAATTTCCGTTTATAAGACGTGAAGAATTACAGGATGTTCCCTCTTGGTTAAAAGAATCTATTGTTTACAATATATTTCCTGATAGTTTTGCTAGTTCTAAAGAATGTATAGAAAATAATATCACTGAGATGAAGTATGAGGGTAATGAGATAAAGACTAGGCTTGGTGGAACTATTAAAGGGGTACATGAAAATTTAGATTACATACAGGATATGGGATTTAACTGTATCTACTTTAATCCTATATTTGTAGCAGGTGAATACCATAAGTATGACTTGCTTGATTATTTTCATATTTCACCTAATTTAGGAAGTGATGAAGAATTTAAAAATTTAGTAGATGATATTCATAAAAGAGGAATGAAGGTTATAATAGACGGTGTTTTTAATCATTGTAGTTGGTATTTTTTTGCCTTTGATGATGTGGTCAAAAATGGTAAAGATTCTAAATATGTGGATTGGTTTTATGGTTTAGAATTTCCAGTTATTAGACCAGATGATGATTCCAAACCAAATTATAGCTGTTTTGCCTATGAGAAAAAAATGCCGAAGTTAAACACTTCCAATCCAGAAGTTTTAGACTATTTTTCCAAAGTTGCTAGGTATTGGATTGAAGAATTTGGGGTCGATGGTTGGAGAATTGATGTGGCAAATGAGGTAGATAAATCTTTTTGGAGAGCCTTTAAAAAATCTTGTAATATAGCCGATCCAGATAGTATTTTAATAGGTGAAATTTGGGAAAATGCTGAGACTTGGATAGCTCCAGATTTATTTGATTCTGCTATGAATTATGATTTTAGAAGACACCTTAGGGATTTTGTTGCTTTAAATAAAATAGATGCAAAAGGGTTTGAAGCTAGAATAAGTCAAATGTTGCTTAGGTATCCTACTGGGATGTTAGAGGGTCAGCTGAATTTACTTGATAGTCATGATGTCAGTAGATTCTTATACTTATGTGAAAATGATGTTGAAAAAATGAAGCTTGCACTTGTATATCTATTTACTTCTAAAGGAGTTCCATGTGTTTTCTATGGTGATGAATTAGGAATAAGTGGAGTAGAAGAATTTGAGTATAGGGCTGCTATGCCTTGGGAAAATATTAGTGTAGACTTTAGAAGTTTTATAAAGAAATTAACAAATTTAAGGAATAATAAAACTTTTGTTTATGGAGATTATAAAACTGTATATTCTAATAGCGGTTTGTATATTTTTGAGAGGGCATATGAAGAGGTGAAATATCGAATTAGTATAAATGGGATGAATAATGAGGAAGAAATGCCATTTAGAGTAGATGAAAAAAATGTGATATTTACTAATAGTGATAAATTTGATAGACTGAGTGGAAAGTCATTTATAATCGAAAGGATATAAGTTTTGATTTTACTATTTGTTTTTGTTAGTAGAATAGTCATAGTGTAGGGTTTTAAGGTTCGGGTGCATCCTGAACCTTTTCTTAAAATGTATAGGTGTTTTAGATAATATTTTGGGAGGTTTGAAGTGGAGAAAAATAATTCAACTTTTAAGGATATAAGTAATGAACATTATTCAGGTAAATTAGGTTGCTTTTATACAAATACTAAAACTAATTTTTTTGTATGGGCCCCAGAAGCGGTAAAAGTGGAATTGAATTTATATTCTAATGGAAATGATTCTAATATAATTGAAAGTTTAGATATGAAAAAGGGTGATAATGGGGTATGGTTATTAGAGAAAAAAGGGGATTTAAACCATATGTATTATACTTATAATACATACTTCAAAGGTGGAAAACATAATTTAGAAATTGTAGATCCATACGCAAAGTCTGTTGGTTTAAATGGTGAACGTGGTCAAATATTAGATTTGGATGAAACTAATCCTGATGGATGGGAATTTGATACCAGATGTCTTTGTTCACCTGTTGATATGCAAATATACGAAGTTCATATTAGAGATTTTTCATCACATATAGATAATGGTATTAAAAATAAAGGGAAATACTTAGCATTTACAGAAAAAGATACCAGAACTTTTAACGGATTTAAAAGTGGTATTGCGCACTTAAAGGAATTAGGTATAAGTCATATACATCTTTTACCTACATATGATTTTGGTAGTGTTGATGAAAAAGGAGAAGGGAATTTATATAATTGGGGTTATGACCCAGTTAATTACAATGCCTTAGAGGGGTCTTTTTCAAGTAATCCGTATAAAGGAGAAGTAAGAATTAAAGAATATAAAGAGATGGTGAAATCTTTACATGATGAAGGTATAGGCATCATAGTAGATGTGGTATTTAACCATACATATAAAAAAGATTTTTGTTTTAATAAATTAGCACCTAATTATTTCCATAGACCGGATTCTAATGGTTCTTTTTGTGGTAATGATGTTGCTACAGAGAGAAGTATGGTTAGAAAATTTATAGTAGATACGATAGTTTTTTGGGCGAAGGAATACCATATAGATGGATTCAGATTTGACCTTATGGGGCTTATTGACATAGATACTATGAATGAAATAAGAAGAGAATTAGATAATATAGATGATAGAATATTTATCTATGGCGAAGGGTGGGAAATGAATACTAGACTAGTATATGATATAGATATGGCTATCAAAAGTAATGCTTCTAAAACAAAGGGGATTGCATATTTTAGTGATATTATAAGAGATTCTATAAGGGGTAGTAATTTTGAACATATGAAAAAAGGTTATATAGGTGGTGAACTTAATGAAGTATTAAATATTAAGGATGGTATATCTTATTCTAAAAGTTTTTCACCTTCTCCACTACAAACTATCAATTATATATCTTGTCATGATGATTTGACTATTTGGGATAAAATAAATATTTCAATGGCAGATGAAAATTTAGAAAAAAAGATAAAAATGAATTTATTGGCAGCAAGTATTATTCAAACGTCTCAAGGTGTTCCATTTATAATGAGTGGTGAAGAATTTTTGAGGACAAAAAAGAGAAAAGATGGAACATTTGATGATAATTCTTATAAGTCAGGCGATGCTATAAATGCCTTAGATTATAATAGAAAGTGTGAATATGAAAAGGTTTATAAATACTACAAAGATCTTATTCATTTAAGAAAAAATAATAAAGGTTTTAGGCTGTCATCTGCAAAAGAAGTAGCAGAAAATTTGGTATTTATCGAAGGGCTTGAAAGTGGAATAATAGCATATAGAATTTTGTCTCAAGCTAATGATGGGAAGGGAATTTTTGTTGCGTTTAATCCATTAGATAAAGAAGTAGAACTAAAATTACCTGATGGAAAGTGGCGTTTATTACTTGATGGTAGCCAATTTGATTTTGATTCACATAATTTTGTTGAAGAAAGTATTATTTTGCCTAATATATCAACTATAATTTGTATTGAAGAGTAAATAAATCTGTTCAATGAAGCATGATATATTTTAATTTATAGATAAGGATTGTTTGACTAAATTTATAAATTTACAGCCTCAAATCCTTACCTGTAAACCTAAGCTTGGCAAAGTCGGCTGAGCCGATTCTGGAAGCTATTCTGCCACTGTAATGTGTCTGAATCTCTGCTATTGAGAGGTTGGATGAGATTACAGTGGATTTTTTTTGATTTATCCTATCGTTGATTATTTGAAATAGTACGCTCTTTGAATAGTCGCTACGATTCTCGCTTCCTAGGTCATCTATGATGAGGAGATCGCAGTCTATATAGTCTGAAATCTTTTTGTCTACCTTATCGAACTGTATGTCCTTATATTCTTTTATAAGGTTGTAGCTAGTCATATATATGACAGAAAATCCCCTATCTATGACGCATTTAGCTATGGCGGAGCACAGGAAGGTCTTTCCGGTTCCAGGCTTGCCACTTATAAAGATATTTTCATATGACTTAGAAAAATTTTCACAAAAAGCCAGAGCAAACTTATAGTTTAGATTTGCGTAGTATTTAGGCGATTTATCACCTTGTTCGAAGTCAGAGTATAGACTTAGGTCGAAGTTCTGGAAATTTTGGTAGTCTAAAAGGGCAGAGATATTACTGTTTTTATACCTTAGATTTATAAGCTGTTTAGAAATGCAAGGGCAGAGTTTACCATCTATGTATCCACTATCTTCACAGTTTTTGCAGTCCCAGTCAGGAGAAAAATAATCGAAGTCTATATTAGCTTCTTTTATTATAGACTGTCTTTCCCTTCCTAGTTCTTTTATTTTGTTTTGTAAATCCTTAGCCTTCTTAAAATCTTTGGAAATAGAGGCAAGGACGGACTGAGGACCTAGAGACGTTATGGTCTTTTCTATTTCCAAAAGACGAGGGTACTGCTTGTATAGGTATGATTTTTTGTGCTCTAAATCCTTTATTTTATCTGCCCTTTTTATAGGCATAGATTTGAGAATTATGCCTAGATTACTATCATTCATTATAGGTTTTTCACCCTTTCTTCTAAGTCTTGTAAGCCCTTAGCCTCAATGGCGCCAAAGTCGTACTTATGCTCTTCAAACTTAAATGTGGTCTTTTTCTGATTAGGCTTTCTCTTCTTAGAGATATCCTCTACTATCCTAGCCTGTTCTAGGGTCTTAATTCCCTTGTGGTACCAGTTTTCTATAATCTTATTACAGTAGTTTATCTTGTGCTGTAGATCCTTGCTTTTTAGGAATTTATTGGTTTTTTCAGCAGCAAAATAAATCATATCATAGGAAAAACCATAGTCATAAAGCCATTTATCCATTAGAAATACAGCATCTTCATCTATGTGATATGCGTTTATATTAGGGCTTAGTGTCTTTAAAATGTTTTTATATGTATCTTGATTATTTTTACTAAATTCTTTTACTTCATCTAGATTTTTTAGTCCATGTTCAGCTAGCATTAGGCACTTAGATTCTAGTGACTTCACACTTTTGATACCACTATCAGCTAACTGCTCGACTAAAAACTCAAGTACATCGTAGTGTATTTGATATTTTTCCAATAGGTTTATAAGTATGTTAATATCATTTACATTTAGAGACTTTGAGAAATACTTACCTACTATCTTAGTGAAAAGAATGAAGTCAGGGTCAGTAGAGTACTTATCAAATAGGTCTGCGTCATAGCTTTTTTTGAATGGTACTATGGTACAGTCTGTGCTTTTAGGAGAAGGGCTTTGATTAGCTAGGCTAGACTGCACTATACCTATGGATTTTACCTCATTATCCTCTATAGAAGCAGTAATAAGTCCTTTTTTTGCCCAGTATTTAATAGCCTTTAGGACATCTGATTCAGTGATGTCTAGCTTCTTAGAAACTGTGCCAGTCTCGAAGTAGCTATCCCTACTAGAAAATAGTCTAAGTAAGTATATATATACCTTTATGTAGTCGCCATGGGCGCCTGCCATATACTTGTCGATGAATATGTTGTTTATAGGTGTGAAAAGATAATCCTCATGTGACTCTATCGAAATTGTACTCACTTCGTTCTCCTTTATAATGTATAAATTTATCTGTTTATATAAGTGTTAATTTTTATTTTATTTGATTTAATAAAGATTGTAGATAAAGGATAACGAAAGCGAGTTTTAAAGTCAATGGAAGAATTATACAAAGATTTTTCTGTAGATTTCTACCAAGAAAATAATATAAATTTGTGGATAATGTGTATAAAAAAATTTTCTTATTTAAAAATCATTTCGAAAACATTTCCGAATCTCTAAAATACTAGATTTTAATATTTTTAACACATGGTATTATGCGAAATAAAACTCACAAACAATTAACTGTATAAAATGTGAACAACTATGTGTACAATGTGGAAAACTACCTATTAAGTATCTGCTCACCTATTAAATAAACATTTCCAGCACCCATAGTTATCAACATATCATTTTTACCAAAGCTATTTAAAATATATTTTTTTAATTTTTCTTCGTCTGAAAAATAGTAAGCATTTTTATTATGTTTCAAAACTTCTTCTTTTAGGTCCTTTGAATGAATCTCTCCCAAGTCCTTTTCTCTAGCAGAGTAAATATCTATAAGCAAGACCTCATCAGCCTTTGCCAAAGACTCACCAAACTCCCTTAGCAGGGATAGGGTTCTGGTATAGGTATGAGGCTGGAATAATACCACTATTTTACCAGTGCAACAGTTCCTAGCAGCTGTGATGGTAGCCTCTATCTCAGTAGGGTGGTGGGCATAGTCATCTACTATGGCGAGGTCGTTTATAAAGCCCTTGTACTCGAACCTCCTCTTAGCACCCTTAAAGCCCATGAGTCCACGAGCTATGCTATCTATATCCACACCATGGTGTAGGGCACAGGCTATAGCACTAAGGGCATTTTGCACATTGTGTAGCCCAGTAACAGATAGGGAAAACCTATCCACAAATTCTCCATTTTGAATCAGGTCGAAGCTAGGGAAGCCCAGCTCATCGAAGCATATATTATCAGCGAAAAAATCAGCTTTTTCATCATCTATGCTAAAAGTTTGGACAGTTTTACCCTCAGTCATACCCTTTATATTTCTAAGGGAGTGATCTAGTATTAATATACCATTCTCAGTGGTTTTATTTGAAAAATTAACGAAGGATTTTTGAACATTTTCCAAGTTCCCAAAGTAGTCTAGGTGGTCAGCTTCTATATTTAATATAATAGAAACACTAGGGTCGAATTTGAGGAAGCTATCGAAGTATTCACAGGCTTCACTAATGATGAAGTCATCACTTCCTACATAGTAATTATTGTCTATAATAGGTAGGGTACCACCCACTAGTATAGTAGGATCCTTCTTAGCTTCTAGGTAGATGTGGCTAATCATGCTAGTGGTAGTCGTCTTGCCATGGGTACCTGCGATGCATATATTGTGTTCATAGTTCTTCATAATAGCGCCTAGCAAGGTAGCCCTATCCACTATATTTAGTCCTAGTTCCCTAGCCTTTTTAAGCTCTGGATTGTCCTCTTTTACCGCTACGGTATAGACCACTAGGTCTAGATCTTTTCGGATATATTTTTCATCCTGTGGGATGTTTACCTTTATACCTTTTTCTATTAGATTATTTACTATATCGCTATCTTGTATATCAGAGCCTGAAACCTCAAAGCCATTTAGCTGTAAAATGCTAGCAAGTCCACTCATAGAAACTCCACCTATACCTATAAAATGAACTGAGCAAGGCTCATTAAAATTAATATTCATAAAAACCTCCATATTTATCTTAATGTGGATATCCACATTGGGCTGAGCGAAACAAAAGAAATACACGCCCTAGCACAAGCCTAATTATACCTTAAAAAAAGATAAAAGAAAAACAAATCAGTTTATTTTTTTAAGTAAATGTTCTATAATATAGTAAAGAAAAAAAGGGAGAAAATGTAGATGAAGAAGTTTTTAAGCACATTTTTAGCATTGATTTTGCTATTTTCTGTGAGTGTAAATGCAGCTAGTGCAGATGAGGAATTTAGTGCAAAGCAGCTCAAGACTCTGGGGATATTAAACGGTTATGAGGACGGTAGCTTGAGGCTAGACAATCCTATAATAAGGAGTGAGGTAGCAGCCCTAGCTATAAGGATAGTCAATCCTTCAGATGAGGAAGTAGCAGGTGAATTCAAGACTTTTTCAGATGTAAGTTCTGACTACTGGGCTTACGAGACTGTATCTAAGGCGTATAATCTAGGCCTGATAAAGGGATATCCAGACGATACATTTAAACCATTAAATGAGATCAGCTTCGCTGAGGTAATAGCCATCATGGTAAATGGTCTAAAGGCTAGTGAGAAGCTAGAGGGTGAGTGGCCTATGAACTATATAAACAAGGCGAAGGACCTAGGTATAATAGATAAAGCTGATGATACTGACCCTGCCAAGATAATCACCAGGGGAGAGATGGCTGACATAGTATGGCATACCATCATAGTTAGACAAGAAAAGCCGAAGTCAAAGGATTGATTATGTCTAAGAAAGAAAAGGATACAAGGCTAGGCTATGGCTATGAGCTTATCTTAATACAGTCCATAGCACTTTCAGGAATTAGTCATATAATAGAAGAAAAAGAATCAGAAATAGAAGAGGTCTTTGGAAGTGATTTTATTCAGTCGGCCAAGTATTTATCAAAACAGGCTATAAGTTTAGAAGATTTAGAAGACCTACTTTCTTCATATAAAAATACACATATGTATAACTTAGGATATGCAGGGATAAACCGTCTGCTTTGGCAGGTCCACGAGGAAAACAATATCGGTATCTTGGTAAATATAGATGATATACCCATATCTAGGGAAGTCATAGAAATCACAGATTTTTATAGCATCAACCCATATGAACTAAGCAGCGAGGGAGCCTACTTAATAGCCAGCTTAGACCTAAGAGGGGTGCTTAGAAAACTAGAAGAAGCAGGCTTAAATGCTAGACGTATAGGAAACACCATGAAGGAAAACAGGGTAATAATAAGGGGCGAGGGAGTCAGACGTACCCTCAAGCCACCCAAAAAAGACAGCCTCGAAAGAGAGTAAGAAAGGAACAAAAATGGAAAAACAACTACTAGAATTAATAGAAGATAACGCTAAACTTTCCAACGAAGACTTAGCCAAGCTCTTAAACGTAGAAGAAAAAGAAATAGAAAAAGCCCTAGAAGACCTAAACAAAAAAAACATAATAATAGGACATAAAACCCTCATCGACTGGGACAAGACCGATGTCGATAAGGTAACAGCTATAATAGAAGTAAACGTAACCCCACAAAGGGGAGGAGGCTTCGACAAGATAGCTGAGAGAATATATAGATTCAATGAGGTCACAGCCTGTTATCTTATGAGCGGTGGCTATGATATAGCTGTTATAATAGAGGGAAGGACCATGAAGGAAGTGGCATTATTTGTTGCTATGAAGCTATCCCCACTAGAGTCAGTGAATTCTACAGCTACCCACTTTATCCTTAAAAAATACAAGGATATGGGTCAAATATTCGAAAAGGGAAAGAAGGATGAAAGGATAAAGATAACACTATGAGAAAAGATTTATTATCGAAAAAAATATCAAGCCTGCCTGCATCTAGCATAAGGAAGTTCTTTGATATAGTAACAGAGATGGAGGATGTTATTTCTCTAGGAGTGGGCGAACCCGACTTCGATACACCTTGGAAGATAAGGGAAGAGGGGATATATGCCTTAGAAAAAGGCCGCACCTTTTACACTTCTAACTCTGGATTAAAGGAGCTAAGACAGGCGGTTTGCAACTACTACTTCAGGCGCTTCAATGTCCTATATGACTGGGATGGTGAGTGCCTTATGACGGTAGGTGGAAGCGAGGGCATAGATGCCTTATTTAGAGCTATCATAAATGATGGGGATGAGATACTCATACCTGAGCCATCCTTCGTATCATATAAGCCAGCTATCATCTTGGCAGGTGGTGTACCAGTAACGGTTCCTCTTAAGGAAGAGAATAAGTTCAAGATAGTACCAGAGGACTTAGAGGGCAAGATAAATGAAAAAACTAAGGCCATAGTAGTATCCTTCCCTACCAATCCTACTGGAGCGGTAATGGAAAGAGAAGACTTAGAAAAAATAGCCAAGATAGCCATAGAGCACGACTTGCTTGTAATAAGTGATGAGATATATGCAGAGCTGACCTATACAGGAAAAAGACATGTTTCCATAGCAGAACTTGATGGGATGAAGGAACGTACAGCTATCATAAATGGATTTTCCAAGGCCTATGCCATGACTGGTTGGAGACTGGGCTATGTACTAGGTCCAAAGGACATAGTAGAATATATGACCAAGGTACACCAGTACGGTATCATGTGCTCACCTACCGTTAGCCAGTATGCAGCTATAGAGGCAGCTAATAACTGTGATAAAGAGGTTGAAGCCATGAGGGATGCCTATGACCTCAGAAGGAAGTTTATGGTGCAGAGTTTCAGAGAAATGGGGCTAGATTGCTTCGAGCCAGAGGGAGCCTTTTACCTCTTCCCTTCTATTAAAAAGACGGGACTTAGCTCAGAAGAATTTGCTACTAGACTGCTTCGTGAGAAGAAGGTAGCGGTTATACCTGGTACAGCCTTTGGTGAAAGTGGAGAGGGCTTCGTTCGCTGCTCATATGCATACTCCCTAGACGAACTAAAGACAGCGGTAGAGCGCATAGGCGAATTTGTAAAAGAATTGATTTAAAACTATCTACCGATAAGAATATCTATCAGATTAGGGGCCTCACTGGCCCTTTCTTCATATTCTAAAATATGATAATTATAGGCATTTATGCAGGTGGTCTTTCCCATGGCGTAGATGCGCTTAGCCTTGTAATCGTAGTTTAAGTGCTTGTGACCATGGATGAAGTAAGAGGGCTTTAGCTGTTCGATAATATCATTAAAAATCTTAAAGCCCATATGACATAGGTCATCACCATCTTCTACACCATAGGCAGGAGAATGAGCTAAAAAAATATCTATACCCTTATTCTTATATATAGAAAACTTAAGCTTGTTATAGCGCCTTATCATCTGGCGTTCCTTGTATTGATTTGGCCCATTAGAATAGCGCATGGAGCCACCGAGGCCCAAGACCCTGATACCCTTTATATTTACTACCTTGCCATCTATGCAGGTGCAACCAAGGGGTGGCTTCTTGTCATAGCTGGTATCGTGATTCCCCATAACATAGTAGAGGGGTTTCTTCACGACTGTGGTAACGTATTCTAGGTAGCTTGCCTTTAGGTCACCAGCAGCAAGTATGAAATCTATATCGCTAAATACCTTTTCATCATAGTATTCCCAGATGTATTTAGACTCTATGTCGGCTAAAAGTAAAATCTTCATATACACATTATAGCACAATAAACAAAATAATTTAAAATTTAAGTTTTATATTTTCTAATTTATGTTATAATTTAGTTTAGATAGTTTTTTAGGATTTATATTTTACCACATGGGTGGTAATAGGAGTGCCTTTATAGGCAGTAAAATTATGCAATTAAACGAGCTGTTGATTTACGACAAAATATTTATACAGTGCCATGATGCTCCAGATGCAGACACCATTAGTTCTGGTTTCGCCCTGTATAAGTTTTTTGAAAAAAAGGGTAAGGATGTCACACTTTTTTATAGTGGGCCTCGTACCATAAGTAAACCCAATCTACTGATATTAATAGAGAGTCTAGAGATTCCCATTGAGCATAAACTAAGTGGGGTTTGTGATGGCTTGCTTATAGTAGTTGATAGCCAATATGGTTCTTCAAACGTTACGGAGTTTGGAGCGGAAGCTATAGCTATTATAGACCATCATGAGGTCGAGAATAGATATAATATTGCCCTGGCCAATATCTCCCCTAAGTATGGGAGTTGTAGTTCCCTAGTGTGGAAGATGCTTCAGAATGAGGGCTTTGATTTCGATGAAAAAGTCGGTACAGCTCTGTATTTCGGTCTTTTAACAGATACAAATAATTTCAGGGAATTACGACATCCAGTCGACAAGGACATGCGTGAAAACATACCTATAGACGAGGTCTTGATTAGGCGTATGCTAAATTCCAATCTCAACCTAGATGATATAGAAAAGGCAGCAATAGCCCTGCTTAGAGTCTCCCAAAATATGTCTGGGAAGTTTGCGGTTATCAAGTCTAAACCATGTGACCCCAACCTTCTAGGCGTTATTAGTGATATAGCCATACAGGTAGATATTATAGAGGTTAGTGTGGTATATTCCATAAGCGATAAGAGTGTGAAGTTTTCTGTGAGAAGTTGTGTGGACCATGTTATGGCCAATGACTTGGCACGATATATAGTAGAAAATATAGGAAATGGTGGAGGTCATATCGATAAGGCAGGTGGCTTAATTAGTATAAAGCAATATGAGCGTCACTACGAGGATATAAATTTTGAGTCCTTCTTCCTAAGCAAGATTAAGTCGTATTATGAAGATTATCAGCTCATATACAATGTGCCTGATGACCTCAACCTATCTGATATTATTACCTGCCATAAAAAGGCCAATCTATGTGGGTATTATGAGGGTAAATATGACTTTGACCTCACAGTGCGTACCTTTGATGAGGATATTTTTATAGAAAAGAATACTCCATTTACCCTGGTAATAGATACTAGGGGCAAGGTGCATAAATGTGATATAAGGGATTTCGAAAAGGATTATATAGAGGTGGATGGACTCTATAAGTGCAACCTAGAATACACGCCTCACATCATAGATGAGGAGAATTCATATACGGTAAAGATGCTAGATGATTTAAGGGCCTGTGTACCAAATGAGAAAAGGATGTATATGGCTAAGAGGTTAAAGAGTCCTAAGAAGATATTTATGAAGCATAGTTCCCAAAAGTATTTGATTGGAAATATAGGTGATTATCTAATAATCAGTGAGGATAAAAAAGAGGTAGACCTATATACAGAAGAAGAATTTTTCCAAACATATGAAATAAATTAGAATAGTTGGAACAGATTTAAACTGTTCCACTATTTATTTGCCCTTCAAGTCGAAAAGACGTAAAAGCGCCAAAATATGCTATGACAGACGATAAGAGCTTCGGGTAAATCACCTTATGTAAAAAATTAAAAATATTAATGCTTTTGTAACGAAGATTTAAAGAATTTGTGTTAGAATAGTTAAAATACCTTAAACAAGAGTATATGTTTGGAGAAAAAGATGTTAAAGTTTTTGAGATTTATAGGGGTTTTACTACTTACAATACTTATTATATTTGTTGCCGCTAAGTATGTGACAAATGATGATGCCCCATATATAGAAGAAAGTGCAGAGCATATAGACAAGACAGAGGTCTACCCACTAGCAGATGAGGATAGCTTGGCTCTTATATTAAATGGAGAACTGATGAATTTGGAGCACTATCCTAAGCTTATAGATGGAAGTGTTTATCTGCCATATAAGTTTGTTCGTGATTATTTTAATGACGACTTTTATTGGGATGCTGTAGAGGGAGTGCTCACCCTTACCACTGTAAATCAGGTAATGAGGATGAGAACGGATGAGCTTACCTACTATGTAAATGATGAGCCTGCGGACTTAGAGATTCCAGTCAAAATATTGGCAGGCGAAGCCTACCTACCTCTTAGCTTGGTTCAGAAGTTTTCGGACTTTGACTTCAAGGTGAGTGGGATAAAGACCATAGTAATAGAAGATTTGACTAAGGAAAGACCAGTGGTAGTAGTTAAGCGCAAGGCTGTACCGCTTAGGTTTTTGCGTGATGACAGTTCGCCTATAGTCGATACCGTAGAGTCAGAAGAAGTCCTCAAATACATGTCTGGTGATAGGGTTTGGACCAAGGTGCTTACAGATGAGGGCTTGGTCGGATATATAAGGACGGCGGATGTTGAGCTGACTAAGCTAGCAGGAGAGCCTTCCAAGAAGGAAGTATATGATTATGATAGGCGTATGAGCTTCGATGGCGGAGTGAATCTAGCTTGGCACCAGATAGGTCATGTAGATGCTAATGCCTACTTAAAAGAGGTCTTAAAAAATGTCCATTCCCTAAATGTAATTTCGCCGACTTGGTTTAGCTTCAAGGAAGCAGATGGAAGCCTTGCCAATGTAGCTGACCTAGACTATGTAAGGGAGGCACACGCACATGGCTTGCAGGTATGGGCACTATTTAGCAATAGCTTTGACCCAGGGCTTTCACATGCTGTTTTAAGCTCGACTTCAGCTAGGCAAAAGGTTATCAAGCAGCTCCTATCCTTTGCTAGCATATATGAGCTAGATGGGATAAATGTAGACTTCGAAATGGTAGCTAAGGAAGATGGAAGGCACTTCGTCCAGTTTATGAAGGAGCTTACACCCTATCTTAAAAAGGCAGGTCTAGTCGTATCTGTAGATATGTATATACCTAGTGAGTGGACAGCCCACTACGGTAGGAAGGAGCTAGGAGAGATAGTTGACTATGTCATGGTTATGACCTATGATGAACACTGGTCGACTTCACCGAAGGCAGGTAGCGTAGCTAGTCTGGGCTTCGTAGACAAGGGTATAAAGGATACATTAAAAGACGTACCAAAGGAAAAGGTCGTACTTGGATTGCCGTTTTATAATAGGGTCTGGGAAGAGTCCAAGGCAGGCTTGTCATCCAAGGCCTATGGTATGGACTATACCTTTAAACTCTTTAATGAGCAGGGTGTGAAGTTTGAATGGCTAGATAAAGAGGGTCAGTTTTATGGGCAGTATCGCAAGGGTGATGTCCTCTATAGGGTTTGGCTAGAAGATGTAAACTCTATAAAAGAAAAGATGAGCGTATATGATAAGTACGACTTGGCAGGTGTAGCCAGCTGGAAATTAGGCCTAGAAAACGACGGAGTCTGGGACACCATAGCAGAAAATTTAAACTAAAAAAAAGAAAAAACCATGAAAACAAATATAAAAAAAGCAAATCAAAACTCCATAAAAGAAGCCGCCGCCTTGCTGAATGCAGGTGAGGTCATAGGCATACCCACAGAGACCGTCTACGGCCTAGGAGCCAACGCCCTAGATATACTTGCAGTCAGACGAATCTTTGAAATAAAGGGTAGACCCATGGACAATCCCCTCATAGTCCACATAGGAAAAAGAGAGGATGTCTTTAAGTACGCCCATGTCACAGCTAGGGATGAGGATATAATGGATGCCTTTTGGCCAGGACCACTTACCCTAGTTTTAAAGAAAAAGGATGTCATACCAGCTGAAATAACAGCAGGACTAGACACTGTAGCTATTCGTATGCCAGAAAATCCTACAGCAAGGGCTATAATAAATGAGGCAGGACTAGCTGTTGCTGCCCCAAGTGCCAATATTTCAGGCAAGCCATCACCGACTAGGGCAGAGCATGTAAAGGCTGACTTAGACGGTAAGATAGCCCTAATAGTAGATGGAGGAGCGGCTGAGGTGGGCTTGGAATCGACTGTTTTGGACCTTTCTAGTGATAAGCCAGTAATACTCAGACCAGGTAAGGTAACTGCAAGTGACCTAGCTAGGTGGGGAGTGGTTGAAAACGATGCCAAGTACGTAAGTGAGAAAGAGGCCCCTAAGTCACCAGGAATGAAGTATAAACACTATGCTCCAAATGCCCAAATAGTGGTCTATAAGGGTGAAAGGGAAAAAATTATTGCTGAGATAAATCAAGATATAGAAGAATATCTCTTTAACAGTTCTAGACTTGGTGTTATAATAGATGGTGAAGGTGAACTTGATAGAAGTGATGTTCACATTTATAAGATAGGTTCTTTGGAAGATGAGGAGTCGGTAGCCAAGAATCTTTTTGCTGTGCTCAGACAGTTGGATGAAGATGGGATAGATGTGGCTTTGGTACCAGAGTTTAGGGCTCAGGGTATAGGTAAGGCGACTATGAATAGGCTATTAAAGGCTGCGAATTATAATATAAAAGAAGTCTGATAAGGAGTAGGAATGTTAGGAATAGGAAGCGACCATGGAGGATATGAATTAAAGCAGGAAATCATATCCTATTTAAAAAGAAAAAATTATGACTACAAGGATTATGGCTGCTATGATGCAGATGCAATCGACTATCCAGATGTAGCCAAGCCTTTGGCGCAGGACGTAGCAGCAGGCAAGCTAGAGAGGGGGATACTCATCTGTGGAACAGGTATAGGTATTTCCATAGCTGCAAACAAGGTAGAGGGCATAAGAGCTGCCTTGGCACATGATGTATTTTCTGCGGAAGCTACTAGACTACACAATGATGCAAATATACTTTGCATGGGTGGTAGAGTAGTGGCAGGAGGCCTTGCCGTCAAGATAGTAGATACCTTTTTAAATACAGATTTTTCAGGTGATGAGAGGCATCTTAGAAGGATAAATAAATTAGAAGATAAATAAATTAATCAATTAGCTGAAAGGAGCAATAATGGGAAGAGTAATAGTGATGGATCATCCATTAATTAAGCACAAGATAGGTGTACTAAGAAGAGAAGAAACAGGTTCAAAGGTATTTAGAGAGTTAGCCAATGAGATAGCTATGTTCATGTGCTATGAGGCTACTAGAGACCTACCACTTAGGGATGAAGTTATAAAGACACCTATATGTGATACTACTGTTAAGCAAATAGCAGGAAAGACACTTGGAATCGTGCCAATACTTAGAGCAGGACTTGGTATGGTAGACGGTATGCTTAATATGGTTCCTACTGCCAAGGTAGGTCATGTGGGACTTTATAGAGACCCAGAGACTTTGCAACCAGTGGAATACTACTGCAAGTTGCCATATGATGCACCAGATAGGGACATATTTGTATTAGACCCAATGCTTGCAACAGGTGGTTCAGCAATAGCAGCTATAGATTTTATAAAAGAAAAAGGAGTTGAGCGTATTAAGTTTATGTGCTTGATAGCAGCTCCAGAGGGCGTAGAAGCACTTAAGACAGCTCATCCAGATGTTGATATTTACATCGCATCCTTAGATGAGAAATTAAACGACCATGCTTACATAGTACCAGGACTAGGAGATGCAGGAGACAGGTTATTTGGGACTAAATAGGACTTGGTAGTTTTGAGAGGAAAAGCACTTCGTTAATAATATCTAGAAAGAAAACTTTATGAAAGAATTACTACAAAACTTAAATACAAATTTACTATACCTAATAGTATTAGTAGTGTCATTTTTTATCTCTATGATACTGACACCATTTGTGATTAAGTTTGCCAAAAAAATAGGGGCTATTGACCATCCAAAGGAGAGGGGCGTTCACAAGGAACCCAAGCCTTTGGCTGGGGGTATAGCCATAGTTCTTAGCTTTATAATCACCTCACTTATATTTATACCAAATTCAGTAAGCTATGATAAGAAGCAGTTTATAGGTATATTGATAGCAGGTATATTGATAGCAGGTGTGGGATTTTTAGATGACCTTTACCAGCTAAGTGCTAAGAAGCGTTTGGTAATACAGATAGCGGCTGCAGTAATAGTTATATTTACAGGAACGAGGATAGACTGGTTCACATGGTTTTTCTCTGAGTCAGGCTTCCTATTCTTAGGAGCTCTCAGCAATATCATTACTGTTATATGGATAGTGGGTCTTACCAATGCTATGAATTTAATAGATGGACTTGATGGCTTAGCGGCAGGTATAGCGACTATAGCTGCGATAAGTTTCTTTGTAATATCAGTAATATTTAGTGCGCCTATAAGTGCCATATTAGCAGCTATATTGGCAGGAGCTTGTATAGGATTTTTGCCAATGAACTTCAATCCAGCCAAGATATTTATGGGAGATACAGGCTCGACCTTCCTAGGATTTATGCTAGCGGTAATATCCATACAGGGTCTTACCAAGGGATTTACCTTGCTAACCTTTTTCATAGGGGTAGTGGTATTTGGTCTACCTATATTTGACACCTCCTTTGCCATAGTGAGGCGACTAGCAAAGAGACAGTCCATAGCTACAGCGGACAGGGGACATCTCCATCATAGGTTAGTAGACAAGGGCATAGGTCATAGAAATGCAGTCCTAACCATGTATCTAGTGGCAGCCCTATTTGGTATGGCAGGTGTTCTCTTTGCTATGAAGGACTTCATACTCACCATAGTAATAGTGGTATTGATACTGGGTCTATGGATATATGATATTTGCAAAAACAAGAGTAAATAATGAAAAATCTATTTGACTTGCTTGAAAAAGCAGCGAAGCAATCACCTAAAAAAATAGCGATAATTTCAGAAGATAGGATCTACACTTATGAAGAATACTATAAGTATTCATTAAGCATGGCTAGATATATTTCTGCAAATTTTCATGAAAAATCAGAGCCTATACTCGTGCTAGTAAATGATAGCGAGTATGAGCTCTTTGCATTTTTAGGAATACTTGCCACAGGCAGGATGTACATACCTATTAGTTCTACTTATAAGATTGAAGATATACGGAAAATCAAAGAGAAAATAGGGGCGAGTCTGCTCTTAGATGAGGCGAAAATAAGGGAGATTTTGGGAGAAGAGTGGGAAGAAAAAGTTTCAATAAATTCGAATCTAAATCCGTCCACCTCACTTGTAACTATTCGCGAAAGTAATTCAAGTGATGAGCCTGCCTTTGCTATGATGACTTCTGCTTCTACTGGTGAAGCCAAACTCTGTCTAAAAACCCACCGCTCCATATTAGATATGTGTGAAGTCTTTAATGAAAGCTTTGACTTTTCATCAGAAGATATTTTTATAAATATTACTTCCTTTGCCTTTGATACTTCCCTAAAATCTATTTACCTTGCCCTTTATAATACAGCTACATTACTACTTATAAATCCTAGAGATTTTACCACACCTAAGAAGCTAATAGATACAGTAAATAAGCATGGTGGAAATATATTATTTTCTTCGGTCTTTGCCATGAATTTGCTTGAGAAATTTAAGGCGTTTTCATATAAGTCTATGCCTAGCCTGAACAAAGTGCTTTTTTCTGGAGAAAAAATCCCTGCAAAAACACTTAAATACTGGCAGGAAAATATTCCAGTTACTTACGTGAACCTTTACGCACCTACAGAGTATAGCTTCAATCTTACCTACCATATAATAAAATCAGACGAAAATTACGATAATATACCTATAGGTAAGGCGTTTAAAGGCTCTGATATACTCATAGTAGATGAAGAATTAAACGAGGTAAAACAGGGTGAACTTTTAATATCTGGTTTAGGTCTAGCAAAGGGATATCTAGCTGATGAGGCTAAGACTAGGGAGAAGTTTATAAGACTAGGAGATAAGATATATTATTTGACTGGTGATTATGCTTACCTAGGTGATGATGGAAACTATTATTTCTTAGGTAGGAAGGATAATCAAATCAAGCACTATGGTTATCGCATAGAGCTAGAGGAGATAGAGCTTGTTTTGTCTGACTTAGCAGACATAGAGGAAGTGGCTTGCATCTATGATGAAAATAGGAAGGAGATACTTGCCATTATAAATACTGACTTGTCAGAAACGGAGCTAAGAACTCAGGTGAGTCGAATTTTGCCTAAGTATAAACAGCCTAAAAAGCTACTTAAATCAGATAATTTACCAAGAACTATAAATGGCAAGATAGATAGAAAAAAATTAAAAGAGAGATATATAAAATAATGGAAATCACCTTAGAACAAATAATAAAAACCATAGGAGAGATAGCATACATACCAGATTTAGATGGGGATACAGAGCTTATAGAAAGTGGACTTATAGATTCTTTTGACATGATAAGTCTCATTTCTGAGATAACTTATACCTATGGGGTAGAGGTTCCAGTAGTGGAGATAGACCCTATAAATTTCGCAACAGCAAGGGATATTTTGGAGACGCTAATGCGACTGAAGCGATAGAACTTTGCCTAAATAAACTGACAAGGGTTCGAATAATTCATCTTAAAGAAAGGAAGAGCAAGTGAGCCTACTTATACTAATCGCATTACTTAGCTTAGGGCTATACTATACAGTTTTTAAAAACTTACAGTGGCAGTTTTTGCTCTTTGTGAGTCTTTTATTATACGCATATTACGAAAAAGCTATAATAGTGTTTATCCTAATTACAGGCCTTAGTATATATTTTGCAGCTAGAAAATTAGAAGAAGATTCTAATAGACTATATTTAATTTTAGCCTTGGTATTAAATTTCGCTATACTTTTTGGTTTCAAGTATTTGGGTGTATTTTCAGATTTATTTGCTAATATGGGAGCTAGCTTATTTGAGTCTACAGACCTTTTTAAGAGCCTAGCCCTACCACTGGGTATATCTTTTTATACCTTTAAGTCTACATCTTATCTGATAGATGTATATAGAAAAAAATATCCAGCAGAGAGGAATTTTTTCAAATTACTTTTATTTATCACATATTTCCCAACCTTACTCCAAGGTCCAATAGACAAGTATGATAGGCTAAAGAAGAGCCTTTTTAAAAAGCATGAAATAGACTACGAACTTTTTAACAAGGGTGCCTTGCTTATCATTTTTGGTATGATGAAAAAACTCCTAGTAGCTGATAAACTCAGCCCATATATAAATGCTATTGTTTGCTCTTATACTAGATATAATGGGCTTACACTCTTTATTACCATGTTTGTCTTTGGTATACAGATTTATACCGATTTTTCAGGTGGAATAGATATAGTAAGGGGCGTTAGCTATCTTTTTGGTATAGACCTAGCCAAAAACTTCAACAACCCATATCTAGCGGTTTCGGTGGCAGATTATTGGAGGCGTTGGCATATGACTTTGGGCGCTTGGATGCGAGAATATGTATTTTATCCTATGAGCTTATCGAAGCCGTTTATGAAGCTAAATGTAAGGTCGAGGAAGAGCCTTGGCAAAAATTATGGCAAGATATTTGCCCTTATGATTTCTACCTTTATAGTTTACTTGCTTATAGGACTTTGGCATGGGTCTAGGATGATAAGTGCCTTATTTGGTATCTACTATGGCATAGTGGTTTCACTTTCCTTGTTATTAAAGCCTCTTAGAGAGAAAGTAGCTAGGAAGCTTAGTCTAAATAAATATCTTAAGTATTCATTACAGCTGATATGGGTGAATATCTTAGTTAGCATAGGTAGGTATTTTTCTAAGGCAAGCAGTCCAAGAGACTTGTATAATATGCTTGCTTATACAGTTAATAATTTTATAAATATACAATCAGACTTTATTTATGATATGCCTTCAGGTGCTCTTACTTGTGCGAGAGCAAGCCTTGGTGATATAGGTTTTTTTGAAGTTTTACCTATAGTTTTTGCCATTATAGTTATTATTATAGTTGGGATTATTAGAGAAAGAGAAGAGGATATTTATTCATATATTACGGAAGTCGTACCTAGGGTGTTCACATATGTGATAATCTTTGCTATAGTAGTATTTGTAATGGTTTTCGGTGTAATTTATGGTGAAATTACCGATATAAAATTTGTATATATGCAGTATTGATGTGCGAGGAGATATTATGATTACCCCGCAGGGTGTATGATGTGCCAAGCGAAGTGAAGCTAGGTTAATGTCTATGGGTCAGCGGGGCTGCATAAATGAACGGACGCGGGTGCGCATACACCCATATAGGGGTAATGTATATATGCAGTATTGAGGAGAAGATGATGAAACATCAGAAGAAGATATTTATAGCAGTTATATTCATACTTATCATTGCAGTGGGCATCATACCTGCGATAAATTATTTTGTCGACCCTTTTGGAGCATTTTCCAGGGATAACTTCTGGTACTCATATTCTATGACTAGGAATCCACGAACAGCTAAAATCAGTTATATAGACTCCCATGACGGCTATGATGCCTATGTGGTGGGTTCATCAGGTTCTAGCGCCCTTGTGGTCGAGAGCTTAAATGCGGCTACAGGTGAGAACTTCTACAATAGTTTCTTCTATGGTGCCTATATGCCAGATATAGAAAAAACCATATACTATTTAGTAGATAAAAAACAAGCAAAGCACATCATATTTCCTATATCATTTTCCTTTGTAGAGCCCCAAAAACTAAATATATCCATGGACAGGCAGCTAAATATAAAGGTTGATAAAGAAGATTATGTGAAGTATTATGTAGACTTCTTATTCAATGACCTAAGATACAGCTTAGAAAAGATAGAGAAGTACAGGGCGAGGTCACCTTTTCCAGAAAAAACAGCAGTATTTATAGAAGAGACTGGTAACTATGATAAGAGGGAGAGGGATGTAGAGAGCATTACAAACCTAGTTGACTACCTAGAAAAATATCCTGAGTTTAAGGATGAAAGAAGTCCTATTGAAATGGAAGATATGGACGAATTTTTCGAGAGTTTGGAGAGGGTAATAGACTATTGTGATGACAATGATGTTAAGCTAGA
>PDWI01002483.1_pt1 | contig 27793 bp, 25 predicted proteins | sample 1430891 | NCBI WGS metagenome assembly PDWI01 (sample SAMN01162508, study PRJNA174530) | Oral metagenome, whole genome shotgun sequencing project. | biome: Marine environment; feature: Marine mammal; material: Swab sample of the gingival sulcus; isolation source: swab sample of gingival sulcus... | reverse complement strand
GAAAGATAGAAGATAGAACCACTTCGGTTTTCGTGAAAAAACAAGATAAAAATATATAAATGCTGAAATCCGATATTAACAGTTCTTAAATATAACTCTGCCGAAAACGTATATACCACCTAATGGGAATATCGGATTTCACCTATATGTAGAAATCCGAAGTGCCCATTAACCTAGATAGTGATAATAATTAGAGAAAGATAGAAGATAGAACAAGATAAAAATATATAAATGCCGAAATCCGATATTATTAACCCGAAAGTATAACTCTGCCAAAAGCGTGAATACCACCTAATGGGAATATCGGATTTCGATAAATTAATAGAAATCCGATTTCTCGAAATTGCTGTGCAATTTCTGCGGCAAATTCACTTCGTGAATATTGCTTTGAAGTGCCCATTGGCATAGATAGTTATAATAAGTAGAGAAAGACAAAAGATAGAATCACTTTGGTTTTCGTGAATAAACATTATAATATATAAATGCTGAAATCCGATATTAACAGTCCTTAAGCATAACTCTGCCAAAAGCTTGAATACCATCTAATGGGAATATCGGATTTCGATAAGTTACGTGAATAAAAGTCAAAATGCCGAAATCCGATATTATTAACCCAAAAGCATAACCCTACCGAAAGTGTATATACCACCTAATGGGAATATCGGATTTCTATAAATTAATATAATCCAAAATTATTTCATATCATCAAGCACATCGTATTTTATCATTTCTTCTGGGTCTACGAAAATTAAATACTTGCACATATCAAAGTGTAGGTGAGGACCAGTTGAAAAGCCTGTACTTCCTACTTCTCCAATTATCTGAGATTGTGAAACTTTTTCGCCTTGTTTAACGTTTATTTTAGATAGGTGCATATACTGTGTGAATATTCCAACACCATGGTCTACTATTATAGTTTTTCCACCTGAGTATGTTTCGTCAGCAAAGCTTACAACACCGTCATTCGAACATTTTACTGGTGTTCCCATTGGTTTTGCCATATCTATTCCACTATGGCGATACGTCATAAATCCTTTGTTTACATTTCTTATAGCTTGGAAAGATGTAGTCACCCTATAATCTTTAACAGGATAAATAAATTTACCACTAAAGTAAGGATATGGATTTGATACACTTTTAGCGGCTATTAGTTTTTCCCTATCTGTCTTTAGTCGTTCCCTTGATTTAAGTTTTTGTGCACTTCTTTTAATAGTTAAGTTTTGAACTTCGAAATCTCTTTTATTTACTTTTATATAAGTCTCTGCAAGAGGCTTTTTATCTTTTCCTTTATAAAGATACAGTTCGATTTTGTCTTTATCGTAATATGATGGAATAGGGACGAAGATGATGTTTTTATTATTTGCTAAATAAACTTTTAAATCTTTATCTAAATGGCTAGCCTTAACATAATATGAATTATCCATACAGTTTACTACATTAACTGGAACTAAGTCGCCTTGCCTGAAATAAAAATTTGGAACAGTCATATATTCTCTGCCCTTTATTTCTAAAGTAAGCTCATATTTATCTTCATAGTTTAAAAATTGATTTTCAAAAAAAGCAGTAAGAACGTATTTATAGATACCACTATTATTTTGCAAAATTATTTTATCGCTTTTTAAGTCGTTTATAGTTTCGAAAATTTTGCCATTTTTAAATATTTCTAATTTCACGTTTTTATAATGATTTTTTGGAATTTTTATATTAAGAGCATTACTTTCGTAGTTCACTATATATTGTTTAGAGTTTTCTATTTTGTAAGTATGCTTTTCATTGTTGTGATTGATTTTAAATAGTGCAAAGTTATATACTTCTACATCATCACCATCTATTGAAAAAACAATATTTTTTTTGTATTCGTTTTCCAATTTTTTCCAATTAAAATTAGAAAAGTGTTCTATTAGTTCGTAATTGCTTAAGAATACACCTTCTTTAGATGTAAAACTTGCAAGATTATTATGGGTGTCGAAGTCAAGAACACCTGAAATATTCTCATTTTTTGTTCTGTAAGAAACATTATAAGAGACGTCCTTGTTTTGCAATTTTTCGGTAGGGATTTTAGATTTTAAATTTTCTTTTATAGATTGAATAACTTTCTGATTTATTTCCACTATATTTTTGTTTTCATCTAAAAGCCTTAAATCTTTTATTTTGTTGTAATCATGGTAAAATAAAACTGAAGCTATTAGTGCTAATAAAGCGATAATTATAATTATTTTTCTTTTTGTAAATCTCATTTTTTCACCTTTATATTCTAATTATTACGAAATTATAGTAACATATAAATGGCAGAAATAAAATACTAATGTAATTATAAATATTTTTTTGAATATTTTTTTTGATAAAGTGCTACATATTTACTTGCTTTGCTTGACATTGTAGCTTAAATAAAATATTATATTCATTAGGTTTAAGAACATTATAAAAAGAAAATAAGGAAGTGGTTTATATGGAAAAAACAATGGAAAAAATTGTTAGTCTTGCCAAAAACAGAGGATTTGTTTTCCCAGGTTCTGAGATTTATGGTGGGCTTGCAAATACTTGGGATTATGGTCCAATAGGAGTAGAATTAAAGAACAACGTTAGAAAGGCTTGGTGGGATAGATTTATCAAACAAAATCCAATGAATGTTGGGCTTGATTGTGCGATTTTAATGAATAATAAGGTTTGGGAGGCTAGTGGACACATTGGCGGATTTAGTGACCCGCTTATGGATTGTAAAGAATGTAAACAACGTTTTAGAGCAGACCAAGTTATAGAAGATTTTATGAAAGAAAATAATATGCCTATTGAGAAGGCTGTTGATGCTCTTTCTAACCAAGAGATGAAAGATTTTATAGATGATAAAAATGTTGCCTGTCCAAGTTGTGGAGCGCATAATTTTACAGATATTAGACAATTCAACCTTATGTTTAAGACTTTCCAAGGTGTAACTGAAGATAGTAAAAATGTTATTCACCTTAGACCAGAAACTGCACAAGGTATTTTTGCAAATTTCAAAAATGTGCAAAGAACTACAAGGAAGAAGATTCCTTTTGGTATCGGACAAGTTGGTAAGTCATTTAGAAACGAGATAACTCCTGGTAACTTTACTTTTAGAACTAGAGAGTTTGAGCAGATGGAACTTGAGTTTTTCTGTGAGCCAGGTACAGATTTAGAGTGGTTCGAATATTGGAAGAATACTTGTGTTAAGTTTTTACAAGATTTGGGAATGAATCCTGAGCACATGAGAGTTCGTGACCATGACCCAGAAGAACTTAGCCATTATAGCAATGCTACAAGTGATATAGAGTTTCTTTTCCCATTTGGATGGGGTGAACTTTGGGGTATAGCTGATAGAACAGATTTCGACCTTAAAGCTCATAATGAGCATTCGGGAGAAGACTTATCATACTTTGACCAAGCAAATAATAAAAAGTACATACCTTATTGTATTGAGCCTAGTTTGGGACTTGATAGAGCAGCACTTGCTTTCCTAAGTGAGGCTTATGATGAAGAAACATTGGAGAATGGTGATACTAGAACAGTTCTTAGATTTCATCCAGTGTTAGCACCAGTAAAAATGGCTGTACTTCCATTATCTAAGAAGCTTAATGAGCAAGCTATTAAGGTTTATGAGTTACTTTCAAAACACTATAATGTGGAATTTGATGATACTCAAAGTATAGGGAAAAGATATCGTAGACAAGATGAAATTGGTACTCCTTATTGCTTAACCTTTGATTTTGATAGTTTAGAAGATAACTGTGTAACAGTTAGAGACAGAGATACAATGGAACAGACTAGAGTGGCTATTGATGAATTGTTAAGTTATTTTGCAGATAAATTTGAATTTTAGTTTAGGGCTTCACCTATGCTTTTCGTATAGGTGAAGTGTTTTTATGTAAAGTTTAGATAAGACAAGTGAGTTATTGCAGCTATTATTATTTTAAGTTTTTATAAAGAAAATATCCTTTTTATTTTATTTGTTTTCATTTTCTGATATAATACTCTAAGAGGCATTTTTTGTCTTAATAAAAATATAAGAGGATAATATGTATAAAAAAGTATTGCTTAAACTTAGCGGTGAGGCGTTAGCTGGAGAAGGCGGAAAGGGTTTTGATGAAGCTGTGATTAATGAGGTTGCAGTTCAAGTAAAACAAGTTGTCGATGCTGGTGTTAGTCTGGCCGTTGTAATAGGTGGGGGTAATTTTTGGCGTGGCAGGACAAAGTCGCCTATTAACAGGTCAATGTCTGATGAAGTAGGTATTCTTGGAACTGTTATGAATGCACTGTTTACTTCTGCTATATTTAGGACACTGGGTATGGATACTGTTATTTTTACCCCAAAACCAGTAGGGAATTTTTGTAAAGTATATAATTTAGATGATGTTAACAGGAGTTTTGCCGAAGGAAAGGTAGTTTTTTTTGCGGGAGGGCTAGGTCATCCGTATCTTTCAACTGATACTACTTGCGCTATGAGAGCGGTTGAGATAGGAGCAGATGCTATACTTTTAGCAAAGAATATTGACGGTGTTTATGATAAAGACCCTAAAACCTATCCGGATGCTAAGAAGTACGATAAGATTTCATTGCAAGAGATAGTTGATAAGAGACTAGGGGTTATTGATATGACAGCTTCAATAATGTGTCTTGAGAATAATATGCCACTTTCTATTTTTCACCTAAATGAAGAAAATAGTATAGTGCGTGCAATTAAAAATAAGGAAAATAACGGAACGATAGTTACTGTAAATTAGGAGGAAATATGTACGACGAATTAAAAAAATATGAAGAGAAAATGAATGTTACATTAGAAATGTTAAAAAAAGATTTTGCTTCAATTAGAGCTGGTAGAGCAAATCCACACGTTTTAGATAAAGTTACAGTTGAATATTATGGACAACAAACACCAATTTCACAAGTAGGTAATATTTCTGTGCCTGAGGCAAGAGTTCTTATGATTCAACCATGGGATGCTTCAATAATAAAGGATTTAGAGAAAGCTATTCTTAGCTCTGATGTTGGTATTACTCCAAATAGTGATGGAAAAGTTATTAGACTTGTATTTCCAGAACTTACAGAGGAAAGACGTAAGTCTTTAACTAAAGATATCAAGCATAAAGGTGAGGAAGCTAAGGTAGCTATAAGAAATATCCGTAGAGATGCTAATGATCATTTCAAAAAATTTGAAAAAGCTGGGGATATTACTGAAGATGATTTAAGAGATTTAGAAAAACAAGCTCAAGAAATAACTGATAGCCACGTTAAGAGCATAGAAAAATTAGTTGACAGCAAAAATAAGGAAATTCTTTCTGTATAGTAGTATGAACTTAAAGTACGATTATTCAGACTTAAAAATACCACAGCACATTGGAATCATAATGGATGGCAATGGCAGGTGGGCTAATAAACTGGGTAAGACTAGGACGTTCGGTCACAAAAAAGGAGCGAATACCTTAAAGGAAGTAACGTCTATGCTTGAGGGCATAGGTGTTGCTGAATTTACTGTATACGCTTTTTCTACTGAAAATTGGAAAAGACCCAAGTCAGAAGTAGATTATTTGATGGGACTGTTAAGTGATTACCTAAAAGAAAGCAAGAAGAATGCAAAAAAGAATAATTCTATTGTAAGAGTTATAGGGGATAGAAGTGGTTTAGATCCTAATATTGTAAGGCAGATAGAAGAATTAGAAGAAAGCAGTAAAAATAATTCGGGAATAAAGCTAAATATTGCCTTAAACTATGGTGGACGAGATGAGATAGTGCGAGCTGTGAATAAGTATTTTTCAGAAAATGATGAGCCTATTTCTGAGGAAAGTTTAAGTGCTTATCTTGATACAAAAGGGAGTCCTGAACCTGAATTAATAATAAGGTCTAGTGGAGAGCAGAGAATTAGTAATTTTTTGCTTTGGCAGCTTGCATATAGTGAATTTTATTTTACTCAGACTTTGTGGCCAGACTTTAGTGAAGATGATATTTATGACTCCTTAAAGTTTTTTTCGTCTAAGGAAAGGAGATTTGGTGGTATAAAGTGAAAAAGAGAGTTTTATCAGCATTAGTTCTTCTTCCGATTGTTTTTTGTGCTATAAATACAGGTGGGTTGCTATTTTTATCAATATTAACTTTGTCAACTTTAATTGGAATTTTTGAATTTTATAGGGCATTTAAGATAGATAATAAGTTAATAAAGTATATCAATTACATAGAAGTATTAATTGCCTTTTCTAGTTTAGCTTTTTTAAATAGGCATGCGAATGTTTATGTAATTATTTTTGTCTTGATGTTAGCTTTTATGTTATTTGTTATGCTTGTTTATGTATTTACATATCCAAATTTAGAAATAAGCAAGCTAGCTTTTGTATTTTTGTCTCAACTTTATATCTTACTACCGCTATTTGGCTTTGCACTTATAGGAACAATCATAGTTGAGCATAGTTTTTATAGATGGTTAGTAATAGTTTTAGCCTTTGGAGCTGATACCACTGCTATGCTTTGCGGTATGATGTTTGGTAAGAGAAAGTTAGTTCCAAGATTAAGTCCTGCAAAGACAGTGGCTGGAGCAGTAGGGTCTATAATTGGAACGGGAGTAATCGTATTAGTATTTGCCTTTGTATTTGATTATTTTGGTATAAAAATAATAGATGGAAAAACTATAAACATTTTACTAATGATTTTTATAGGTATGGTAGGTTCTGTTTTTGCTCAACTAGGTGACCTTACAGGTTCTGCTTTTAAAAGGCAGACAGGAATTAAAGATTTTGGGAATATAATACCAGGTCATGGTGGCATACTTGATAGATTAGATAGTATATTATTTGTTTCAGTATATGTTTATATTATAATTTTCTTTAAATTTATGATATAAGAATGTAGTAGCTTTTATAGAATTGATTATTTAATTCTATAAAGGCTATCTTTTTAGGAGAAATTAATGAAGAATATAGTAATTTTAGGCTCGACTGGTTCGATAGGAACACAAACCTTAGAGGTTTGTAGCGAGCAAAATATAGGTGAAAATAAATTAAATGTACTAGCGATTAGTGCTAATAGAAATGTAGATTTAGTTTTAAAACAGTATAAGCAGCACAGACCTAAGTATATAGCTATGATGGATAAAAACGCTGCATTAGAGCTTAATGATTTGCTTAAAAAAGAAGAGGTTAAGATTCTTGCTGGAATGGATGGTTTTCGTCAAATATCCACCTTAGATGAGGCGGATATAGTACTTACTTCTGTTGTAGGTATGGTAGGACTTCTTCCCACTATAGATGCTATAAAAGCAGGTAAGGATATAGCACTTGCAAATAAGGAGACCTTAGTAGTTGCAGGAGATATAATAATGCCACTTGCAAAGGAGTATGGTGTCAAAATACTTCCAGTTGATAGCGAGCACAGTGCTATTTTTCAGGCGTTAAACGGTGAAGATTATTCTAGGATAAAGAGAATTATTTTGACGGCTTCTGGTGGTGCGTTCAGAAATAAAACACTAGATTATCTAAAAAATGTAAAAGTAGAAGATGCACTAAAACATCCAAACTGGGATATGGGAGCGAAGATAACTATTGATTCTTCGACTTTGGTCAACAAGGGCTTAGAGGTTATTGAGGCTAGTCATTTATTTAATGTTGATGCAAAAAACATTGATGTTGTAGTTCACAAGGAGAGTATAATTCATTCTCTCGTTGAGTTTATTGATAGCTCGGTGATAGCACAGCTTGGACATCCGACTATGAAACTACCGATAAGTTATGCACTTAATTATCCTAATAGAACTAAGACAGATTATAAGAGTTTGGACTTATGGGAACTTGGAACCTTGAACTTTGAAAAGCCTGATACAAAGACGTTTAGAGCCTTAGCACTTGCATATGAAGCGATAAAAATTGGTGGGACAATGCCAACGGTTTATAATATGGCTAATGAAGTTGCAGTAGCAAAGTTTCTAAGAAAAGAAATAAAATATTTACAAATTGTTGATATAATAGAATCTTGTATGATGAAGCATAATAATGAAGCTGTAAGAGATACTGAGCAGATACTTGAAGTGGCTTCGTGGACTGAAAAATATATAGAAGGAATTTTATGAGTATAATAGTAAGTATATTAATTTTTAGTATAATAGTAATTTTTCATGAATATGGACATTTTATTTTTGCTAGGAGAGCGGGAATATATGTAGAAGAGTTTGCCGTTGGAATGGGGCCAAAACTTTTTGGGAAGCAGATAGGGGAAACTATGTTTAGCGTTAGAGCTATTCCTTTTGGTGGATACTGTAAAATGCTAGGTGAGGACGACCCTACATTAAAGGATGATAGAGCCTTTGCAGCTAAGACTGTTTGGCAAAGATTTTTAGTGGTAGTTGGTGGCCCATTATTTAACTTCATAATGGCTTTTGCTTTTGCGATTATTTTACTTTCTATTAGTGGAATTTCCACTACTAAAGTAGCAAAACTCATGGATGATATGCCAGCAAAAGAAGCGGGTATTCTAGTGGGTGATGAGATCGTCAGCTTTAACGATAGGTCAGTTATTAAGAATTCTGAATTGCAAAATTATCTTCATTTTGAAAGAGCAGAGGAAGTTAATATAGGTGTTATCAGAAATGGCGAAAAACTTATTATTCCTGTAAAGCCACATGTGAATGAAAATAATAGGGTATTGATTGGTGTGGTTTTCGACAGTCTAGAAAATAGTAATATATTAGATATCTTAAAACATAGTTTTATTGAGCTTATATATATGATTAGGACGGTGTTTTATTCCTTAGGTAAATTAGTTACAGGTCAGGTTTCTGTTAAGGAAATGATGGGGCCGATTGGTTTGGTTTCAACAATAAGTACAGGATATAAATCGGCTTCTACTTACGGGGTGAAAAGCGTAATAGCTGTAATGTCGTATTTTATAGTTTTATTAAGTGCTAACTTAGGTGTTATGAACTTACTTCCTTTCCCAGCCTTGGATGGTGGTAGACTTGTGTTTATAATTTATGAGGGAATTGCTAAGAAACCACTGAATCCAAAGTATGAAGGCTATATACACTTTGTAGGATTTATTCTTTTAATGGCGTTGATGGTACTTATTTCTTTCAATGATATTATTAGAGCTATAATGGGTAATTAGTATGAAAAGTAGAAAGACTAGAGAAGTCAAGATAGGTGATGTAGTAATAGGTGGGGGCAATGATATTGCTATTCAGTCTATGACAAATACGAAAACAGCCGATATCAAGGCAACAGTTGCACAAATTAAAGAACTTGAGGAAGCTGGATGTGATATAGTTAGAGTTACTGCTAATGATGAAGAGGCAGCTAGAGCTATAAAAGAGATAAAAAAACAAATAAATATTCCGATAGTTGCAGACATTCACTTTGATTATAAGCTTGCTTTATTAGCAGTAGAAGCAGGAGCGGATAAGATAAGAATAAATCCTGGTAATATTGGTGATGGAAGAAGAGTCAAAGAAGTCGTATATGCTTGTAAAGAGGCAGGTATTCCTATTAGAGTTGGGGTAAATTCTGGCTCTTTAAAGCGTTCTATTGTAGATAAGTACGGTGGAGCGACTGCAGATGCCTTAGTTGAAAGTGCCATAGAGCAGGTTAAGATGCTAGAGAGATTTGACTTTTATAATATGGTAGTTGCTATAAAATCATCAAATGTTATGACGAGTGTAGAGGCTTTCAAAAAGTTTGGAGAGATTTATGACTATCCACTTCATATAGGTATTACAGAGTCTGGAACTATTTTTTCAGGTACGATAAAATCCTCAGTGGGTCTTGGTATTCTTTTGTATGAAGGGTATGGAGATACTATTAGAGTTTCCTTGACTGCTGACCCAGTAGAAGAAATAAAGGTTGCCAAGGACTTGTTAAAGGCTTTGGGTCTTAGAACTGGTGGGGTTAATATAGTTTCTTGCCCAACTTGTGGGAGAACGGAGATAGACCTTATAGGTATAGCTAATGAGGTTGTAGAAAAGACAAGACACTTAAACAAAGACATTACGATAGCCGTTATGGGATGTATAGTTAATGGCCCTGGAGAAGCTAGAGAAGCCGATATTGGTATTGCTGGTGGAGATGGTTTTGGTATTATCTTTAAAAAGGGAAAACTATTTAAAAAGGTAAAGGAAGAAGACTTGGTTGAAAGTTTGATTAACGAGGTGGAAAATGGATAGTGTGAGTACTTTATTAGAAGCGTTTCCTAAAATTGAATTGACAGAAGAATTAAATGATTACTTTGCTAAAAGCAAGGTTGAAAAAATTAAATTTTATGATAAGCCCAATAGATTAGAACTTGGGCTTATTTTGACGCAAATTGTAAGTAATGATGCCTTAGAGCAACTTGCAATGAGGATAAAATACAGTTTAAAACAGTTGGTAGAAGAAGTTGTTATTAACGAAAGATATGAGCTTGAAAGAGAGTATACAAACAAGAGATTATTTTTTATGTATAAGGCATGTCTGCTCGGTAAGTTTAAAAGAGAACATCCATATTTAGTTAGAAATATACAGAATTTAGAGCCTAAATTTGAGGATAACTTTGTTGTATTTATGGTAAACCACATTGTTTTTGATTATATTAATGATAATAAGATAGCTCAGAAAATGAATGCTGTCTTGAAGGAGAAATTTAATCAAGATATTTCTATAGCTTTCATGAAAAATGTCAAAAGTAATAGTGTCGAATCAATAAGAGAAAATCTCAATAATATGAAAAAAGAGGTTGAACAAGAAGAGAATAAAATTATTAAGGCTTCGTTTGAAAAAACAGAACAGAAAAAAGAAGAAAAGAAAAATGATTCAGAAGGATTTAGCTATGGACGTCTGAAAAAAGATGCTCAAATGATTAAGATTAAAAATATAGTTAGTGAGATGAATGATGCTTATTTTGAGGGGGAAATACTTAAAACAGAAGTAATTGTAACTAGGAAAAAGGCTGTTATTATGAAACTTACTATTACGGACTATACTGATAGTATAGTTGCGACCCTGTATAAGGGGAGTGAGGATGAAGCGAAAGACTTTATTAAGAACATTAAGAAAGGTCTGTGTTGTGAAATATATGGTAATCTTGCTTATGATTCTTATATGAGCGAGGACACTATAAAAACCAGATATATTAAAATCAATGAGGGTGTTTCACTCAGGAGTTTAGAGGATGATGCGCCTGAAAAGAGGATAGAGCTTAATTTGCATACAAAGATGAGTGATATGGATGGTATTGTATCTGCTAAGGACGCTGTGAAAGCTGCTATGAGCATGGGGCATAAGGGGCTTGCTATAACTGATTATGCGGTTGCACAGTCTTTCCATGAAGCTTGTCATGCGCTTCCTAAAGGAAGTGATTTCAAGATTATTTACGGTTGTGAAATGTACATGGTTGATGATCTTAAAAAGATAGTTAAGCATTCAAAAAATGAGGAGCTTAGTGATAGTTTTGTAGTATTTGACCTTGAGACTACTGGTTTTTATGCTAGAAAAGACAGGATAACTGAGATTGGTGCAGTTAAGATTAAAAATGGTGTTGAGGTTGATAGTTTTTCTACTTTCGTAAACCCTAGAATGCCAATACCTGAAGAAGTTACCAAGGTTACTAATATTACAAATGAAATGGTTAGAGAGGCTCCAGTAATAGAGGATATTTTTGACGATTTTCTTAATTTTGTTGGTGATAGTGTTTTAGTTGCCCACAATTCGGACTTTGATATGTCCTTTATTTATAAAGTTGCTAAGGATATGGGAAAGAGGGTAGAAAATACTGTTCTTGACACCTTAGAACTTGCTAGAGTTTTCTATTCCGATATGAAAAATTATCAGTTAAAGACTCTGTGTAAGGAATTTAACGTACCTTTGGTAGGGGCTCACAGGGCAGTAAATGACGCTGCGGCAACTGCTAAGGTCTTTGTTAAAATGATAGATGAAATAAAAGAAAAAGGGCTTAATACAACAGATGACATCAATGATTACGCGCTTAAAAATACTAGGGCGAGCAAGAAAATAAGACCTAGGAATATAACTGTTTTGGTTAAGAATCAAAAAGGTTTAGACCAGTTATATGAACTTATTACAAAATCACACTTAGATTATTACTACAGGCTTCCGAAGATTCCTAGAACTGAGCTTATGAAGTTTAGGGATAATTTAGTCATTATGAGTGGTAATTATAATGGTGAAATTTTTAATATGTTACTTAACGATAGGGATGAGGAAGATATTATTGAAAAGGCGAAGTTTTACGATTATATAGAGGTTCAACCGCCTACAAATAACATAGATTTAGTGGAGAGTGGTGTCCTTTCATCTAGGGGTGAGCTTGAAAAACTAAATAAAAAAATTATTGAGATTGCGAAACTCGTTGGCAAGGATGTAGTTGCTACTGGTAATGTTCATTTTCTTTATGAAGAAGATAGGTTGAGTAGGGATGTAATATTATTTGGTAGAAACTTTTTAGGAAATACAAAAAGTGGTGATTTTTATTTTAGAAATACCGAGCAAATGCTTGATGAATTTAATTTTTTAGATGAGGATGAGGCGAAAAAAATAGTAATTTCTAATACTCATAAGGTTTATGATGAAATAGACTTTGTAAATCCGATTAATCCTGATAAATGTCCGCCTAAGATTGAAGGCTCGGATGATGATTTGAGAAAGATGTGTTATGAAAAAGCCAAGAGCATTTACGGTGAAGATTTACCTGAAATAGTTAAAAGTAGGCTTGATAAAGAGCTTAATTCAATTATTAGTAACGGTTACTCTGTTATGTATATTATTGCTTATGAGCTTGTAAATAAAAGTGAGGAAGATGGTTACTTAGTTGGTTCAAGGGGTTCTGTTGGTTCTTCTTTTGCTGCAACAATGTCGAGTATTACTGAGGTTAATCCTTTGCCACCACATTATTATTGTAAGAAGTGTAAATATAGTGATTTTGATTCTGATGTTGTTAAGTCTTATAAGGGTAGGTCTGGATTTGAACTTCCACGTGCTAAGTGTCCAAACTGTGGTGAGGAACTTTGCAGGGATGGTCAGGATATTCCTTTCGAAACTTTCTTAGGATTTAATGGTGATAAAGAGCCAGATATTGACCTTAACTTCTCAGGTGAGTACCAAAGTAATGCTCATAAGTATACCGAAGAACTCTTTGGTAAGGAGAATATTTTTAGAGCAGGTACTATTGGTACGGTTGCAGAAAAAACTGCTATCGGTATTTTAAATAAGTATTTGCTTGAAAAAGGAATAGAGAAAAGAAGTGCAGAGAAGTTTAGAATTGCAAATGATATGATAGGTGTTAGGAGAACGACGGGACAGCACCCTGGTGGTATAGTTGTACTTCCTAAGGGTGATAGTATTTATAGGTTTACGCCAGTCCAAAAGCCTGCGAACAAGATGGATATAGATATTATAACTACACACTTTGATTATCACTCCATAGATAGTAACCTACTGAAACTTGATATACTTGGGCATGACGACCCGACGATTATCAGGATACTTCAAGATATTACAGGTATTGACCCTAAGAGTATACCTTTTGATGATGAAAGAGTTCTCTCGCTATTTGCAGGAACTAAGGAGCTTGGAATTGAGCCGGAGCAGATAAATGGAACTAGACTTGGTTGTCTTGGTGTGCCGGAATTTGGTACAGAATTTGTTATCGCCATGGTTGAAGAAACTAAACCTAAGGGATTTTCTGACCTTGTTAGAATATCTGGATTATCTCACGGTACAGATGTTTGGGTAAATAACGCTCAAGAGTTGATTAAAAAAGGTTCAGCAAATATTTCTGAAATTATCAGTACGCGTGATGATATTATGGTTTATCTTATCAGTATGGGTGTTGAAAAGAGCCTTGCTTTTACCATAATGGAGAAAGTTCGTAAGGGGAAGGGGCTAGACCCTGACATGGAGAAAGCTATGAAGGCTGCTGGTGTTCCTGATTGGTACATTTGGTCGTGTAAACAGATTAAGTATATGTTCCCTAAGGCTCATGCCGTTGCCTATGTTATGATGGCTTTTAGAATAGCTTATTTTAAGGTTTATCATAAAGAGGCTTACTATACTGCGTTTTTCTCGATAAGGGCGAGTAGCTTTGATTATGAGATGATGGCGAGTGGTTTGGAACACCTTAGGACTAAGCGTGCTGAAATACTTGAAAAGGCTAAGACTGAGAAGATGTCTAAAAAAGACCAAGATATTTTAAAAGATATGAAGGTAGTTGAGGAAATGTATGCTAGGGGAGTAGAATTTGCTCCGATAGACATAGATAAAGTTCAGGCTAAATACTTCCAGATAGTTGATGGTAAAATAATGCCGTCATTAACTTCGGTTGCTGGCCTTGGTGAGAGTGTTGCTTTAAACTTTGTAGAAAAGCGAGATGAAAAGCCCTTTGTATCAATAGAAGATATTAAAAAACGTGGTAAGATAAATAATACAACAATCAATGTGATGAAAGAATGCGGAATCTTAAAAGGTATGAGAGAGAGTAATCAGTTGTCCTTGTTTGATTTGTAGATACTTATAATAAGGGTATATGAAAAAATTGAAATCCGATATTCACAGTACATAAGAAAGTCTAAGACAACAGACTAAATATTAACTGTAGGGAATATCGGATTTCGGAGTACATAAGAAAATATAAGACGATATATTAACGTTAGGAATATCAGATTTTGGAGCAAGTGATTACAGCTTTGTGGATTTGCAATTCCGACTACCGTTCTGCCCATTTGGTAAAGATATAGTTAATAGTCTTGGGTAGAATGTTTACTCGAATCAGAACGGTAGTCGCAAGTAATTTTGAGTTTTTTGTGAAAGCTGACTCCCGTTCTACCCATTTGGCAAAGGCATAGTTAATAGTCTTGGGTAGAATGTTTACTTGAATCAGAACGGTAGTCTTTTATTATCTTAATTAAAATATTGGGAAATTGAAATCCGATATTTACAGTACATAAAAAAGTCTAAGACAACAGACTAAATATTAACTGTAGGGAATATCGGATTTCGGAGTACACGCTTATTATCTTAATTAAATTATTAGTAAAAACTAACTTGAAATTTTTGTAAAAACTGTTATAATAATTTCAGATTTGCTCCTATGGCTCAGCAGGTTAGAGCGTGGCCATGGTAAGGCCAAGACCGTCGGTTCGAATCCGACTAGGAGCTTAAAACAACCCAACCTTTAATAATTAAAAGTTGGGTTGTTTTATTATATGTTTAATTTTTTGTTTATTATTTTGAATAGTAAGAAAATTTCTACTATTATAAATATTATCCATAAAGTAGTCATTACTCCAAGACTTGAATATATAAAAGTTGGCAGTCCATTAACTTTATCTGATATAAAATTTTGAACGCTACTTACCATATAAACAATCATAGCAATGCCAGAAAATATACCTTCGACTATTCCTATACCTATATATGATAGAAAAGATAGAATTTTTTTATTTTTATTAGCCATATGTCCAAGTGCAAGTGCTAAGAAAATTTTTACTATTCCACTTATTAGAGTAACTATAATGAATAATACATAAAAAGTAAATATCCAATGCATTGATAAAGAAGATAATTCGGGTGGTAATGGAGCGTTGAAAAGATTTTCAATTAGAGATATAACACCGTTATTAGAGCTTCCTGTTAAGGCATTTATAAATAGTGATGCTAAAACGATTTCTAATAATATACTAATAATATTTAAAATAAGTAGGTTTAACATCCTTGATATAATAACTTTATTTCTGCTTATTCCTAATTTAAAATTAATATAGGCATGGTTAGAGAAAGTAGTTTTGTAGGCATAATAAATTTCAAATCCAAATACGATAAATCCAAATGCCATTACCATAAAGTAAAATAAAAGTATACTAAGAGGGATACCTATTTCGAAACTTTTAGGTATAAAATTAATAGAAACTATATTTAATACGATTAATAAAGTCATTATTAAATATATTATTCCAAATTTCTTATAAGCGATTACATCATTTTTCATTATTTTAAGCATCATACACCTCCAAATATAAGTTGCTAACAGACATAGCCTTTTCATCTCTTATTTTCTCGCAGCTATCATCAAGTACAACTTTTCCATTTTGTAAAAAGATTACTCTGTCTAAAATATTTTCTATTTCGCCAATTAAGTGAGTAGAAATCAGTAGACAAGCTTTTTTGTTATAGTTATCAAGTATTGATTCAATTACAGTTTTTCTAGCGACTAAATCTATACCACCAAGTGGCTCATCCAAAAAATAAAAGCTTACATTTCTAGAAATGCAAAGGGCGATTTGAACCTTTTTATACATACCTTTTGAAAGACTTTTAAGGGTTTTATTCATAGGAACATCAAAGTCTTTAATCATTTTTTCAAACTTTTCGTTATCAAAGTTAGGGAAGAAGTCTGAATAAAATTTTGAAAGTTTAGTGCAAGTCATATCACCTTGTAAAAAATCAGCATCAGGCAAATATGAAATTTCTAGGTCATCTGTATAGTTAATTTCTCTATCATTCATTAATACCTTGCCCGAATTCACTGGAATCATTTTATTTATAGCTTTTAAGAAAGTTGTTTTGCCAGAGCCATTAGGACCTAGTAGACCAACAATTTCACCTGATTTAAGACTTATATTTACTTTCTCAAGGGCTAGAAAATTACCATATTTTTTCTCTAGATCAATAGTTTTTAGTATCATAATTTTTCCTTTCTACATTCATCAATAGGTTTAGTAATAATTTCTTTAGTTTCATCAAGACTAAAAGATAGCGATTGCATTTTTTCTAAGTAGTCTGTACTTATCTTAGTAGCAGAGTTTAGTTTAATTTTTTTAAGCAAAGTTTCATCCTCCGTAACAAATCTGCCACTTGTTCGTACAGTGTTTACTATACCTTTTTCTTCTAGCTTGCTGAGTGCTTTTTGCATTGTGTTGGGGTTTACACCTGCTTCCTTCGCCAAGTCGCGTACAGATGGCAGTCTAGAACCTACAGGGTAGTCCCCACTTATAATTTTGTAGCTAATAATATCTACTAATTGGCTATAAATAGCAGTATTAGAATCTAAGTTCCACAAAATCTTACCTCCTTTGTATCATTGTACTAAGCGAATAATACAATGCTGATGTCAAGAGTTTTTTTGAAAAAATTTTTTGGGGAGATAAGTATTTTAATTTATGCTAAGAAAAAACTTAACTTTAATGCGTGTGTAATTTATAATATATGTGAGGAAGTAAAGCAACAACTTGTTGATTTTTTGCGTAATAATTTCAAAATCTAAGCACAAAAGCAACAAATAAAATAATAAAGAAAGAGTTTGACATGACAGATAGAAATATTGATAAAATATTAGATAATTATTATAGTTTTAGAAATGATGAAGATGGTAGGTTTAATAGTAGAGCCAATAGGATTGAATTTATTACTACGACTAAGTATATTGATAAATATTTAAAGTCTGGCGACAGAATTTTAGAAATTGGTGCTGGAACTGGAAATTATTCAATTTATTATGCTAAAAAAGGATACCAAGTTGACGCTGTTGAACTTATACAGTCAAATTTGGACATTTTAAAATCTAAAATTACTGATGATATGAATATCAAAGCTATTAAAGGCAATGCTTTAGATTTATCAATGTATGATGATGATACCTTTGATATGTGTCTTGTTTTGGGGCCGCTTTATCATCTTTTTAGTGATGAAGAGACTAGGAAGGTTATTAGTGAGTCTATAAGGGTTACGAAGAAAGGAGGAAAAATTTATTTAGCATTCTTATTATTTGATTTTACATTAATAAAGTGGGGTTTTCAGAACAAAAATTTATACGAAAATTTTGGTGATGATAAAATGGTGAGTTCTAATTTTAAACCCAATAATTCAGAAGAACTAATCTTTAATATGAGATATTTAGATGAAGTTAAAAAAATACTTGATAATTTTGATGCTAAACAGTTGCACCATGTAGCTAGCGATGGAATAGGAAATATTATAAATTTTGACTTAGAAAATATGACTGATGAAGAGTATAAAGTATTCGTAGATTATCATTTATCTACTTGTGAGAGAAGCGATTTGATTGGGTATAGCGGTCATATATTAGTTATTTGCGAAAAGTAACTTAGAATAACGATTTTTTTGATTTTTTTCTAAAAAATAAGTATAATAGAGCTTGTAAAGTTTTTGTTTACATAGTTTTAAAATTGTGTTAATTTTTTCAAATTATCTTGTTAAAAATTAATTTTTAGTGTAAACTTTCACTTTAGAGAGGAATTATTATGGAAGAAAAAAAAGATATTAATTTAGAAGAACAATTTAAAGAGAAGAAAGTTGGAAGTAAGGATGAAGCTGCTTCTTTTAAAAGTGAAATTTTTGATTGGATAAAGGAAATAATTATTGCCTTTGTTGTTGTCTTTTTGATAACAACATTTGTGGCACAATTGACAAATGTTGTAGGTAAGTCTATGGTTCCAACACTCCAAGATGGAGACCATATAATTATTGAAAAAATATCGAAGAGGTTAGATGGATTAGATAGATATGATATTGTTGTTTTTCCACATGAAGAAGATATTTTGTATATAAAAAGAATAATTGCCTTACCTGGTGAAACAGTTGATATTAAAGATGGAAAAGTTTATGTTAATGATAAGGAAATCGATAGTAAATACGAGTTTGAATTAATTGAGAAGTATGGTGACAATCTTCCGATAGTTGTTCCAGAAGGTGAGTATTTTGTGCTTGGAGATAACAGAAATAAAAGTTATGATAGTAGATACAAGGCTGTTGGAACAGTTAAGGCTGAAGAAATTACTGGAAGGGCATTGATTAGAGTATGGCCTTTAAATAAGATAGGGACTATGGAGTAAAATATGCACGTGCAGTGGTATCCTGGTCATATGACTAAGGCAAAAAGAATGATAGAGGAAAACTTAAAGTTAATCGACGTTGTTGTTGAAATCGTTGATGCGAGAGTTCCTATAAGTAGTAGAAACCCAGATGTTAATTCACTTACAAATAATAAGGATAGAGTTATAGTTTTAAATAAGGTAGACCTTGCCAATGATAATGAAACTATTAAGTGGAAAGAGTATTTTGAGGCTAAAGGCTATACTGTAGTTTTAGCTAATGGCAAAAGTGGTAAGGGTGTAAAAGATATAATAAAGAGTATAGATATAGCTTGTGAAGCAAAGCTTGCTAGAATGAAACGCAGGGGTATAAAAAAGCCGCTTAGAGCTATGGTTATTGGGATACCAAATGTGGGAAAGAGTACTATAATTAATAAACTAATTGGTAGAACTTCAGCTAAAACAGGTAATAAACCCGGTGTTACAAAGGGTAAGCAATGGCTTAAAATAAAGAATAAAATAGAGCTTCTTGATACGCCGGGTGTACTTTGGCCAAAATTTGAAGACCAGCAAATTGGTATTAATCTTGCAATGATAGGTTCAATTAAGGATGAAATACTTGATAATAGAAGGCTCGCCCTTAAAATAATTGAATTTTTATCTGATAAAAATGGTGTTTTAGAAAAATTAACTGATACAGTTTCGGATGATAGTTATGAAGTCTTTTTGGCTATCGGAAAAGATAGGAATTTTATTTCAAAGGGAAGTGAAGTTGATGAGGCAAGAACTTCCAAATACCTAATGGAACAGTTTAGAAATGGTAAGTTAGGATGTTTTACTTTGGAGTCAGCAGATGAGTACTAAAAGTGTAAAAGAAATAAATTCTGACTACAAAAAAGCTGAACAAAGCCTTGATATAAAGGTTTTAGAGGAATTTATTGAAATTAATATAAATGATGAGCGATGTGGCGTTCAAAAACTGAACAAAAAAGCGTTTAAGAAAATTAATGATTATTATAAAGAAATTGAAAGAGTAGAGAGCCTTAAAAAGTTTGACTACTCTTTTGGTGATTATAAAAGGGTTTGTGGTATCGATGAAGTAGGACGTGGACCCATAGCGGGACCTGTTGTAACTTGTGCTGTTATCATGAGGTCTGACAGCAAGATTATGTATGTAAATGATTCTAAAAAACTTAGTGCAAAAAAACGTGAAGAACTTTATGATAAGATAATTGAGGATGCTATTACTTATAAGATAGCACTGGTAGAAGCTGATGAGATTGATGAGATTAATATTCTAAGGGCGACTATCAAATCAATGAAAAAATCTATAATAGGACTCAAAATTAAACCTGATTTAATCCTTGTGGACGCTGTTAAACTTGACGATATAGATATTGAGAAACGAGCAATTATTAAGGGTGATGAAAAGAGTTATGCCACTGCTTGTGCGAGTATACTTGCGAAGGTTTATCGAGATAGACTTATGGCGGAGTATGACAATATTTATCCTGGGTACGATTTTTACAAACATAAAGGATATGGCACTAAGGAGCATTTTAATAGTGTTGAAAAGTATGGAGTAAGCCCAATTCATAGGCTTTCATTCATTCCAGACAAATACCTAGTTTAAAATATTTTTTTTGCCAAAGTGAAATTATGAGAGTATCAAATAATACGTCAATTAAAAATTTAAGTCAAGCGGCAAGTCCTAACGTCAACAGAGGAGACATTCCGAAAAAGGGCGATATTATAGAGGGAAAAATCATTAATTCTAATCAAGTTGCTATTGATATACTTTTATCGAATGGGGACAAACTTAGTGCTAGTATTAAAGGAAATATTTTTTTTAATATAGGAGATAAGGTTAAATTTGTTGTACAGTCATCTGATACTTCTAAGCTAGTTTTGCAAGGTTTATCTACTAATGCAATAGAAAACAAATTAATTGAAGTTTTAGAAAATGCAGGAGTTAGGCTTAACGAAAAAAATCTTAATTTAGTAAAAAATCTATTTGATAACAATATGCCAGTAAATAAAAAGACAGTTGCTAACTTGGTTAGGTTGTCTAGTAAGTATCCTGATATAAGTCCTAAGATGCTTGTTAGTATGCAAAAAACTGGTTTAGAGATAAATTCTAAAAATATAGAGATAGTTAGACAATTTACAAGTGGAGAAAAACCTGTTTTTAATAAGGTATTGGAGTTTGAAAAATTCCTGAGTAAAGTGTTTGAAAATAATTCCAATATTGAAGAAAGGACGGAAGGATTTGTTGAAAAATACTTGACTAATAAAGAAAGCTTAGAAGAAAAAACAATTATAGAGCAGGGTTTAAATGGGGAGGATAATTTAAAGAATCCGTCTAAGTTGGATACAAATATTTTAAACCTAGAAAAAGCAATAAAATTCACTGGGGATGTTGATAACAGTAAAATATTAGATTCAGAACTTAATCAGATATTTACTAAGGAAGAATTGGAAATTTTACTTAATAAAATTAGTGATGGTTTAAAACCTGAATCTAGAGCTGAGTTTAAAAGCCTTGTTAAAGAAGCCTTTGATAAAGAAAGTAGTATAGAAGATTTTATTAAAAGTCTTGATACAAAAGATATTAAAAAAGAGGCTGTAATAAAGATTATTACTAAGACTATTATTGAAGATAAGGTAGAAAAGAAACTTTACGTAAAACTTTCTGAACTTTCTAAAGAAGAAGTAAAAAATACTGTTAAAACTACGAATAAGCTCATAGAGAGAACGTTGAAATTTGAAAGGGTTCCTGAACTTAGAGAAAAGGCTGTAAAATTAGCTGAAACTATAAAGACATTGGATAAGTTAAGCCAAGATTATAGCTTTGTGCATATACCGCTTATTGTAGATGATAGAAAGTCAAATTCTGAACTTTACATGTATAATAAAAAATCTAAAAAGGAGCGTGGTAAGAGTCTTAAGGCCTTGCTGAGATTGGATTTTGTGAATTTGGGACATTTGGATATTATTTTAGAAAAACAAAATAAAAATATTAATTTGACTTTTTACAGTGGTGATGAATTAGCTGATGTAAAAGAATCTATTTCAGTTCTTAGAAAAGAACTTGCAGGTATTGGTTATACACTTTGTGATTGTATTTATAATAAGAAAGAAGAAGAGAAGAATTTAAGTGATTTTTTTGAAGGCGTAGAAGAATTTGTTGAAGAAGATGAAAAGCAAGCTATTAAGTTTGATATGAGGGCGTAATGGAAGAAAGAAAAAAGGCGGTAGCCGTAAAATATAGCAAGGATGATATGGCTCCTAAGGTTTTAGCCAAGGGTATGGGAATCGTAGCAGAAAATATAATAGAAGGTGCAAAGGAAGAAGATATATCGATAGTAGAAGATAAGGCATTGGTAGATGAACTAACTAAGGTCGAAATAGGCGAGTACATACCAGAAGAACTCTACGAGGTAGTCGCTAAGGTGCTTCTTTTTGTTAGTGATATAGATAAAGCGAGGGATAAGTATTTTTGATGAGTAAATTGTTACATATAGATAATATATAAAGTAAATTGTAGCTTAGTTAGAGAGGAAAGAATGAAAGAATACAAAAAAATATACAAAGTACAATATTATGATTTAGATAGAGATCATTATATAAAAATAAATAGATTATTTGATATTATGACAGCTATTGCCACTGAACATTCTGTAATTTATAAGGTAAATGCAAAACGACTACAGGAGTTGGGAATGTCTTGGGTAGTGCATGATATTAACTTAGAATTTTTTGATGATGGAAAATTATATGAGAAAAATATTACCGTAAAAACCTTTGTAAGAAATATAAAAGGCATATTTATGTTAAGGTATTTTGCTTTTTACAATGAAGGAAATCTAATAGGTAAGGCAGTTCAGAAGTGGTTACTTATTGATTTGGAAAAAAGGAAAATAATAAAAATTCCCAAAGATATTATTTCTGAATTTACTGCAAATGATGAAGTGTCTGAAGAACTAAAAAGTATAATAGATACTATAGAAACTAAAAAGCAGAACTATGAAAAAATTATAGAAGATGAAACTTTGCTAGTTAAGAATATGGATATAAGATATGGCGATATAGATGAAAACGGTCATGTGAATAATTGCATATATCCATTGTGGGCTATGGAAAGCATATCAAGAAAAACTTTAGAATCACATAAAATATCTAAGTTACAGATAACTTATAAGAAAGAACAAACTGAGACTAATAAAGGTGTAAAGATAGTTTGTAGAGAGAGCGATTGCCAAAATGAAATTACAGAACACGTAGAAATATATTCTTGCGATGAGAAATTATTGTGTATAGTTGACATGGGGTTAAAAGATAAGAATTAAATAATATTGTTATCTAAAGATAGTTTTATTGCATTTATAAAATATGATAGAAAATAATAATGTTTAATACCGCCTTTCGGTTATCAATAATTATATAACAATGTTGTATTATTATAAATTTACTTGAGAAACTAATACTCGAATCTAAATAGTTTTTTTCTTAATTAGTAAATAATACATACAAAACAGTTATACAAATACTGTAAGTTTTAATAAGAATTTAGATTTTTAATACTATTGATTGAGAATTGTGCTAAGATTTTAGCCAATGGATAAGTATAAATAAGTAGTATAGTAGAGTGATAATGATTATTTCAATTTTATTCTACATGTATTATAACAAGTATGGAGAAATTAATTATGAGAGAATATATATGGTCTGAATTAAGTAATCTACAAGTTGGTCAATATTGTGAATACTATGTAAAAATGGAATTTACTAGAAATGGATTTGATGTTTTTTCATCGGAAATAGATGATCATGGTATTGACTTTATAATAAAGATTAGAAATGGTGAGTATTATGAAATTCAAGTTAAATCAGCACGTTTAGATAGAAATAACTATGTTTTTGCTGCTAAGTCAAAATTTAATATTAAAAATTCGAACCTATATATGGCTTTAGTTTTACTAAAAGAAAATGAAGAACCTAATGTTTATTTAATTCCATCTAAAGCATGGTTAAAAGAAAATGAACTTTTTAGGAATAGAGAATATGAAGGGAAAAAGAGTAATCCAGAGTGGGGGTTGAATTTATCTAAAAAGAATTTGCATTTATTAAATAAATTTATATTAGATGAGCAGATAATAGCTATTAAACAAAGAGTGAAAGACAAGAAATAAAAAATGAATATAGATGATTAGAAATTTAAAAAAATAAAGATTTCGTAATAAAAAACAACAAAACTTTAAATTTTGTTGTTTTTTTGAGTAAATTTTAATTAATAAATAAAAAGTTGTGAGTTACAAAATAAGAAATGTGGGAGATGATAATTTACAATAATGGGGTTGAATTATCTACTTTTATCAATAAGTTTAATACTATATAATGGATTAGTTTATTTATTTAAGATACTATTTTAATAATTTTGAAGCCATTATTGTTATGAAATAACTTATAGGGGAGTGACAGGTTAATATCTTTGCCTATGGTTAAACTTGCTAAACGAGAGTTTTATACTATTGCAACATACAGCGACTGTTTCCATAAGAATCTTATGCATGTCTTCTGTAAAGACTAAGCACCTTTCCGATTATGGAGAATTGTTCTTCATTTTCTACATAGATTGGCTCCATGTACGGGTTTTCTGGTTGCAGTCTTATCCTGCCATCTTCTTTGTAGAAAGTTTTACAAGTAACTGAATCTTCTATTAGGGCAACTACTTTATCGCCGTTTCTGGCTGTATTTTTCTTTTCAACAATTATGTAGTCTCCGTCAAAAATTCCAGCTTCTATCATACTTTCGCCTTTTATCTCGAGCATAAATATGTCTTCGCCTGGGGCGAATTGTAAAGGCAATTGGAAAAATTCATCTGTTTCTTCTACTGCGAGTAGAGGTTCTCCAGCTGCGACGCGTCCTAGTATGGGAACGTTGACCATTTCAAAGTGCATATTTTGAAAATCATCTGTCATAATTTCTATTGCTCTAGGTTTAGTTCTATCTCTTTTGATAAGTCCTTTTTCTTCTAATTTATCTAGGTGTCCATGGACAGTAGAAGTTGACCTTAGCCCAACATTTTCACATATTTCTCTAACGGTAGGAGGATAACCCACTCTTATTATTTCGCTCTTAATAAAGTCGAATATTTGCTGTTGTCTTTTTCCTATTTTATAATCCATTATTTACCTCTCATATCATAATTCCTATTTTTCACTAAACCTATTATATCATAAAAAGAGGAGAAACACAAACGTTTGTTCGTATTTTTTTACAAAAAAAGATAGCAAGCGTAAACTTGCTACCATAATACGAGTAGTGGGACTCGAACCCACATGGTTTCCCGCTGGATTTTGAATCCAGTGCGTCTACCAATTCCGCCATACTCGCTTGTTTCAACTAAAATATATTAACACAAATTATTTAATATTACAAGAATTTTTTGTAAAAATATCTTAGTTGTAAATCTTTGATTATAATTGTTTTTAATGTAATACTTTTTCTAAAAACCACTTAAATTCAGGATTTTTCGGATTATTAATTATATCAACCTTTCCTTTTTAACCTACCTTTGCACCTTGCAAAAACACTATATAGTCGGCAGATTCCTTGGCAAAACCTATTTCGTGGGTTACTATTATAAAACTTTTACCGAGTTTTCTAAGTGCTTTTATGGTTTCTAAAACCTCATTTGTCAAAATAGGGTCTAGGGCACTTGTAGGCTCGTCGAAGAAGAATATTTCAGCACCAAGGGCGAGAGAACGAACGATTGACGCCCTTTGTTGCTGACCACCACTTAGCATATGTGGATACTTGTCCTTGTGTTCACTTAGAGAAAATTTTTCAAGTAAGTCATTAACTCTGTCAATGGCTTCTTTTTTAGGAACTTTTTTAATCTTAGTCAGGATAAGGACTATATTATTCATTAATGTAAGGTGAGGGAAGAGGCTGCCAGTTTGAAAAACAAAACCTATCTTGTCTTTAAATGCTCTTGTTCTAACGTCTTCTCCATTTATAGTAATGCTTCCTTTGTAATCGCCTTCCATACCACTCATAAGCCTTAAAAGGGTTGATTTGCCACTGCCACTTATTCCAAGTAGTAGCATTGATTCTATATTATCTACGCTGATATTTATATCATCAAGTATTAGTTCGTCATCGTAGTATTTAGTCAAATTTTTAATTTCTATCTTCATTCTTTAATCCTTTTTTCTAGCATATTTGAAAGTTTTAAAAGAGGTATTGTTATAATTAAATACATCACTATCATGAGGATGTAGCCTTCAGTGTAGGCAAGACTTTTTGATTGCACATTAGTTATTGAGTAGTACATTTCCTTAAATCCTATTAGATAAAGCAGGGAACTGCTCTTGATTACCGTTGCTAGGTTCGCGGACAGCGGTGGCAACATTATTCTAATCATTTGTGGAAAAATAATGTAATAGTACATCTGAAATTTATTAAAACCAAATATATCACAGACTAAAAATTGTTTTTCATCAATGCTATCATATGCTCCTTGATAAAGTTTCATCATAAAAGGAGCAAAGTATAAAGTTAGTGATGTTATCCCCCAGAAAAGTTTATTGTTAATTCCAGTAGCAGTTCCTATGAAAAAGTAAAATATGATTACGATTACTAACATAGGGGAGCCGAACATAAAACTTGAAAAGTGTTTGATCAAATATTTAAAGTAGGGAATTTTGCTCCTTGAAATTAAAAATAATACGGCACCTAGTATAAAGCTTAAGAAGAAAACGCTTAAACTGATAAGTATTGTCCATAAAAAGCCTGTAAATATATAGCTACTATAATCTTGGTACAAGTTATAATTAAGTGTTGGATTTGGAGTGTTTAAAACTACAAAAACTATAAATGCTACAAAGGTAAGAATTGATAGAATGTAGTGAATAGTGTTTTTAATCTTCATTTATGTAGAATTCGTATCCCTTTCCAATTTTTTCTTTTAAAACATCATCGTATTGTTCGCGAATTTTGTCGTTTACACCTAATTCTTCCATTTTTGCTACAAATTCATTAGCTTTTTTAAGAAGCTCAGAGTCGTTTTTTCTCATTCCCATAGCTACAGGTGAAACTTGTGCAGGTTCATAAATAACTTCAACATCATCAGGATAAGTCCTTGAGATTCCAACAGCTGTTACAGCATCAACAATAAAAGCATCAGCATTGAAATTAGCGAGTTCCAAAGATGCAGTAGCCTTATCGTCAAATTCGATTACTTTAGGATTGTTTGCTTTTTCTTTTACAAGCCCTATAGAAGAAAAACTCTTTGGAGCTACGAAACGAACTCCTTCTTTACTAAAGAGTGTTTTTATGTCTTTTATTCCACTTTTTTTATTAACTGCTGGAATGAGTTTAAAATACATATAAGGTTCTGAGAAGTTAATCTTTTGTTTCCTATCTTCTGTTATTCCCATGGAGGCAATTATTACGTCTATTTTTTCAGTTTCAAGGGCAGGGATTAATGAGCTGAAAGCCATATCAACGATTTCAACATCTTTTCCTAAGTATGCACCGAATTCTTCAGCTATAAGAACGCTTATTCCTTCTGCTTTTCCATCGGTGTTAGCCATCTCAAATGGTGGCCACTTAAGTTCCATTCCGACCCTAATTATATCATCTTTATCTTCTTTTTTATTGCAAGAACTAAGTGAACTTAGTAACAAAATAGCGATAATTGTTAGAATAAAAAATTTTTTCATTAATTCCTTCTCCTTCATATTTAAAAATTCATTGTAATTACCAAGTTATTTTAACACAAGAACTTAAAAGAGTAAAACTTTTTTGAAGGAAAAATATTGACAATATAGGCGTTATGTAGTATTATCATTGAGTACGCCACACGATGAGGTTTAAGCGTTAAGCACCAAAATCGGTGAGACTTATATAAGGAGGTAAAAATATGTACGCAATTATTAAAACTGGAGGCAAGCAGTATAAAGTTGCTGAAGGTGACGA
>PDWI01002452.1_pt1 | contig 27793 bp, 29 predicted proteins | sample 1430891 | NCBI WGS metagenome assembly PDWI01 (sample SAMN01162508, study PRJNA174530) | Oral metagenome, whole genome shotgun sequencing project. | biome: Marine environment; feature: Marine mammal; material: Swab sample of the gingival sulcus; isolation source: swab sample of gingival sulcus... | reverse complement strand
TCTATATTCTCCGTATCTATAATATAGAACGTATACTACCACAGAAAAAATGGAAAATCAATAAAACTACTATTAACTATTTGTAGAAGGATCTTTTGGTAACGAAATAAACACTATCAGCCCAATAATGAATAATGGAATTATAGCAAGTATACTGGCTCTCGCTGAGCCAAATAAATCTGCAGTTAATGCCATTAGAAACGGACCGATTATCGCTGCAAATTTACCAAATACGTTGTAAAATCCGAAGAATTCATTGGCATTATCTTTTGGAATAATTTTAGCGTAGTAAGATCTACTAAGCGCTTGAATACCTCCTTGCGCCGAAGCAATAAGCCCTCCTAAGAGGAATACATGCCATAGACTACTAATCGTATAAGCATATATAGTAGTGAATATATATGTCAAAATAGCTACTATTATCATTTTCTTCGTTCCAAATTTTTTCGATAGAACACCGTAAAGAATAGCAAATGGGAAAGCTATCACCTGTATTAATAACAATATTCCAAGAAGCGTAAATATATCGTTTGGATCTAGATTCATAACTTGCTGAGCAAACGGCACTGCCATTTTTATAATCGTATCGACACCGTCAATATACAAAAAATAGGCAAGTATGAAGGTAAAAACTACTTTGTGTTTTTTAATGTTTTTAAAAGTCTTAAATAACCTAATAAAACTATTTTTTATAACTTTTTTCTCGGGCTGAACACCATATTTTTGTTTTATGTTTCTAAAAAACGGAATCGTGAACAATCCCCACCAAAGAGAAGTTATAACAAATCCTATCTGATACCCTACCATGTTGTCTAGGCCCATAAGATAAACAACTCCTAATGATATGATAAAAGGAATAACAGATGCTATGTATCCGTAGGCAAATCCCTTTGTTGATACAGAGTCCATCCTGTCATCAGTTGTTACATCTACTAAAAAGGCATCATAGAATATATTTGCTCCTGAAAATCCAACAGTTGTAACAACATAGACTATAGCAAGCAGCACCCACATACCCTTAGGAACAACTGCAAGAAGTGATGTAAAAACTACTCCTAGCAACATAAAAAACATAAAGAATCTTTTCTTTAACCCTTTGTAATCAGCTATAGTGCCTAAAATCGGACTAAGCAAAGCCACAAGTAAACTAGCTAAAGAATTAAAGTATCCCAGGTCCATTCCCTTTGCCCCTGAAAACGTCCCAAAATATACAGGAAACAACGCTGTTGTTATAGCAAGAGAATAAGCTGAATTACCTGCATCGTAAAGTATCCAACTTATCTCAGCTTTGTTTAATTTATTTTTCATAACTTTCTCCATATGAACAACATGTAGTAAATACTAAGTAATCGGAAAATATATAATAAAAGGGGCAAGTGCCCCTTTTAACTACTTATTTTCTCTTAAGAACTTCTTGACATGCTTCGACTATGTCTTTAGCAAGCATTCCATATTTTTCCATTAGGAAAGGCATTTTACCAACTTCTCCAAAATGTTCTTTTATACCTATTCTCTTCATAGGCACTGGTTCATTCTCCACGAGAATTTCAGCTACGCTACTTCCTAAACCATTTACTATACTATGATTTTCAGCGGTAACAATAGCACCCGTTTCTTTAGCAGCCTTTATGATGATTTCTTTATCGATTGGTTTAACAAGGTGAATGGCAACAACTCTTGCATTTACACCCTCTTCTTTTAGTTTGTCACTAGCTTCAAGAGCCTCTTTAACCATTATTCCGCTACATATTATCGTAATATCATTACCCTCTCTTAACGTATCACCTTTACCCCAGTTCATCTTGTACGAAGAATCAAAAATTTTCTCCGTTAGTTTTCTAAACATTCTAATGTAAACTGGTCCGTAAATATCAAGAACATGTGGCAATCCTTGCTCAAGTTGTTCAACATCGATAGGTTCGAATATTGTCATCGTTGCAAGATTTTTCATTATCCCAAGATCTTCAAAACTCATATGAGTGCCACCGTTAAGCTGAGCAGACACACCAGGGTCACTTCCCACCATTTTTACGTTTAATCCTGGATATGCAATCGAAACGGTAACCTGATCAAAACATCTTCTGGTTGCAAATGGGGTAAAAGTATGAGTAAATGGAACTTTTCCACTTGCCGCAAGACCTGCTGCACAACCCATCATATTCGCTTCAGCAACACCTACGTCGATAAATCTTTCTGGAAACTCTTTTTTAAATATTGAAGTTTTGCTAGCAGCCATAAGGTCAGCATCAAGCAAAACGATTCTATCATCTGTTTTAGCAAGTTCTGCCATCTTTGTAGCGTATGCAACACGCATCTCAACTGTTTCTAAAGCCATTATTTGCCCTCCAATTCTTTAATTATTTTTTCAAGTTTCTTTCTTTCAACCATTAATTTCTCATGATTCTCTTTTACCATCTCCATGGTAACAGGCATATTGTGAGAGGACACCTTACCTTCTGCAAAGTAAACACCCTTTCCTTTAACAGTATCAAGTATTATCATTGAAGGTTTATTTTTATGCTCTTTCGCTATTTTGATGGCTTCAAGAATCTTGGCAATATTATGCCCATCAATTACCTGTACATGCCAGTTGAAAGCTTCCCACTTCTTATCAAGTGGTGATATTGTATTAACTTCATCAATTGTTCCATCGATCTGAGCATGGTTAAAGTCTGTAAACGCTATAAAGTTATCTAACTTTTTGCTTCCAGCTAGCATTGCTGCTTCCCAAATTTGACCTTCTTGGCTCTCTCCATCTCCTATTATAGAATATACATAATAGTCTTTTTTATCTATCTTAGCTGCTAGAGCAAACCCTGTAGCTACTGAAAACCCTTGTCCCAAAGAACCGGCAGTCATGTCTACTCCAGGTGTTCTAATCATATCACAGTGACTCGGTAGATTGGTATTTGACTGATTCAACGTCTTTAGCCAAGAGATATCAAAGAAACCTCTTCTAGCTAACGTTGCATATAAACCGGGTCCGCCATGCCCTTTTGATAAAATAAATCTATCTCTATCTTCTTTTTTTGGGTTCTTCGGATCTATATTCATCTCATGAAAATATAGAACAGATAACGCATCTATAATGGATACACTTCCACCCACGTGGCCTACACCAAGAGTACCAATCATGTCGATTGTCAGGTCTCTTAGTATGTTAGCTTCAAGTTCAAGCTGCTTTACTAATAATTCACTTGCCATACTTCACCTTCCTTAAATAATAATCTGACATTAATCTCTTAACGTCCAAATCTATTGTACCAATAATTTAAATAAAAGAAAAGCAATTTAAAAAGACAAATCCTCTTAAACTACTTTTATCTTTACAGTAATTCTTCAATCCTTATATTTTTTCTTTAACTTTAGCTCTCTTACCGACACGGTCTCTTAAGTAGAATAGTTTAGCACGTCTAACTTTACCACGTCTTACGACTTCTATCTTCTCCACGTTAGGAGAATGTAAAGGCCAAGTCTTTTCTACGCCAACACCATAGGAAATTCTCCTTACCGTAAACGTTTGTCTAACTCCTGTACCTTGACGTTTAAGAACAGTTCCCTCAAACATTTGAGTTCTTTCTCTGTTACCCTCTTTTACCTTTTGGTAAACTCTTATCGTGTCACCAACTTTAAAATTAGTAACTTTTTCTTTTAATTGTGCATCTTCGATGCCTTTAATTATCTTGTTCATCATTTCCTCCTTTTAAAGATGTTCATAACCTATGTTAGAGGACCATCTGACAGTTTATTTACAAATGCTTTTTCTTCATCTGTAAGTGTTTCTAAGTCTAATAAATCTCTTCTTTTGTTAAATGTTTCTTTTATCGCTTCAAACCTTCTATACTTATTTATATTCTCATGATGTCCACTTATTAGAACATCCGGGACAACCATCCCTTCATATTCATATGGTCTAGTATATTGCGGATATTCAAGTAACCCATTAGTATGAGACTCTTCAGATAGTGAATCTTCCCTGATAACTCCATCCACAAGCCTTGCAACGCTATCAATAAGTATCATCGCAGGTATCTCACCACCTGTTAGAACGTAATCCCCTACTGAGATTTCTTCCGTAACAACCATATCAATAGCTCTTTGATCAATACCTTCATAGTGTCCACATAGTATATTTATTTCTTCTTTACCACTTAGATCTATGACTTTTTTTTGATTTAGCACTTTCCCTTTGGGCGACATATAAATAAGCTCATCAGTGAGTCTAACCGTATTTTTAAAAGCGCTTACTACTGGTCCTGGCATCATTACCATGCCAGCTCCACCACCATATGGATAATCATCAACGCTTCCGTGCTTATTATCAGAGAACTTCCTTATGTCAATAGAATTCACGACAATTTTCCCTGAATCAATTGCTCTTTTAATGATACTATGCCTTACAAGTGAGTCTATCATGTCTGGAAAAAGGGTGAAAACATTAAATATCATAACAAGCCTTCCATCACATGAACTTTCATGGAATTATCTTTTACATTAATTTCAAGTACACATTCTTTAATGGCAGGTAATAATAGTTCTTTTCCACTATCCATTTGCACTACGTATACATCATTGCTTCCTGTCTGAATAATATTGGTTAAAACACCTAAGTTTTCTCCTTGATCTGATGTCACATTTAGTCCAATTAAGTCTGAGTGAAAAAACTCACCTTCTTCAAGCGCTATGGCGTCTTTTCTACTTACCTGTATTACGCCCTTTATGAGTGGATATGCATCTTCCATACTATTTATCCCTTCAAGCTTAAGCACAACGTATTTTGACACATACTTTACGCCTTTTATCTCATAGTATTTAATATTATCATCAACTGATATATAAACTCCTTTAAGTCGCTTAAACCTACTTATGTCATCAGTAGTAGGAAATACTTTTATCTCGCCGTTTACGCCATGTGGTTTTACAACCCTAGCAATGTATAGAAAATCTTCCATCATTATACGATATCAACATTTACCTTTTTCTCTTCTTCAACAGTTGCAGCATTTACGACCGTTCTTATAGCTTTTGCTATACGGCCTTTTTTACCAATAACTTTTCCCATATCATCTTTATGGACAGAAAGAGAAATGGTTATAACATTTTCATCTTCTTCTCTTTTTACAACAACATCGTCTTGATGGTCTACCAAAGCTTTTGCAATTGTTTCTACTAGTTTTTCCATATTCACCTACTTAGTTATTCCGGCATTCTTTAATAAACGAGATACCGTATCGGTAGGTTTCGCACCATTTGAAAGCCATTTTGTAACAAGTTCTTCATCAATCTTAACGACTGTCGGATTTTTTGTAGGATCATAATATCCGACTTGCTCAATAAATCTACCATCCCTTGGAGAACGAGCGTCAGCCACTACGATTCTATAAAAAGGGGCTTTCTTTTGACCCATTCTTCTTAGTCTAATCTTTACCATATATTTCCTCCTAATATTTATTTATAACTACTTAAAAAGGCAACTTGCCATTTCCAAATAAATTAAAGTCTTTTCTACGTCTTTTCCCACCAGTCATCCCGCTAAACTGCTTCATCATCTTCTTCGTCTGTTCAAACTGCTTAATGAATCGGTTTACTTCGCTAATGTTTTGACCACATCCATCAGCAATTCTTCTTTTTCTGGAAGCATTGAGCAAATCTGGATTTTCTCTTTCTTTTTTGGTCATGGAAAATATTATCGCTTCCATCCTCGCCAGCTGCTTGTCGTCTACTTCGACATTACCCATTTGACTACTCATACCAGGTATCATAGCCATCAAGTCCTTGAGAGAGCCCATAGACTTTATCTGTTTCATCTGACCTAAAAAGTCATCAAAATTGAAGGTGGCTTTTCTTATCTTTTCTTCCATCTCCGCAGCTTTTTTCTCGTCTATACTGCTCTGAGCTTTTTCAATAAGTGTTAGAACATCTCCCATTCCTAGTATTCTAGAAGCCATCCTATCAGGGTAAAAAGGTTCTATATCCGTCAGCTTTTCGCCCACACAAGCATATATTATAGGCTTGGCGGTAACTTCTCTTATAGAAAGAGCTGCCCCACCCTTTGTATCACCATCAAGTTTCGTAAGAACAACGCCGTCTATCCCTATCTTCTCATCAAAGTTACTGGCTACTGTCACTGCGTCTTGACCAGTCATTGAGTCAACAACGAGAAGTGCACTTGTCGGCTTTATCGCTTCGTTGATGTCACTAATCTCTGTCATCATCTTTTCATCAATATGAAGCCTCCCCGCTGTATCAACTATAACTATGTCGTTCTTATTATCTTCTGCGTACTTAAGGGCATCTTTTGCTATCCTTACCGGGTCATTATCGTCATTAACGAATACATCAACGCCTAATTGTCCACCAACTACTTGGAGTTGTTTTTTCGCAGCAGGTCTATATACGTCACATGCTACAAGAAGTGGCTTTTTCCCTTTTTTCTTAAGAAGTCCACCTATTTTTGCACTGGTAGTCGTCTTACCTGCCCCTTGAAGTCCCATCATGAGAAGTATGGTTTTATCGCCGCCCTTAACTATCTCCAGTTCACTAACGGTTCCACCCATCAGCTTCACCATCTCATCATTTACTATCTTAATGACTTGTTGTCCTGGAGTAAGTGACTCTAAGACCTCCTGTCCAACGGCTCTTTCTCTTACATTTTTTACAAAGTTCTTTACCACTTTGAAATTGACATCCGCTTCTAAAAGAGCCATTTTAACTTCCCTCATGGCTTCTTTCACATCTTTTTCCGATAATATGCCTCTGCCTCTTAAATTTTTAAATACTTTTTGAAACTTTTCACTCAGGCTTTCAAATGCCATTGTTTCTCCTTAAAGCGACTCCTTTATCTCCTTCGCAAGAGTTATAGCCGTCTTTTTATCATAATCAGCCGATTCGAGTGCCTCTATCATCTTATCAACTCTACTACTGATATCTAAATATCTTTTCATTACTTTTAATTTTTTTTCATACTCTACAAAATGCTCATAACATTTTTTAACGCTATCCCTTACTCCCTGTCTACTGATCCCTTTTAGCTGAGAAATCTCGGAAAGGGAATAATCTCTAAGGTAGTATAAGCTATATAACTCCCTTTGTTTTTCAGTTAGTAGCTCGCCATAAATATCAAATAGTAGCGTTTTTTCAAAAATATCATCCATAAAAATCTCAATAAAACATCTGTAAAGTAATATTACTTTACAGATTATACGTTGAATCGTTAAAAATGTCAAGGAGAAACTATTATATAAATGAAAATCAGCTAAAGCTGAACGCAAGTCGGCTGAAGCTGAGTGAAATTCCATTTCTTCGAATTTGAATTAAGGATACTCATTTTTCTGTATTCTTTACATATTAAAAATGCACTACCCTCAAGACCGTGATAAATGCTTGTATTTTTGCTGAAGCAGCACCGGCTTGCGAAGGGATAGTATACCATAATACAGACCTGAGCAGGCCGCTTGTGCTGGTGAAGTGAAAAGACTGCATTTAGCACGGTCGCATTTATTAATGACTATCGGCTGAAGCCGAAGGCATATCACCTACTTGGATGAAATTCAGCTTCGCAGAGTGCAATTCCACTAGCGTGGAGTGAAAATCAACTTCTTCGAATTTGAATTAAGAATACTTTTTGCTAAAGCAAAAAGTTATTTAAAAGAGTTTCGTAAGATTTTGTAAGGTTATTACTATAATAACTCTTAATCTTGACCGCGATAAATCGATGAGAATTTGATGAAGAACGACCGAATCCCAAAGGAACAGTACTAGAACGTACGGGCCTTTGGGATGAGCGGAGTTCTGAGTTAAATTATCGCGATTTAGCACGGTCGCATTTATTAATAAAATTACTTCTTCTTCATATACTCTCTCCAACTACCACTCTCAACCGGTATAAGTCTATCATCTTTATTCAACGGTGAATGGGGATTATAAACATAAACGTATAGTTCGTCTACTACACAACCTTTTTTATCATAAATTATTTCACTTTTTTTGTTATACTCATTCGCTAAGGAAATGCTTCCTTCATAACTTTCTAGCTCATCAAGTAGTTTAACGATGTTTTTTTCATTGTTTATTGTAAGTATCTCACCAGCTATTTTGTTTTTGCCTTCTTCGATAAATGCTGGATAGCCCTTGTTTTCTATGTGATAAAGACTTCCCTTTATATATCCTTCTTCTTTTTTTAGCGTTACATCCGTTAGATACTTTTTGTAATTGTGAAATCCCGTCATCAACGTGCCGTATACAAATATTCTTTCCGTCTTTTTATTATCCATTAATGAGTATCTCCTGCGCTCATTTTTATATCTTCTTTGTTCATAATACTAGCTTTTATGGCTATCTCAAGCCCTTTTGCTATCGTCTCAAGTGGCATGAAAGGCATATTTTTCTTATCTAAAACTTGCTCCGAGCAAAAAGGCACATGTATGAATCCACCTCTGATAGCTGGATAATTCTTTTCGATTTCATACATAAGTCCATAAAATACATGATTACATACATAAGTTCCCGCTGTGTAGGATAACTGCGCAGGGATGTTTTTCTCTTTCAACGCTTTTACAATTGCTTTTACTGGCAAACTAGTAAAATAGGCGTTTTTACCGTCTGCTTTCACCGGTTCATCCGATGGTTGATTGCCTTCATTATCAGGTATTCTAGCTTCATTTTTGTTTATCGCCACTACTTCTGGTGTAATATTAAAACGACCTCCAGCCTGACCTATACATAACACCAACTCTGGGCTTTCTTTCTCAATAGCTGCTTTCACTCTTTCTACCGATTTGTAGAATACTGTGGGTATCTCTACCTTTACTATTTCATATCCCTCTATTACATCAGGCATTAACTTTATCGCTTCGTATGCCGGATTTTTACGTTCTCCACCAAACGGATCAAATCCAGTTATTACTATCTTTTTCATATATTCAATTTGAAGTATTGTTTAAAACTTCATCTCCTTTCAAAGGTATTACAATAAGCATTCTAGTATTCTTTATAAACTTATCCACAATCTATATAGCCATCAGCACATATCTAACCCTATGTGCTGATGGTTATTATTTGGATTAAAAAGCTAAAATGTACATTAATACAATGTGAATAGTAAGTAGTACAAGAGCAAATGGTACTTGCGCTAAGATAACCTGATTCTTGTTCTTCGCTTCCAGTATCGCTGCTGGAACTATATTAAAGTTTGCTGCCATAGGCGTCATTAGCGTTCCACAATATCCAGCCGTCAGCGCCAAAGCACCTGCAATGGCAGGATTAGCACCTTGAGCAAATACAAAAGGAAGACCAATTCCAGCTGTTATTACCGCAAATGCGGCGAATGCATTACCCATAATCATCGTAAATATAGCCATTCCTAAGCAATACGCGATGACACCTGCTAATCTATTCCCCTCCGGTATTACTCCTCCTATACCGGAAGAAATAACCTGTCCAACACCTGCCTCATTAAATAATGCGCCAAGAGCAGTAAGTAGCTGAGGCAATATTGACACAGCACCAATTTGTAGTAATAATCTAGAACTATCATATGTCATTTGCTTAGGTTCACTCTTGGTTACGATAAGCATCAAGATAACTGCTATGATAGCTCCTGCTCCAAGACCTACAAGACCTCCTAACGAAGGAATAAACTGTCCAAATAAAAATGCTACTACACCAATCGAGAGTGCAGGAATAAATAATTTTCCACCAATTTTTTCGGATTGTTCTTTTCTAAATTCTTCCGTTGCATTCTTTAGTGAACCAAATGTAACTTTTTTCATCGCGGTAAGAACACCCATTATTAATATCAATGCTCCTACAAGCTCAGGAGGTAAGTACTTACCAACTATAAATATTATACCAAACATTCCCCAAAAAGCTGCTGTAGCTTTTGGCGAAGGATGTTCTTTATCTTTAATCGTATAGACAGCTGCTGCTATTGCAACGAGACCTGCCATAACATACATGATTTCAAGTAATATCGCTTTCATTTATTTTCCCTCCTTACTCTCAGTTTTTTGTAGCGCAACAACTCGTTTATCGACAAAGAAATTCTGCACTACGGCAAGTATTGCAACTGTTATGGCAATAGGGATAGACCATGATGAAACAGCTGCAGGAGTCGTAACTATACCTAGTTCTTCTAAAGTACCAACGATAAGTAGTACTCCGCCTGAAGCGATAAACACATTCTGCCCAAAAAAGTTCCCATAGTTTTCGGCGGACGCTGAATATCCTTTTAAGATCTCTAGTGTTTTATCCGCGAGTTCTCCATTTTTATTTTTTGCTGCACCTGTAGCCATCGGATAAATAAGCGGTCTTATAAACTGAACATGACCACCTAAACGAAGAGAAAATGCTGCCGCAACGAGACGGATTAGCGTGTAAGTTGATAACACTGCCCCAGCGGTTGCCGATTTCATCTTATTAATCATATATGCTGCCCTTTCACGAAGTCCGTATCTTTCAAGTACACCTATTACAAGTAAAGTAAGTAGGAACAATGACATATACCTTTTACTTACAAATGATGAACCAATTACATTAAGTATTTTTGTAAAGCCAAGTCCACTAACCAAACCTGTAACGACGCCTGCAATCAGTACTGTTGCAATAGTATCGAATTTAACAACAAACCCAACTACTATAATAAGTACTCCGATTAGTTTAATCCACTCCATATAAACCTCCTAACAATAAGTTAATCAACGGTAATAACTCCATGCATTACCGAAAAAGTGATAACTTCATTATATCATATTATAAATTTTTTATAAATAAAATATAACTTTTTTTAATAATTATTTATTTTTTATAAATAAGTGATACAGCTGTTTTTAATCATGGATGATTAATGATGGACATAAATTATAGAAACAGGCAATAATATGGGCCGTTAATAGACAACAGTTAGTCAAAAGATTTAGATTTTTCTGGACAATAAAAACAAACAACCTTCAAGTTTGACACCAAGCGTAGTCAAGTAACGACTTTTGTCGACGCTCTTCATCAAGAAGATTGCTTGTTTTTTATATTTTCATTTTATAACTAAAATTTTTTGCATTTATGTTACAGAAATTTTTTTATATTTCCTTAGGTAATACCTTATTAAGAATAACCCCACAAAGAGCTGCTATTGCTAGGCCGGATATTGCTACTGTACTTGTTATAGCAAGCGCGTCAATACCTATCCCAAGAACTAGTATTACTGCGGATATAAGGAGGTTTCTACTATGCGAAAAATCTAACTTCGAATCGAGCACTATCCTTACTCCGACTGACGCAATCATACCAAAGAGTATAACCGACACACCACCCATTACCGGTAGAGGGATTGTTCTTATTATCGCAGCAAATTTACCGACGAAGCTTAGAATTATGGCAATAACTGCCGCTATTCTTATTATAGAAGGGTCATATACTTTTGTAACAGCTAGAACGCCTGTATTTTCTGAATACGTTGTATTGGCTGGCGCACCGATAAGTCCCGCAAAAATAGTCGCCACGCCATCACCCAAAATCGTTCGATGGATGCCTGGATCTTTAAGGAAGTTTTTCCCTACTACTGCACCGTTAGTAGTTATGTCACCTATGTGTTCAATAAATACGACAAGAGCTATAGGCGCTATGGCAACAACTGCGCTTGTAGAGAACTTAGGTAGTGTAGTGAGTGTTGATAATGCATCACTACCTCCAACAAAGGTAAACCAACTAGCATTTCTTATTACCTCAAAATCTACCAGATTAAACAAAATCGCAAAAATATAGCCAACTATTATCGAAATAAGTATTGGAACAAGCTTGAAGAACCCTTTTGTAAATATTGAAATAAGTATCATAGTAAGGATTACTATAAATGCTATGAATGCGTGAGTTAAGCTAAATGCAGATGTTCCATCTTCCATCATTTTATAGAATGCCATATTAACAGCTATAGGACTGAGCCTTAACCCAATTACCATGATTATAGGTCCTGTAACTATAGGAGGGAAAAAGTCCATAACCGGCTTAACCCCTACCGAAGATATTAGTAAACTAAGCATTACATATACTAGACCTGCGCAAATTATACCGCCTTTGACGTAGGCTACTCCTTCTCCACCTAACGTCATCGCTATTGCCCCAATAAAGGCAAAAGATGAACCCAAAAAAACCGGTACCATTCCCTTTGATACTAAATGAAATAACAAAGTTCCGATACCGGCTCCTAATATGGCAATTGCAGGATCAAGTCCTGTTAAAAACGGCACTAATACCGTAGCACCAAACATTGCGAGCACGTGCTGCATACCTAAAATTACTTTTTTTGAATTAGTCATTACTTCCTCCTTGTAATACCACTTGATTCATGTTATCTACCTCAGCAACCATGACGTGTATAATCTCATCCCTAGAAGTAGGAACATTTTTACCGATAAAATCAGGCCTTATAGGCAGCTCCCTATGTCCTCTATCAACTAGTATTGCTAGCTGAATCTTACTAGGCCTTCCAGCGCTAATAACAGCCTCCATAGCGGCTCTACAAGTCCTTCCAGTAAATAGAACGTCATCTACCAAAACGATGATCTTATTTTGTACATCAAGAGAAATTTGACTTTTGACTAATGGATCGCTAGATGCCTTTGTAAGGTCATCACGATAGAAAGTAATATCAATACTACTTATAGGAACTTTTACTCCCTCGAAGCTTTCTATTCTTTCAGCGATTCTTTTAGCAATTGGATAACCCCTTGTTTTTATGCCAAGTAAACAAACGTCTTCCGTTCCTTTATTTTTTTCAACTATCTCGTGAGAAATACGTGTAATCATCCTGTCTAATGCTTTCTCATCAACGATTATTGACATAAAAAAAACCTCCTGTTTGTTCACTAACAAGAAGCATACAATATCAAACCCCTTATTAGTATCTCGTACTAAATTAAAAAGATTGCTATAAATATAATAACATTAGTGGTTCAAAAGTCAAGGTATTTGAGGAAGATTTTTTATAGTCATCCCTTCTTGCCTTTTGAATGAAATTCCGGTGATGCAGAGTGAAAGGCAACTTCTAAGAAATTGATTAAAGAGACTTTTGCTAGCACAAAAGGAAAAAATAATTTACATATTCACGGTATATTACTATAAGAATTATATCGCACAACGGAACTTGAACACTTAATTTCACCCAGCTAAAAAACTGGGCAACTAAGATCCTAATACTTTCAAGGAAAGGTTTAAACGTTAAATATTTCTTAGCCAGCCAAAATTCATAATGTATCGTTTCGCATCACATTTGGATAAGATACTGATCAAGTGCTCCTACATACAATCAAGCTTATATGCGGCTACAAAGCCTTACCGGCTAATACCGCTCCTAGCGTACCTGCTTTATTCCCTAATTTCGTTTTCGTTATTTTAGGAACCGGTAAGATTTCCATGTCAGAATTTAGTTCTAGCACTCTTTTTCTTAGTGGTTCCATAAGGAGGTTCCCTACTTGTGTGATTCCTCCTCCTATTATAACAATTTGAGGTCTGTACATTAATATGACGTTACTGATACCAACAGCTAAATGGTCAATATAATTCTTTACTATTTCTTCTGAAAACCCATCTCCCATTTTCACAGCTTCAAATATCATCTCCCCTTTTAGAATCGATAAGTCATTATTGCATAACTCCATAATTATTGAATCTTTAACCTCAACACTACTTTTGACGTCATTAATCAGTGAACTTACTGATGCAAATGTTTCGAAGCATCCCCTTTTGCCACAGTTACACTTTTTACCATTTGCATCAATCACCATATGGCCAATCTCAACGCCGTATCTGTCTCCACCTAAGAAAAGCTTGTTATCGATTATTATCCCTGCCCCTATTCCTGTGCCTAAAGTTACTAAAACACTGTTTTCATACCCCATGCTTGAACCAACCTTTTGCTCAGCAAGGGCGGCAGCACAAGCATCATTAACAAGATAAACATCTTTATTAAAATACACTTTTATTTCTTTTGCTAATTGAACATCTTCCCACCCAAGATTATTAGCATATATCAACTTATTCGTTTTGTAATCAATGCTCGCAGCAACTCCAACACCTATATAATCAATTAAATCGATAGAAATATCCTTCTCTTTTAGCATCAACACTATGTTATCCGCAATATTATTTATTGTATTTTTGTGTCCAATGTTAGCATTAGTCGGCATTATTTTTTCTGCCACTAAATCATATTCTTCATCAAAAAGAGCAATTTTTGTCCTTGTCCCGCCTAAATCAATTCCTATATATTTCTTCATATGGATACCCACTCTCTATCGTCTCATTGTCTTATTGCCTTTTGCCTATTGTATAGCGCTAATAAAATTATTAGTACAATACCCATTATTAGATTCCTCAAGCTATTACTTACCTGTAATACGGAAAGAGAATTACTAAGTACAATTAATAATAAAGCACCTGCAATTGTACCGGTATAACTTCCCTTTCCTCCCGAAAGGATAGTCCCGCCTATTACAACAGCTACTATGGAGTCCATCGTCATACCGTCAAATGTACCACAATTAATAAACCCTGAATTTCCTGCACCAATTAAACCTGCAACCCCGGCTAAAATTCCTGACAATGTATAGTTGATTATCTTTAACTTTTTAGTATTTATTCCTGTAAGATATGCCGCTCTTTCATTATTTCCAGTCAAAAATAACTGTCTCCCATAAACTGTTCTGTTAATTATTATAAACATAACAACGGCTATCGCACCAGCAAAAAAAACTATGGAAGGAATTAAATCATAAAATCGAGTAGTAACTACCATTTTATAAGCATTTGGAACACTCGTGAATTCCGGCGTTCCTCCGGTGATTACATACTGCATTCTTGATACAATGTTTGATATATAAAGCGTAACTACAAGAGGCGGTATACCAGCCTTTATGGCTCCAATTCCATTCATGAAACCAATAATCATCCCTACAACTACAGATACTACAAGAGCTATCAAAAAGAGCTTAACGCTTGATTGACCTTTCATTATCTCAACCGTCAAAAGCGCTGTCATAGACATGGTAGCACCAACGGACAAATCTATTCCATCAGATATTATTACTAAGGTTTGCCCAGCTGATGCGAGGGCCAACATTGACGTTAAAGCTATGATACTACCAAATGCATTAACATTGAATGATTTGGGATTAATAGTAATCGTTAGAATGAATAATAGGACGGAAATAACGATCGCCATACCACTTTGGTTTTCGGATGCAAAGTTCTTTATTCTACTGTTTTTCATCGGTATTATTCCTCCTAAATTGTTTCATTAATCCTGTTCCTAGACTACGCCTATTTTTATTAAAGACCAGTAGAGCAACAACAAGACCGATTAGTATTATTACATCAGACAATAGGTTGTGCCAATACGTTGTAAATACCATTCCAGTTTGCTTGGAAATCATACTAAACACCTTTGGCACACTCGTTTGAACTAAAAGCGAGAATCCTACACCATAAAGTGCACATAGCATATTCCCAACTCCTCCACTTAATGCGATACCACCAATTATGCAAGCACTAATGCTCTGCAGACCGTATATTTCACCTGTAATCGGATTTCCAGTAGTATAAGCAGAGGTATAACTAAGACCTGCTAGAGCGACAAATAAACCGCTTATTGCGTATACTTTTATTTTAGTCATTTCTATATTTATACCGGTTGCAAATGCACTTTTTTCATTGCCACCGATTGCAAATATATCCCTTCCTAACACCGTCTTAGATATATATTTCCATATAAAGTAACAAGCTATTACTATTAATATACTAAATGGTATAAACCCGAATAACATATTATCGTATATCTTATTTGCTATAGTTGGCACTTTACCACCCGGCTTCGGCATTATAAGAAGATTTATCCCCTTAATGACAAATATCATCGCAAAGCTTTCAAGCAGTGGCGGTATTCTTACGTAAGATACAATTAATCCATTAATGCAAGATAGTCCTATAACTATTATAATAACTAGTGGCCATGCAATTACTATAGGTATATTAAGATAGCTAGGTAGTACAACAGCAAGCACGTTTGCAAAACTCATCAAAATTCCTATCGATATATCAATGATTCCCATAAACATCAGGAGAGCTTGAGCCATTGTAACGAGTATCAAAGGGGTAAAACTCTTAAATAGTGTTGCAAAGTTTTTGTATGTTTTTACCGTAAAGAACGAATCTGAATCACTAATGAACTGTACTATAAAATAAATTACCAAAAAAGCAACAAATAGTATCATTCCGGAATATTCAGGTCTATCTTTTAATTTCTTAATATTCATTGTTTATTACCTCGTTATTTTTGTCATCGCTCATGCTACCATTAAGCCCTAACATCGCGCTGACGAGCCTTTCTTCTGTCCTAAGCTCTCCTTCTAGACATTCACTTATTGTCCCTTCGTAGAATACATATATTCTGTCACATATTTCAAGAAGCTCTTCATTATCGCTGGATACATATATTACCGTCATCCCCTCTTTTACGGCGTTCAATAAAATATTGTGAATTTCTATTCTTGAATGTATATCAACTCCCTTTGTAGGATCATCAAGAAGTAACAAATTAGGAGAAAGTGATACCCATCTTCCTACGACTAGTTTTTGTTGATTCCCTCCCGAGAGAGAATTTGCAGGCAAATCTAACCCTCCCGCAACAATTGAGTACTCTTTCATGACATTATCCGAAAATTTATTCATGTTCTTAGGGTTCAAGTATTTATATAGTCCGCTCCTTGCAGATTTTCCTGCATATATATTCTCCGATACGCTTCGAATCGGAAAAACAGACTCCGCGGCTCTATCACCTGATATAAACCCTATGCTATCATGTATTGCTTCAGAGGTGTTTTTGTAATTTACCTTTTTATCTAAATAAACAACTTCTCCTCCTCTATATTTAACATCTCCAAGTAATATGTGTAAAAATTCTTTTTGACCTTGTCCATCCAGTCCACCGATTCCCACAATCTCACCTTCATACGCCTTAAGATTAACATTGTTTAATCCGTATGACGCTAGATTATTAACATCCAGCAATAGTTTTTTATCTGATTTATCAAAATCTCTTATCTCTTCCTTTTCAGTGACATCTGGTCTATTACCAGTCATATGAAATACTATATCATCGATACTCATATCTGATATGTATCCAGAAGCAACCGTTTCTCCTGACTTAAGTATCGTACATCTATCACATATTCTAAATATTTCGTTCATCCTGTGGGTAACCATTATAACTGATGTCCCCTTTTCTTTAAGAACTTTAAGAACTTCAAAAAGCCTATCGACTTCATCTGAGTGCAAAGAAGCAGTTGATTCGTCAAGAACAAGTATATCTGGCTCTAGAGCAATTGCTTTCGCTATCTCAATCAAGCTCATGGTTGAAGGTAATAAATCCTTTATTTTCTTATCTTTGTCAACCTTGATTTTCAGCAAATCCATATACTTTTCTGCAATGCTTATACATTTGCTATTGTCTATGCTTTTATCCTTCTTTTTAGCTTCAATCCCCAGCGTAATGTTTTCGGTAACATTCAACTCTTGTATAAGGCTTAAATCCTGATAAGCCACTGCTATTTTAAATTTTCTCGAGTCTCTACAATTGGCAAAGGTCACCTTTTTAGAATTTAGATATATCTCACCCTCATCGGCACTCACAAGTCCACTTAATACTTTTACAAGAGTAGATTTTCCAGAACCATTTGAACCAAGAAGAGCCATTATTTCTCCTTTTTTTAATGTCAAATCGGCTTGTTTTAGTGCTACTACCGCACCATATTTTTTCGTTATACCTTTTAGGTTTAGTATTATTTTTTCATGTTCATTGGTATTAACTTCATTTTGGTTATACATAAAAACTCCTCACATCTTACTGGAGTGTGACTAAGCACACCCCAGCTTTTAGTTATATTATGTCTTAATACTATTTGAAATATGCTGCTTTTGCGTCCTCTACTGACATATAAGAAGAAACAGAAGTAGAATCAGGTAAATCAGCAATTGAGTCAAGTTTTTCTTGCATATTTTCATATGTCATAACCCATTTTGGCGCATAGTAAATTGTATTATCTTCTGATAGCTTTGATTCATCTAGTTCATTCCCTTCTCTTAAGTTAACAGCTATAGCAAGAGCTGTACTTCCTATTCCAGGAGGGTTTTCAACAACTATAAATGGCATAACAAGTCCGTCTTTATTAATGTCTGCTATCCTTCTTATCCAAGCCACTTCTTCAGAAGAAGTTATACAGCCAGGATAATCAATGTTCGCCTCTTGAATGGCGTCCATAATACCATTTGCACCTTCTTGGTTAATTATTCCGTCATATTCAAGCCCTGATGAAATTATCTCACTCATCAGTTGTTTTGCTTCTACATCACTCCAATTGTGAGCCACCGTTTTTACTACTTCAACGCCACCATTTGCAAGTTCCTCGGTCCATACATCGCTACGAATTTCTGAAGCAGAGTTTCCATCAATACCATTAAACTGAACGACTTTTCCGCCTTCTCCTAGTGTTTCAATTACCCATTTAGCCTGTATTCTTGCCCATTCTCCTTGGTCAACAACTACATTGACAATTTTATCGGAATCATAAATACAATCTGCATTTACGTAAGTAACTCCGGCTTCAGTTGCTTTTTCAATGATTGGATCAAGACCTGATGCTGCAATAGGATTAACTATGATTATATCGTAGCCATCATTGATGCTTTGCTCTAGTTGTTGCGTCTCTAGTGCCGGATCATTATTTGCTACAAAACTATTGTATTCACTAATTACTCCTGCCTCTTTAAGTTCGTCAGCTTGGCTCGACATCTGATTCTCGTAAACCGCTCGATATGGATTTCCCTCGATAACGGCGTTGTGAGAAGCAACTTTATAACCGCCTTTTGTTTCCCCTTTTGAGTCACCTGTTTCTGCTTTTGAATCACTTGTTTCTGCTTTTGCAGTAGTTGATTCCTCTTTTTTTGTTGTATCATCAGTATTTGTAGCTTTTTCGCCACAAGCTGCTAATGATACCGTCATAAGCACCACAAGTATAAAAATACTTAAAGCTTTGTTCATTTTTTTTCCTCCTTTTCTAGTGAAATTCACTAAATAAATATTTTATTTCCAATAAATTGAAAATATGTTCCCTTTAATAAGAGCCTCCGTAGCCTCTTTAACATTTTCTACAAATGTTTTTCTAACATTGGCATAAACTTTATTATTCATTACCAACGTCATCATTCTTCCCTGCCCTTCATATATGTCTATAACGTCATCCTTTTTGCTTTTATCATTATAGGAGTAAACGATGCTAATCTGTTTTTCTCCAAAGTCTTCATTCCCCTTAACCATTTGCATTTCATCTTCTCTAGTTACGGAGACAAGAAGGTTATAGTATTTTGAAAACTCCTCTTTCTTAATCTCTTTTTCTTCCAAAAATACCTTATATTTTTCCTCTTTATCAGTACTCACATCAAAATCAAACGTATTATCGCCATATATGACCTTAACCTCCTCTATATCAAGAAGTACCGGTGTTAAAAACCATTTTGATTCCAGCTTCTCCAGCGACGTATTAATAAAGGCCAAATCAGCTATTTTGTATATCACATCTCTTCCACTAACAAGCGCATAGTACCCGTCGTTCATTTTTGCTATTTTTATGGTTTCATTGACTTCATCAGGTGATATAGAAGAATCGTATTTATACTCTATTTCAATAAAAGGCTTATCAAAATGATAGTTTTTCAACTCCTTATCCGTAGCGTTATAAAGTATTACTTCTTCGGATATCATCCCAAACAGACTATCTGTTAGATTAGTGAGCTCCGTTAGATTAGCTTCAACAATAAACGGGTTCGTTATAACGTGCGTCACCGCTCCAAATGACTGAGCAAGTTTTTTGTATTTCTCATTCCCATTGATATTTTCTATCGTAGTTTCTTGTTTAAATGCTTCTCCTTTTAACTTAATATATTTTAAATCAGCTATAGCTGAGGTTCTTTCCGGATAAGTAACTATATAATTGACGTACTCGCTAGAAGGCATTAAAAGCCTCGCTATGCTTTTTTTATCAACAAGATAAATCAAATCATTTTTATCAATATTTATATAATAACTATCCGATATAGCCTCATAAGCCCCTATGGTTAACGTTTCTATTGCCCCTGAGCTATACTTTATAATAGCCTTTGGAGAATTATCGCTAAATCCGTATTTTTTACTTGTTTCATCGCCATATTTTACATTTTCTATCTTTTCACCTTTTAATCTGCTTAACTTATCCCTAAGTATTTCCGTATATTCAGGGAGTAAAAGACTATCATCAATAGATGCCACTTTTACATTGCCATTTAACCAATCAATAGCGTAATCTTCCGTTTCATTACTTATGTCTATTTTAGTAATGCTATCTTTACCAACATCAATTATGTATTCATCCAACACTAAGTTTTCCTCGGATTTATCTCCTTTCCAAAGTACAAAAGCTACTATGGCAAGAATAAAACAAAGCAATGCAGATATTATAAGCGAGTATTTTATACTTCTCATCAAGCTTTCCTCCGAGTAAAAAATACTGCAAGTCCTATACCAAAAGTAATAAATGGTATAACCAATACAAATATTATTCCCAGTGTATTTGCATCTTTTTGAGATATGTTTAAGCCCTTTTCTTCAATGGTCTTCGGTATTATCTTTGGCATATCTATATCATACTGTTCGCTTAATAAATCAATTATTAGCTCACCATTACTAAGTGAATTGGTGTTAATAAAAACGTCATCTATCATCTTCGATGAACTAAATACTACAACCTTGGCATTTGCTTTATCAGTAGTATCCGTAAGCTTATGCTCACTTTCTACTACTGATGGCATTGGGCCAACTCTACTTGCTTTGCCGGCCTCAAAATCGTCTCCGGCGTCAAAAGGTCTAACTCCGCTTGTTTCACTAAAGAATGCTATCTCTTTGGTCTTGTAGTTTCCATCAAACTCATAAATAGTGGTAAGCGGCCTACTAAGCGGCATAACCAACGGTTTTTTAATCTCTTCATCGTTTACTACATTAGCCATAGGATAAAAGGGCTGATAAGCTATAACTTTTTTATCATCTGTTTCAAAAACAGTTCCTCCTTCTATCTTTATTCCCCATTCTTCTATATAGGAAAATAGATTATTCAAACCGTCATACTCCGAAGAAGTAAATAATAGTAGCATTTTATCCTTTCCTCCACTAACCAGATAGTTATGAAGGTAGTCTATTTCTCTTTGTGAATAGTCAACTTTTGGAGAAACTATTACAAGACAGTTTATATCTGAACCAATGTTTTCGAACGCCAAATTTACTTCTTCTATTTTATATCCATTGCTTTCAATTAGCTTTTGAAAGGCCAATTGTTTCGTTTCACCGTGAGAATTGATTAATCCAATTTTGTAATCATTCTCACTTGTAACATATAGAATCGATTGTAGTATTTCTTCTTCCGCTTTTGATGAAACAATCTTAGGGTTGCCTTCTTCTATCCCTACGTAGTTAAATAGTTCATAGGTTTTTATTAATCGACTTTTATCATCCGATGATATGATTATGTCTCCTTCATCTACTTTCTCTACCTCAATATCCTCCTTTAAATTTGCTAAATACGCAGGGTCTTGCTTATAATCTATGTATTTTAAATCAATATATTTTGAACTTTCCGCTATTTTGTTAATCATTAAATCAGCTTGATAATTATAGTTTGAATTACCGCTAAACCTATCTTTTTTAGAAATAATATTTATTTCTATCCTTTTATCAATTTTCTTCACTTCTTCCAACGTACTATCGTCCGGCATGTATACAGCGCCGTTCGTTATATCATAATCCAGATTGTATTTAGTTGATAACAGTCCCATTATGACATTTAGAAGCACTACTATGACCAAGGCTATTAGGGCTAATATATAAAAACTGAATCGGATTCTAAAACGTTTATTCATAGCTTATAACCTTCTCTTGGATTCTAGGACCAAAGCGGTTACATAAATGAATAACCCGGCTACACTTATAAAAAACACTAAGTCTTTTATCTGAATTAGCCCCATCTTAAACCCCGTGAAATGACCGTCAAAATCAAGAGCTTTTAATATGTCAGCAAGCAACTTACTTTTTGTTACCGAACTTGAAGCCCCTACCAAAACAATGCTAAATCCAATGATTATACTTCCAAGGGCAGCAATAATTTGACTCTCAGTGACCGAAGATATAAAGATTCCAATAGCAATTAGCGTCATTCCTAACAAAAATAGGCCTAATATATTACCGAAAAAAACAATCCAATCCATTCCACTATAAAGACTTACAACTAGGCCCATCACGAATGTTATTAGTATTGCACAAGCGTACACGAATAATGCCGAAAAATACTTGGCTAAAACAATAAATAGCTTTGGTTGTCTCGAAATCTCAAGTAGGACATAGGTTTTGTTTTTATATTCCTCACTGAGCAAGTTCATTGTTAGAATAGGAACTAAAAATACCGTTACCGTAAATAAAAAATCGAACATATTATTCATATTTGCGCTATTACCATATAAATTGTTATAGAAAAAATAATATCCAGCAAACAAATAATACATGGCTAAGAAACTGTAACCAGATAAGCTTTTAAAATATGAATTAATTTCTTTTTTTAATATCGCTAACATTTTCCACCTAATGATCTGTCAATTTTATAAATTTGTCATAAAGTGTCATTTCTTTTTCTTTTATCTCCAGTATTGGTACGCCATTTACAACAAGATGATTCACTACTTCTTCTCTTGATTTTAGTGAATTATCTATGATAAGTTTGTAGATGTTTACACTGTTTAAGCTTTTTATAAAAATGCACTCTCTAACGTTCTTTAACTCGAGAGTTTTATTTATTACTGTCTGAGTGTCTTTACGAGTATAAAGAACTAATTCAGACGTTTTTTCACTACTGCTTTCTTTGTCAAGGTCAGTGGATAAAATCCTTCCATCGTTAATTAAAATAATCCTGTCACAGAGATTTTGAACCTGTCCTATAATATGTGAGGAAAAAATAACCGTACGCCCTTTACTCTGTTCCTTTATAAGTTTCGTCATAGTAGCTATTTGTTTTGGATCAAGTCCACTCATCGGTTCATCTAAAATAATTATTTTTGGATTACCAATAAATGCCTGACATATTCCTACCCTTTGTTTATAACCCTTTGAAAGGTTTGCTATCCTTCTACCTAATACTTCTTTTAATCCTAATACGGTACTTAGTCTTTCTAATTCATCTTTAACATTTTTAACTCTTTTTATCTTGCTTACAAATATCAAATAGGATTCAACACTCATGTTTTCGTATAGCGGGACAACTTCAGGTAAGTAACCAATGGTATTATCTTCTAAGTATTCTCTATCCTTTCCTCCTATTATCAAATTGCCACTTGAGCTCGCGATTACGCCAGCTATTATATTGAGCAGCGTTGTCTTTCCCGCACCATTTACGCCTAGTAATCCGACGATTTCGTCACTATTTATGGTTAAAGAAACATCTTTAAGGACTGTTTTGCTATTATATTTTTTATTGATATTTTCTAAAACTATCAATCAATTCTCCTAGTCTTATCTCTTTTGCGTTTTTATATTCGATAAGATTTTGATTACTTTTAATATTGTTTCTTTCCTGTAACATCCCTGATAACCGGAGTTAATCCTATTAATAAAGTCAGAAAGCTCATCGTGAAAAATTTGTGTTGGGGGAATATTAATCCCGCTCTCAACTAGTATTGATTCCGTAATGTCAAATTCGGTTGGCTCTTTCTCTTTTGTATAGGCTTTTAAAACATCCCCTTCAAGGACTAAAAGTGCATCTTCAAAATATATCCTAAAACCGCTTGTAAAAGGATATGAAACCTCATACCAAGCTGCTTCAACTACCGCCTCAAAACTATCATATAAGTACTTAAATCTGTAGTGTTCGCTTTGCTTAGACTTTTCTCTAAATATCGCTGAATAAACCACATCATTAGGCTCTCCAAACAGGCTTACTAATAAATCTAGATCATGAATGTGTAAATCGAAAGGTATCAAGCCACTCTTGCCAGGATCTAACATCCATGAATCATCCGACCAATTAGGTTTCGAAGACAATCTATAAAAATAACAGTCAAGAACCTTACCATAAGTATTATTTTTGATTATGCTTTTAAGTATCGATACCGGTTTAGAATATTGAAGTACTTGACCTATGAATAGCCCAACACCGTTAGTTTCAGCAGTTTCAACCATTTTATAGGCTTCTTCATAACTAAGAGCAATGGGTTTTTCGCATATCACATTTTTTTTGTTACCAAGAGCCTCTATTACGTTTTTATAGTGAGAATATGTTGGCGTACATACATCGATAACGTCTATGTCCTCATTAGCCATCATATCTGATAAATTATCATAGACTCTTAGTCCGTACTCACTAGCTCTTTGTATCCCTTTTTTAGATTTGTCACATACCGAAACCACGTTTACATTCTCAATAAGCTTATAATTGTTTAAGTGAAGAATGCCCATTCCTCCAAATCCTACTATACCTACATTAAGTTTTTTATTAAGTCCACTCATATAAAACCGACCTCTTAATTACATCATTTGTCTTAAATATCTGTAGCTTATCTCTACTGCATTTCTTATATCGCTGATACTATTTTCAAACGCTCTATCCTCTACTTCTATACAAGCCGGGCCAACATATCCTATATCATTTAAACCGCTAACAAAGGCATGAAAGTCTATTCCGCCAAGGCCAGGTAGTTTTGGTGAATGCCATAGACCCGGTAAGGCAAATTTACCGTATTCATATACTTTATCTTCGTGTATCTTAATATCCTTAAAATGAACATGAAAAATCTTGTGTTTAAAATCGTAAAGCGGTTTTACATAATCTATCCCTAAAAGGTATGGGTGAGAAGGGTCATAGTTTAGCCCAAAATATTCACTTGGTATCATCTCAAACATTTTTTTCCAAACGTAAGGAGTACTGGCTAGATTGTTACCTCCCGGCCATTCATTTTCTGTATAAAGCATAGGACAGTTTTCTATTGCAATCTTAACTTTTTTACTCTCAGCGTACTTAATAATAGGTGTCCAGACTTCTTTAAAGAGTATTAGATTATCTTCTACCGTTTTATTTTTATCTTTACCGATAAATGTAGTAACCATATTTATTTTCATTTTTGAGGAAGCATCTATTAGTTTATATAAGTGATTAACAGCTACTTCCGCTGATTTTTTATCGGCGTCCATCGGATTAGGATAGTATCCCAGACTACTTATCTGAACGTTCTTTTTTCCCGCGTAATCAAGATAGTACTGTAACTTTTCATCATCGCATTCATCTAAATTTATATGAGTTACTCCTCCATATCTTCTAACCGATTTCCCTTTTGGCCAGCAACATACTTCCACGCATTCAAGCCCTAAATCACTCGCATAGTCAAACAACTCCTCAAAAGTATAATCTCCAAGTATTGCTGATACTAATCCTAGTTTCATCATATCTTTATCTCCTTAATAATTCTTTCAAAAATGTAACGGCTTCCTCTATTTCATCAAACGCATTTATCTTTGATTCATGTTCTACAGTAAGATACCCTTCATACCCTATATTTCTTAGTTGCTCCACATACTTGCTCCACCTTACTGAGCCATGTCCTAGTCTAGTTTCTTCAAAGTACTCTGTTAGCTTGCTAATTTCTTCTATTCCACCTTCGGCAAAGATATTATAAACGTAATCACAACCTACCTTTTTGTAACAAATACCATCTTTTGCATGAGTATGAACAATTCTTTTTCCTGCCCTCTTAACACCTTCAACTTCATCATCACAAGTTACCATAACGAGATTAGCAGGATCATAGTTTATTCTTATAGCATCATTGTGAGTGTTACATTCATCGACAAAACTACTCAGTCTTTCAATTGTTTCAGGTCCTGTTTCTATCGCAAAGTATGAATCAAATTTAGAAGCATATTCTCCTATTTTCTGGCAAGCTTCCAATAGATTTTTGTATCTATCGCAATTTTTATCTTCCGGTATTATCCCTATGTGTGAAGTAATAATATTTGAGTCAAATTCTTTTGCTAAGTATATGCTGTCTTTTATGTAGGCTATATTTTCTTCGTTTTTAGAAGAAATCTCCAGTCCATGTCCTCCAATTTCTGCACAAAATGCAGAAACCTCAAGGTTGTTTCTATCTATTACTGTTTTAATTTCTTTTAATTTGTTTTCAGTAATGTTTTGAGGATGTAGCTCATCAAGTGCAGTTAGCTGAATTCCATCTACTTTACATTCTCCTGCACTGTTAATGTTAGAAATAATATCCTTTCCAAACCATGAAACCATAATTCCAATTTTCATATGAGCCCCTTTCATAACATGTTAACGCTATTTTTATAAATCAATCCAAGCTTTTTTCTCATTGCTCTCGATTATCTTATCTACCAAATACATTTCGTAGGCGCCATCTTCAAAAGTAGCAAAACTTTTATACTCTTCTCCTCCTATTGCTTTGTATATTTGTATAAAATTGTGTTTAAAGGCATCACCAAATCCCTCAACATGGCCTCCTGGATAACTTTGGGCTTTAGCTGTTTCAGGATCCATCAAACTCAAGTCCTTAACTAGTTCCATATTAGGTTTGTCTTTACGGCCTATCCACAAGGAATTAATTTTTTCACTATTCCACATTACAGAGCTCTTACTTCCAGCTATTCCTATCTGCATTTGATTTTTCTTCCCTGCAAACATTTGGCTTATATTACAGCTTGCAATCGCTCCGTTTTCGAATCGAAACAAAACAACTGCGTAGTCTTCCGTATCAACTTGATATTCTTCATAAGCATCCGAATTTTCGCCTGCTTTTTCAAAAGAATTTACAGGTCCTTTTGGTTTTTTTCTTGTTTTATGGAAAGTAGTCAGGTCTGCAAAAAGACTTTTTATAGTCATGCCAGAAATAAATTTTACAGAATCAATCCAGTGAGTTCCTATATCCGAAAATGCTCGCGACATGCCGCCAAATTTTGAAATAAGGCGCCAATTATAATCATTTTTAAAGAATAACCAGTCTTGTAAATATCCTCCATTCACGCTATATATTTCACCTAATTCGCCATTTTCTCGCATTTTTTTCATTTGATAAATCATAGGATAAAATCTGCAGTGATAATTTATAGCATTTACCAAGCCTTTTTCCCTAGCATACGCCGTCATTTCCAACGCTTCTTTATGGTTAATTGCCATCGGTTTTTCACAAACAACGTTTATATTTCTTTCCATAGCATACATCGCTATTTCATAATGGGTAAAATTTGGGGTACATATGTGAACGCAGTCAAGTTTCTCATTATCAATCATCTCCTTATAATCGGAGTAATATTTGTCTACACTTAGTTCCTTCGCAATCTCCTTAGCATTAATGTCATTTACGATTGCTACGACATCAATGGATCCTATTCTTTTTAATTGTTCTACATGAACTCTTCCTATAAATCCTATCCCAATAACACCTACTTTTATCGCCATATGCTTCTCCTTAACTACTTAGAATTTTTGCAACCAATGATAAAACAACTATCAAGCGGATCACAAAAATCGTAATAATTGTTTATAAAATAAAGTGCAGCTCCACTATAAATTGCCTCATCACCAAGCTTTGTAAATTGTACTTTCACGTCATCAATAAATGTCCTAAATCCTGTTCTAATAAGGTACTCTTGCAATTTTTTTAGATAGTAATT
>PDWI01003326.1_pt1 | contig 27803 bp, 21 predicted proteins | sample 1430891 | NCBI WGS metagenome assembly PDWI01 (sample SAMN01162508, study PRJNA174530) | Oral metagenome, whole genome shotgun sequencing project. | biome: Marine environment; feature: Marine mammal; material: Swab sample of the gingival sulcus; isolation source: swab sample of gingival sulcus... | reverse complement strand
CCTGTAGGCGAAAAATTCACCCACGAAGACTTGCGCAGTCCTCGTATTACTTTCGTCCCTCGTCAGAAGTTCAAAGAGTTTAAGTATCGCGCTCAGTTCAAACGCATCTTAGACAAAAAAGAAGAGGAAGAAAATGCTTCGGCTAGCTCAACAACCGAAGACAAAAGCGACCCACTCGGTCCGAATGAGAACCACACAGGATTATAAAAACATAAGGAGCGTCCCACAACGCTCCTTATGTTTTTATAATTGCTGATATATACTTTATAGGAAAAAAGGATGAGGTCTATGTTCCCCAAACATCTGGTAAGAAAGAGCAAAAATTCCTCTTTACCAAACAAGAAAAGAGGAATTGCCTAATTAAAGACAATCCCTAGTCTTTAACTATATCTTTAGACAAAACTCTCGCTAAAGTGAGCTTTGATTTTATCAACGAAATCAAGCTTTTCCCAAGTGAATAGCTCAACTTCACGCTCTTGAATGCCTTGATGATAAGTAGGGAAAGACTTCTTAACCACCTTTGGTTCACGACCAAAGTGTCCGTAAGCAGCCGTTTCTTCATAAATAGGATTACGCAGTTTGAGGCGTTGCTCAATAGCATAAGGACGCAAATCAAAAAGTTTGCCTACCTCTTGTGCAATCTCAGCATCACTAAGTGCAAGCTTAGATGTGCCGTTTGTATCAATGAAGATGTTAATTGGTTCTGCTACACCAATCGCATAAGAAAGCTGTACCAACATCTCATCTGCCACACCTGAAGCAACCATATTCTTAGCAATATGACGAGCTGCATAAGCAGCCGAACGGTCAACCTTACTTGGGTCTTTACCCGAGAATGCACCACCTCCGTGCTCTGCCTTTCCTCCGTAAGTATCTACAATAATCTTACGTCCTGTAAGTCCCGTATCTCCGTGAGGTCCTCCGATTACGAACTTACCTGTTGGATTAACGTGTAGGATTAGTTCGTCGTCAAAAAGAGCTTGCACTTTCTCGCCATACTTAGCTTTTACACGAGGAAGTAAAATCGTTGCAATATCTTCCTTAATCTTCTTTTGCATAACCTCATCTGTATCGAACTCATCGTGCTGAGTACTGATAACAATCGTATGAATACGCTGAGCTTCGTGCTTTTCGTTGTATTCAACCGTTACTTGGCTCTTAGCGTCAGGACGAAGGTAAGGCATTAGTTCAATCTCGTTCTTACGAATCTCTGCAAGTTCTAGCAATAGAGCGTGCGAAAGGTCAATAGCAAGAGGCATTAGGCTCTCCGTTTCACGGCAAGCATAGCCGAACATAATCCCCTGGTCACCAGCTCCTTGATTAACTTTATCTTCACGGTCAACGCCACGATTAATGTCTGCACTCTGTTCGTGAAGGGCAGAAAGGATACCACAGCTCTCGGCAGCAAAGCAATACTCACTCTTAGTATAACCGATACGCTCAATGACACGGCGAGCCGTTGTCTGCACATCAACGTAAGCATTGCTATGCACCTCTCCTGCGAGAACTACCTGCCCTGTCGTTACAAGCGTTTCACAAGCGACTTTACTCTCTGGGTCAAGAGCCATAAATTGGTCAAGAATAGCATCCGACACTTGGTCGGCAAGCTTATCTGGGTGTCCTTCAGACACACTCTCTGATGTAAATAAATAATTCATTTCTATCTTATTCTTTTTCTTATTTAGTAAAATACATTTCTGAAAAAGAGGATAACTAAAAAATAAGCATAGGCAAAACTAAAGCTAATTCTTCCGAACCAAGCTTGCAACTATAAGAACTAAAATATGGGGTTACGCTTAACGATATACCTAAGTTCGGGAGAACTTTATAGGAATGTGCATATCTCCTTTTTAGCATTCTTTTTAAGTGGTTGCAAGCAGTTCAAATCTATCCACTTTCTCTTATTGAGTACAAAGATAAAACTTTTTTCCTACTAGACCAAATCCAAACAGATAATCCAAGATTAAGCAACTAAATAGCCCCGAGAGAAATTTATTTGCAAGACTATTCTATTTCAAAAAAAACATCTACTTTTGAAAACAAGAAACTATAATCTCAACCAAAAAAGGATTTAAACATTTACAAGGATGAAAACTTATCTAAAATATGCCCTATTAGGATTTCACCTTTTGACTACATTTGCTTGTGAAAAAGAAGAGCCTCAGGCAAATCAAAACCCTAATCAACAAGAAAACCCCACACCTCAGCCTAAGAAAGTATTAAGAGGGCTATGGGGAGGAGGTATCCACAACTCTTGGTTAATCAATCAAGATTACCTAAAAAAGGAAGAAGCTAATCGTTATCTCGGACAAGGCTATAATTTACTCAGATTTGAACACAAAAATAATCCTAACCTTGATGCAAACTTTTGCACTGGGATAGTTGATTTTAGACAAGAGCTGTGGTCGCCTTTTGGAGATGAAGTAACAGAACTTAAACCTGAGGTTAAGATGATAGTTTCCTTTAAAAGTCCAATTGAACGAAGAATCCAAACCCTATCAGATATGCTTAAGAAGAAGGATTCCATTGTCTTGCATCTAGGCAGTAGGCAATTCCCCTATCTATTTCATCACAAAGAGTATGATAAGCACAAAGGAAAGACGAACCGTGTACGCAGAAGCCTACACAAAGTAGAAAAGGAAATGTTTCTAACAAACTTTAGCCCAGAGGTTATAAGATGTTATCTACAAGCAGACTTTATAGAAAGCTTAAAATGGTTCACTGCAGACGAATTAGTCCATATCTTTGGCACACATCTTATCGGACGCTATACCTTGGGAGCTACACTGAACTTTACGCTTGACACTGACCCTTATATCTTTACAGAAGAGGAAAGCAAGACAATAGAAAGTTGGCTGTGGAAAAGCAAAAATAAGCCCAAGTACAATTCAAGTATTATTGAACGAATGTATCCGAGATTTCTATCTATCAGCTACCTACAAAAAGGTAGCAATTACAATGATAGTAGCTTTTCTTATATCCCTATGGGAGAACTAAAGAGAATGGTAAAAAAGCAACAGCAGTTCAGTGAAGAGGAATGGGCAAAAGCGATTATCAAAGATAGAAATCACTTTATATCTTTAGATGAAAAGCATAGAGGTCTGATTGCTATTCCCGACTTGATTACAAACGTTCCTCTCAAAATTAAATATGTAGCAGGTATTCTTCATCGTATTGCTCGAAATAATAATCCAGAGCAAGTCCCCCTAATTCATTACGTACTCTCTGACCCTAAGACTTACGAGCCGATAAAGCTAAACAAAGAAGTTATCAGCCTCAGCCTAGACAAATATACAGACACAACGTCTTCCCTTTACTTAGGAGATAGTAAGCATCAAAAAGTTCTCAAAGAAGAAATGCTTGATGGTAAACAAAAAGATAAGCTTTCTACTCAAGCGACTTGGGATATTTGGCTTACGAAGGAGGGATTATGGACTCTAAAAAATAGAAGCTACTACTTATGTCGAGATTTCAAGCTCCGTACAGAGGAGGAAGACAAGGATAAGCTCCGTTTTTGGTTACTCAATCCAATTATGCCAGATAAAACAGGTAATAGCACCTTTAACCTGAATAGACTTTTTATTCAGTAGTTGTATCTAGACTAAGTCAAAAGGCTATGCCGAAACGGAAGTTTCGGCATAGCCTTTCTTATTTTAGTTTGCGCCTTAACGGACTAGAGTTTGTTCGGGAATGAACTAGAGTTTGTCGCGGAACAAACTTGAGTCTCTTGCGGAAGAGATTATAGTCTCCTTAGGAAGAGACTGTCGTTTCTTCCCGTGGAGACTTTAGTGCCAAGCCGATGGCACTATTAATTGTTAGGGGCGAGTAGCTCAAAGTTTAGCTTGATACGCCACAAAATCATTATGAATGACGAAAAAAGTTGATGTTTTTAATTTTTGCTCTGTGCTTTAGGTTGAGCATATAACTTGCTTATAGTTAATAAAAAAGTTGTTTATCCCGCAGGGTAATGGGCAGCATTGCAATGTAAATCAGTCTTAACAAGACTTGATTTGCATTGCTTTTTTTTTACATTTGCACGGATTTTGAAAAAAAAGGGTCTATTAAATGACGATTAGTTGAGCTTTCCGAACTTGAAGACTGGGGCAAGAGAAGCAGATTGCAGCTTGACTAAAGGACTGCTTAGAACCTTAAGAAACACTTTATAGTAGTATTAATCAATTTTTATTAGAAGAAAAATGACAACAAATTTTAGAGCCTTAGCTCTTGGATTAATGAGTTTGGCACTTTTTTCTTGCGAGAAAAATGAACCGAACCAAAGACAAACAGAAACAGAATCAACACGTTTCGAAATGAATAGCTCCTTGGGAGCTGTAGGCATCGAAAGCCTAAGTAGTAACACAGACCAAGCAGATGAAAGCCTTCGTGCGAGCTTGCACTTTAAGGGCTTGAGCCAAGTGGTTAAGACAACCCTTGACGCGGCGAAGTTCGGTGCAGGCAAACAGCTTCAAGCTCATTGGGCAGTCAAATATGCCGCTGGCTACTACAGCGAGCCTTGCCCAGTCGCAAAAGCAGCTGATCTAAAAGAAGCAGAGAAGATTCAGATGAAGAAAAGCACGGTTTGCTTTATCGGAACGAACAACAACACGATTGGTGGAGCGAAAATTAAGATGTACACAACGACGTCGGAAACCTTAGATAACATCGATAAGTCAATTATGATGCTCGATGGAGTTGTCGATGGAGCTAAGACAAACCAGCACAAGCTTTACTTTACGGACGGCAAGAGCGACCCGAACGAGCTTATCAAAGGTCTTAAGTCTACTACTGAGTTCCAAGCAGACCGTCACATCCCAATTATGACGAAGCTTGAGCCTTTCGCTAAAATGCAAGTTGGAGGAGAGGACAACAATCAGGTTAAGTTCGCGCCTCGCGGTTCGTTGATTGGTCTCAACATCAAGAATACTACAGGCGAACAGATGATTGTAACGAAGCTGTTAGTCTCAGCAACAGGAGTTTTCCACCACAAAGGTTACTTTGACTTGAAGCAAGTCGTTGATGGTAGAACGGCACAGGCGAGTTAGCTTTCCCAGCAGAAGGCACGCTTGCTGATGACGAACAAGCTTGTTTTTACGTTTGGGGATTCCAAGACGCAAGCAAGAAGGGCGAAGCGTTTAAGGTGCAAATCGCTTACAAGACAACGCCTACTGGTTCGGAAGAGAGAACGCGCACATTTACGGTTTACGCGCCTAAGTCAAAAGTCAATACAAGCGAAAAGATGTTTGACGACGGCTACGCTTACAACGTTATCCTAACAGTAAATGCAACGAACAAGTTAGGCGGTAATGCTGCTGACTGGAACAACGGCGGTATCCTTGAGACGACAGTCCTAAACCCACTCGCTCTTGTTGCAGAGTTTGACCTTGCAAAGGTTAGGAATACTCAAGTTTTAGGACAAGGTCTCTTTTTTGTTGAGAATCATAATGTAAAAGCTAATTCGGAGCATACTGGCTTTGAAACTAATTATGATAATTTTGTTGCTGGGCAAGATGTAGGTCTGTATACTTGGGCAGAGGCAATGCGTCTTTTCGGTTATGATGTAGATGATAACACGGCTCCTCAATACAATCCAGCTTTACCTAGAGCTCAGCGGTGGTTTGAAGGTACGGCTTGGGATACTACTTTGAAAGATAGAGTTAATGATAAGAATTCAGACATTTATCAACGTAAGTATAAGACTATTGATGGTCAAGATTACTATATACCTAATAAAAATGAGTGGATTGCTATTTTACCTTATTGGATTTCTAGTAGCGATTCTAAAAAGCTCCAGAATGTAGGAGCAAAGAAAAATTTACAGTTAATTCGTTTTACTAACGATTGGAATACTGTGTTATCGGATCCTTTTGTCGTAACTATTGGTAAAGAAAAAGCCGGTCTTCAAGAGGTTCAGATTGGAGATGAGATACTACTTCCTTCTGATTATGAAGATCAATATATCACTAAAGAAGTTGGCGTAGGTAGTGGCAACTATGTTATTTATGCAAAGCGTTTCATCGGAACTAAATACGAATCAGCTTGGCGTTATGAATATAAGGCGGGCGATGCAAGTAATGGTGGTTCACGTATGATTATTAAGAATGTAATGCTTAGAGAGAATTCAAGTGAGTCTTTAGCGAATGATATTGCAAAAGAAACGTTCTTTGATATTAACAGCTGTGTAGAACGAATCTTCCCTACTTACGGCTATATCGAGCTTAGGTACAATGAGTTTGACGCTTCTACAAACGCTTCTTTATCTCACACTTCTAGCCGTCGTTGGTCTTCTACTCATGGTAGTTTCCGCGGTGCATTCGGTTGGGACTTTAACAGTTCAGATGCGCTTGTCAACGGTTATAACTGTACTAATGGTATCACTCTTCGTCCATTTAAGAAGAACTAATTTATAGTTTATATAAAGTTCTGTAAAAAGATAGTTAAGAGGGGGGATGTTTGTTATCAAACGTCCCCTCTTTACGCATAGAAAAAAGTTGATTTGTGATATAGATCTTGTTGTTACATAAGATATTTTTTAGGTAAAAATTTTATGATTTCTGAGTTTTTTGTATCTTAGCAAAAGAATTAAGACCTACCCTTGTGATGTTATGCTTGATTGTATGATGTTTTGAGGGAAGGACGGAATATTATAAAAGTGCAAAATCGTATGATTAGATTAACAGAAAATGATCCGTGGCTCAAGCCATACGAAGCTCGTATTCAGAAAAGAATGGAGTTCACACGTATTAGAGAAAAGGCTATTACTCAAGGTGGAGAAATAGAATTGAAAGACTTTGCTAAAGGGCATTTTTACTATGGATTACACAGAGATGAAACTCAGTCTTGCAGAGATGAAACTCAGTCTTGGGTTATTCGGGATTTCCTTCCTGGGGCAGAGAGGGTTTATCTAATCGGTTCTTTTAATGATTGGCAACGTCGTGGAGTGTATCGCCTCAAGCGTGTCGATGATTACGGAGATTGGGAGCTAAAGTTATCTCCTACAGCACTCAAGCACGGTGATTATTATCGTCTGTTTGTTGTTTGGGCAGATGGCAGTGGAGAGCGTTTGCCTGCTTGGTCACGTCGTATTGTTCAAGACGAAAATACAGGGATTTTTTCTGCTCAAGTCTGGGAACCTGATAATATCTTTGAATTTAAGAACGAAGCCCCAGCCTTTAATAAAAAGGGTAAACTCTTAATTTATGAGTGTCATATCGGTATGTCTTCGGAAGAGGCTAAGGTTAATACTTATAATGATTTTAGAGAGAAGGTATTACCTCGTATTGCTAAATTAGGTTACAATGCTATTCAGCTAATGGCCATACAAGAGCATCCTTATTATGGTTCTTTTGGTTATCACGTTTCAAATTTCTTTGCTCCATCAAGTCGTTTTGGTACTCCAGAGGACTTGAAAGCCTTGATTGATGAAGCTCATCGCCTAGGTTTGCTTGTTATAATGGATTTAGTACATAGCCACGCTGTTAAAAATGAAATAGAAGGTTTAGCACGTTATGATGGCTCTCGCACTTTATTCTTTCACGAAGGCGTAAGAGGCGAGCATCCTCAGTGGGATTCACTTTGCTTTGACTATGGACGTCACAATGTAATGCACTTTTTGCTCTCTAACTGTCGCTATTGGTTAGAAGAGTTTAACTTTGATGGATATCGCTTTGATGGCGTTTCAAGTATGCTTTATTTCAACCACGGAGTTGGTACTACTTTTACATCTTATTCTGACTATTTTAATGGTCATCAAGATGCAGATGCAATGGTTTATCTAACGCTTGCTAATAAGCTTATTCATACTCTAAAACCAAATGCTATTACTATTGCAGAGGAAGTGAGTGGTATGCCTGGTTTAGCTCTTCCTATAGAAGATGGAGGTTTTGGCTTTGACTATCGTTTGGCTATGAATATTCCAGACTATTGGACTAAGCTGGCAAAGGATATGCCTGATGAAGCTTGGAAAGTTGGAAGTATTTGGTATGAACTGACTAATCGTCGTCGTGATGAACTAACAATTAGTTATGCTGAATCTCACGATCAAGCACTGGTTGGGGATAAAACTTTAATGTTTCGTCTTGCTGATGCTAATATGTATTGGCATATGGCTCGTAAGGATAGAAATTTGGAAATTGACCGAGCAGTAGCACTACATAAGATGATACGTCTAGCTACTGCAACGACAATAACTGGAGGTTATCTTAATTTTATGGGGAATGAGTTTGGACACCCAGAGTGGATTGACTTCCCCAGATTAGAGAATGCTTGGTCGCATCATTATGCTCGTAGACAGTGGAGTCTTGCTGATAATGAAGATTTACTTTATCACGATTTGCTGATTTTCGATGAAGCTATGCTAGCTTTTATTAGAGAGAATAAGTCGGCAATGAACGAGGAGCTAAGGCAATATTATCTACACGAAGATGACCAAATCTTAGCTTATGGTAGAGGAGATAAGGTTTTCATCTTTAACTTTGCACCAACAAGGTCTTACACGGATTATACCGTTTATATGCCTAAGGGGGATTATAAGGTTGTATTAGATACTGATGAAATTCGTTTTGGTGGCTATGGACTCAATGATTTATCTATTAAGCATAGCTCAGAACCAGATTGTCTGTGTGAGGGGAGTGACTTGTGTCCAGTAAAACTCTATTTGCCTGCTCGTACAGCAATGATTCTTCAGAGAGAGAAATAGATTTTCTATATTTATGCTTACCTTTGTGGATTATAATTAAATAAAGAGTGAAACAATATTTAGATTTATTACAACATATAAAGGAGCACGGAGTTAAAAAAGGGGATCGTACTGGTACTGGTACGATTAGTACCTTTGGCTATCAAATGCGTTTTGACTTGTCTAAAGGTTTCCCTCTCCTGACAACGAAAAAGCTTCATCTAAAGAGTATCATCTACGAATTGCTATGGTTCTTGAAGGGAGATACCAATATTGCCTTCCTTCAAGAACATAGTGTCCGTATTTGGAATGAATGGGCTGATGAAAATGGAGATTTAGGACCTGTTTATGGTAAGCAGTGGCGTGCTTGGGATGATTATAAAGGAGGCTATATTGATCAAATTAACTGGATTGTTAATGAGATTAAGACAAACCCTAATAGTAGAAGAATGATTGTTTCTGCGTGGAATGTAGCCCAGTTAGAAGAGATGGCTCTTGCTCCTTGTCATTGTTTAATGCAGTTTAATGTGGCAAATGGCAAGCTTAATCTTCAGCTCTATCAACGTAGTGCAGATGTTTTTCTCGGAGTTCCGTTTAATATTGCTTCGTACGCCCTTTTGTTGCATATTATTGCTCATCTTACTGATTTAGAGGTAGGGGAGTTTGTACATACTTTTGGAGATGTACATATCTACCTGAATCACTTAGAACAAGTGGAGGAACAGTTGAGCCGTACACCTAGGGCTTTACCTAAGATGGTGCTTAATCCCAAAATTAAAGACTTAGAAGATATAGATTTTGAAGACTTTACTTTGATTGATTATGACCCTATGCCTCATATTGCAGGTAAAGTTTCTGTCTAGTTGATTAAGTAAAATTAAAGGAAAATGAAGAACTTATCAATTATCGTTGCAATGTCTTCAGAGCGTGCCATAGGAGCGAATAATGACCTCTTGTGGCATTTGCCTGCTGATTTGAAACGCTTTAAGGAGCTAACAACGGGGCATACGATACTTATGGGGCGTAAAACCTTTGATTCTTTACCCAAAGGAGCTTTGCCTAATCGGCGTAATGTTGTAATTAGTCGTTCTGTCAAGACTATTGACGGGGTAGATGTATATGCTAGTATGGATGAAGCTCTAGCTAGCATAAGAAATAATGAAGAAGTTTTTGTTATTGGAGGAGGGGAGATTTATTCTGCTTTGCTACCAATGGTGGAGCGTCTTTATTTAAGCGTTGTTGAGGGAGCATATCCTGAGGCTACAGTATTTTTCCCAGAGTTTGATTGGACTGAATGGGATATAGTAAAAAAAGATAGGGTAGAGGCTGATGAACGTAATACTTTAGCTCATACCTTTTATATATTGACCCGTAAAGCACATTAGTGCATTAGTAATAGAAAGAAAAATGCAGAAACCAACAATCCCTAAGGGAATGAGGGACTTTGATCCAGTAGAACTGGCTCGAAGAAATTATATTTTTGATACTATTAAGTCTGTTTATCACAGCTATGGATTTCAGCAGATTGAAACACCTGCTATGGAACAACTGAGCACTTTGCTTGGTAAGTATGGAGATGAGGGAGATCGTCTTCTCTTTAAGGTTCTCAACTCTGGTGATTATTTTAAAGGATTGGAGGATAAACAACTTCTAGATAGAGAAGTTAATTCGCTCTCAACTAAGATTTGCGAGAAGGGCTTACGTTATGATTTGACAGTCCCTTTTGCTCGCTATGTTGTGATGCATCGCAATGAATTGACTTTCCCTTTTAAGCGCTTTCAGATACAACCTGTTTGGCGTGCTGATAGACCACAGAAGGGGCGTTATCGTGAGTTCTACCAATGTGACGCTGATATTATAGGCTCAAAGTCTTTGCTAAATGAGGTTGAGCTACTACAGATTATTAATGATGTTTTTGTAAAACTAGGTGTTCAGACCGATATCCTATTAAATAATCGTAAAATACTAGCAGGTATTGCTGAGGTTATTGGACAAGAGGAGCGTCTTATTGATATTACAGTTGCCATTGATAAACTTGATAAGATTGGTTTAGAAAAAGTTAAAGAAGAACTTGTTAATAAAGGCTTTGCTACAGAAGATGTGGAGCGTCTTGAGCCAATTTTAATGCTTCAGGGAACAAATGAAGAAAAACTGTGTCAATTATCTAAAATTCTAGCTAATAGTGAACAAGGGTTAAAAGGAATTGAAGAATTAACTTATATCATTGAGCGTCTGAAGTATATTCAGATGCATAACCCTGTTACAATTGACCTGAGTTTAGCTAGAGGCTTGTCTTATTATACGGGGGCAATATTAGAAGTTAAGGCTCGTGATGTATCTATCGGAAGTATTTCTGGTGGTGGACGTTATGATGATTTAACTGGTATCTTTGGCTTGAAAGATATGAGTGGCGTTGGTATTTCTTTTGGTGCAGATCGCATCTATGATGTAATGATGGCTTTGGATTTATTCCCTAAGAACTTTGCCCAGATTGGTACAGAAGTTTTGTGTGTTAATTTTGGAGATGAAAGTAATGATGCTTTATTTCCTATCATTACAAAGTTAAGACAAGAAGGTATAAGGGTAGAACTTTATCCTGATGAGGCAAAAATGAAAAAGCAACTTTCGTATGCCAATAATCATAGCATTCCATTTGTTGTACTGCTTGGAGAAGATGAGCTAAAGAATGGTAGTGTGACTATTAAGGATATGGAGCTGGGAGAGCAAACAACGCTCAAACAGAATGAACTAATCACTTATTTATTATCTAAGAGGTAGAATAATCTTCTTTTAGGAACGTAATAATTTATCATTAAATGTCAGACAATCTAGATCAAGAGGAAGTTCTATATCCTTTATTATCACAAATAAATTCTCCTAAAGATCTAAAACAATTAAGAGAGGAACAGTTGCCTAATCTCTGTGAAGAGCTTAGACAATATCTCTTGAATACTTTGTCTGTCAATCCAGGGCATTTGGGTTCTAATCTTGGGGTTGTTGAAGCAACGGTTGCAATGCATTACGTTTATGATAGTCCTAATGATCAAATTGTTTGGGATGTTGGACATCAAGCTTATATTCATAAGTTATTGACAGGTAGACGTAAAGAGTTTAACTCTCTGCGTAAGTGGAATGGTTTATCAGGTTTCCCTTCTCCCAAAGAGAGTGAACACGATGTATTTGTCGCAGGACACGCATCAAATTCTATCTCTGCTGCACTAGGGCTTGCTGTTGCAAATAAGGTGCAAAATAATGATAGAAAGGTTATTGCCTTTATAGGTGATGGGGCTTTGACCGGGGGACTAGCTTTTGAAGGACTAAATAATGCTTCGTCAAGTCCCAACGATTTGTTGATTATATTGAATGATAACAATATGTCAATAGATAAGAATGTTGGAGGTCTGAATAAGTATATGGTTAATCTCCTAACTAATCATACTTATAATACGGTTAGGCGAGATGTTTATAAAGGTCTTCGGAAACTAAATATTGTTACTGATAAACAACGTAGTGTTTGGCAGACACTCAATAATAAGCTAAAGAGCTTTGTTTCTGGTTACAATAATATCTTTGATAGTTTTAGTGTACGTTATTTTGGTCCAGTAGATGGTAATGATGTATTACGTATGGTACAGGTCTTGCGAGAACTAAAACGTATTAAAGGTCCTCGCTTATTACATATTAGTACGATTAAAGGGAAGGGCTATATTCACGCAGAAGAAGAACCAACTATTTGGCATGCACCAGGGAAGTTTGACCCTAATACAGGAGAAAGAATACTTCCTAAAAAGGCTATTACTCCACCTAAATTCCAAGAAGTATTTGGTCATACTTTAGTTGAATTAACAGAACTCGATGAGCGAATTGTCGGGGTAACACCTGCGATGCCTACAGGTTGTTCTATGAATATTTTAATGGGACTCAAACCTGAAAAGGTTTATGATGTTGGTATTGCAGAGGGACACGCCGTAACTTTCTCTTCAGGTTTGGCTAGCTCAGGACTTATTCCATTCTGTAATATCTATTCAACATTTATGCAGAGGGCTTATGACCAATTAATACACGACGTTGCTCTTCAAGAAAGTAAGGTTATTTTTTGCTTGGATAGAGCAGGGCTTGTCGGAGAGGATGGGGCAACACATAATGGAGCCTTTGATATTGCTTATTTACGTACTATTCCTAATATAACAGTTGTTGCTCCAATGGATGAGATACAGCTTCGTAATCAGATGTATTCGGCATATAAATCTTGGAGAGGAGCTACTGCAATTCGTTATCCTAGGGGGAAGGGAGAAATTGTTGATTGGCGACAAGAGTTTGAGTTATTGCCCTATGGAAAGGCTCGTCTATTAGTTGATAGCAATAAATTGTTTTTCTTGAGTCTAGGTGCTATTGGAACTGAAGTTTCAAAGGTCGTAGAACGTCTTCGTTCTGAAGGAATGCTTGTTGGACATATAGATATGGTCTTTGCCAAACCATTTGACTATAATCTTCTTGATGATATTCTGCAGAGAGGAGTTAGTCTAATAACTGTCGAAGAAGGAACTTTAAGTGGAGGATTTGGTTCTGCTGTCGCTGAGTATTTATTGGATAATAATTATACAAATAGACTTAAAAGACTTGGTTTCCCTGATGAGTTTATTGCTCACGGAACTCCTCAAGAACAGAAAGCTTACTGCAAGATAGATAATGAGAGTATTTATCAAGCTGGTAGAGAATTATGGAATAAGGATTAAAGAACATTGTAGTTTAATGAAGATTGTTATAGCAGGAGCAGGTGAGGTAGGAACTCATTTAGCAGAAATGTTGGCTTATGAAGAGCAAGATATTACGCTTCTTGATCGTAGTGAGAAACGACTAGAAAAGATAAAAGGACGTATTGAAGCTCTTACTCTAGAGGCTAATCCCGTTTTATTGGAGGACTTAGAACAAGCTTCTGTAGGAGATGCTGATTTATTTGTTTCTGTTACTCCTGAGGGAGCTACCAACTTAATTGCTTGTACTATGGCAAAAAGGGTTGGGGCGAAGAAAACGATTGCTCGTGTTAATACTCACGAATACTTAGAGCCTGAATATACTAATATCTGCGAAGATATAGGGGTTGATGGACTAATTTATCCAGAAGATCTAGCTGGTCAAGAAATTGCTTCCACTACATTAAATCCTTGGGCTAGACAATATGTAGAATTATTTAATGGAGCTATTGTTCTAGTTGGGATAAAAGTTCGAAGTAATGCTGATATTGTAGGTAAGGAACTTAGTGAATTACAGTCTTCTTTTGAGGTTAATGGAGAGAAGTTTTGTCATCTTGTTGCAATTAAACGAGATCTAGATACCCTTATCCCAAATGGAGATACCTCAATAAAAGCTAATGATTTAGTTTTCTTTACTTGTCTTTCTAAACACGTTGATAGAGTTCGAAAACTTGCAGGGAAGCAGAAGCCTGAAGTAAAAAAGGTTGTTATAATGGGTGCTAGTCGTGTTGCCCGTCAAACAATAAAACGTATTCCTGAACATATTGAAGTTTGTGTCATTGAGCAAGATAAAGATAAATCACTTAAACTATCTCAGGAGTTCCCTCCAAATGTTGCAATCTATCAAGGAGATGGGAGAGATCCTCAGTTGTTACAGGAGGTTGGACTCGAGGATGCTCAAGTCTTTATTGCTCTGACAGAAAATTCAGAAACAAATGTGCTTGCTTGTCTTGCGGCAAAGCGTTATAAGGTATTTAAGACAATCGCAAAGGAAGAGAATATAGACTATATTCCATTAGCTTATCGTCTTGATATTGGTACACTTATTAATAAGAAACTTCTAGCTGCTGGACATATTTATCGAATGCTTCTTGGAGAAAAAACTAATTCAATAGTCTGTTTATCCTTACTCAATAATGCTGAGATTGCAGAATTAGAAGTTGAGCGTAATTCCCCTCTTATAGGTAAGAGCCTAAAAGATATTAAACTTCCAAAGAACGTTACTTGTGGAGGAATGCTTCGAAATGGAGTGGCTTATATGATTAGTGGGGAAACTGTTATTGAGCCTTATGATCATATGATTATTTTCTATCACGATTTGACAATAAATAAGCTTCGTCAAGTTTTTAAATAAATAGTAAAGTGCATTCTATTAATTTTCAATTTGTCGCACGTGTCATAGGACAGATTTGTCTTATGGAAGTTGTAATGATGTTACTTTGTCTGGGAGTGGCAAGTATTTATCACGAAAGTTTGTATCCCTTTATTGTTACAAGCCTTGTTTTCCTTTGCTTAGGAGTGGGACTATTATGGTTTGGCAAGAATCTTAAAACAAAGAGGACTAGCCGTCGAGAAGGTATGCTTGCCGTTAGTGGCACTTGGCTTGTTCTATCTCTCATTGCTATGATACCAATGAAATTAAGTGGAGCGACACCTCGTCTTGTTAATGCTTTCTTTGAATGTGTTTCAGGGTTTACTACTACAGGCGCAACTATTCTTGCCGAGGTTGAGCATCTCCCCCATAGTATACTTTTCTTTCGTAGCTTAATGCAGTGGCAAGGGGGAATTGGTATTGTCGTATTTACGGTGGCACTCATTCCCATATTTGGAGGAGGTGCGAGTCAAATTTTCCATGCTGAATCTACGGGTATTACTAATGATAGGTTTCTTCCTCGTATTGCAGATGTTGCTAAACGCCTATGTTTTATATATTTTATAGAGACTCTTTCTTTAGCATTTTTACTATGGATTGGTCCTATGAATTTATTTGAGGCAGTTTGTCATTCAATGACTTGTCTATCTACAGGGGGCTTTTCTACTAGAAATGATGGTATTGCAAGTTTTAACTCTTCCTATATTGAGTATGTCCTGATTCTTTATATGTATATTGGGGGATTAAATCTAACCTTAATTTATTTCTTTTTAACGGGGAAACCTAAACATTTGCTCAAAGATGAAGAGTTTCGTTGGTATAATTTCTTCTTATTTTCAATGACTATTATTACTATTATTTGGTTGTGTAGTCAAAACTTTTATGGTAGTCTTGAGGAAACGATTAGAAAGTCTTTATTTCAGGTTTTTACTTTAGGAACAAGTACTGGGTATTTAACGGAAGATATTACGCTTTGGAAACCTTTTTTCTGGATGTTGGCACTCTTACTATTGTTTGTCAATGGTTGTGCAGGTTCTACGGCCGGAGGTTTGAAGATTTCTCGTTTTGTCGTTTTAATTAAGAACTTATATAATGAGTTTAGAAAACAAGTACACCCTCATCTATTAACACCTGTATTGCTAAATAAAAAGGCATTATCTGTTAGTACAGTACATCAAATTTTAGCATTTTGTGTTTCCTATTCTATATTAATTATTTTTGGAGCGACAATTTTAGTTTTAGATGGTCATACGTTTATTTCAGGAATAAGTCTAAGTTGTACTTCAATAAGTAATTCAGGTCCTGCTATTGGACAATATGTTTATTCTGTAGCTGATGCTGGCGATCTTAGTAAATGGACATTAACTTTTATAATGCTAGCTGGACGTCTAGAAATCTTCACATTTATCGGCATTCTTACCCCTCATTTTTGGCGTAAGTAAATTTGGCTTATAACAAATGTTGAAAAAAAGTTGTGACGCTGTTATTATTGGAGGAGGACTAACGGGACTTAGTTTAGCGACCTACCTAAAGAAATTAGGACGTTCTGTAGTTGTTCTAGAACGTGATGTTCGTCTTGGAGGGCAAATTAGAACTCATCAGAGGGATGGCTTTATTTATGAAGCTGGTCCAAATTCAGGAATAATTTCAAGAGAGGAAGTTTATGACTTGATGAACTTGTTTTCTAATAAAGAGGATTTATTTCAGATAGCTAATAGTGAGGCTAAAAAACGCTTTATTCTAAAGGGGGAGCGTTTTCACGAGATGCCTTCAGGTGCTAAGTCTGCTTTTTGTACAAGCCTTTTCTCTTGGTCGGATAAGTTTCGTATTTTAGGAGAACCTTTTCGAGCTAAGGGGAAAGACCTTAACGAGAGTTTGAAAGATTTAGTTATTCGTCGCTTAGGTCGATCTTATTATGATTATGCTGTTGATCCTTTTATTGGGGGTATTTATGCTGGAGATCCATCTAAACTTGTTACACGTTTTGCTCTCCCCAAACTTTATAATTTAGAAGCAAAGCACGGTAGTTTTATTCGTGGGGCTATTGCTAAGATGGCAGAGCAGCCCAAGGAGGGCTACGTCAAGCCAAGTAAGGAGATTTTTTCTACTAAAGGAGGGTTGTCAACACTTATCGAAGGCTTGTCTTCCTTGTTAGATGAGAATGAAGTTATTCTTGAAGCTGATATTAAATCAATCGCTTATCACGGAGCTAATTCTTGGTGTACTCAGGTAAAAACTCCAAGGGAAGAATTAATAATTGAAAGTTCAAAGCTAATCTCGACTGTCCCGACCTACAACCTTGATAATTTATTTCCATTCTTAGATAAAAGTTTTTTCGATGCTGTTCATCAACTCGTTTATGCCCCTGTTATTCAAATAGCTTTAGCTTATAAGCAAGCACCAAATATTAACTTTCATGGTTTTGGAGGACTAATGCCTTCTTGCGAAGAGCAAGATATTTTAGGAATTCTAAACTTATCTGCGACCTTCTCGGAGCGTACACCTAAGGGAGGTTTGTTACTTTCTGCTTTTATGGGAGGTTTACGTAAGCCTGAATTACTAGATTATTCTGATGAAGATATTTGTACTATTCTTTTTAGTCGTTTAGAACGGTTTTTAGGTTTGAAACAAGCTCCAGACATAACAGAAGTTTTTCGCTATGAAAAGGCAATCCCTCAGTATGGTGCTTATATGGAAGATGTTTTAAGAGAGGTAAGTAGGATTGAGAAGGCTTATAAAGGATTGATCTTAGCAGGAAATTTACGTGATGGGATTGGTATCCCAGATAGGATTAAGCAAGCTGTTAGGATTGCAAAGAATTTAGGTTAAATTAACTGTGAAAAGATACAAAAAAGGCTGTACAATTGTGTACAGCCTTTTTTGTATCTTTATAAAATAACTCTTAGAAGTCTTCTTCTTCCCAATCAATCTCGAGATAGTCATCGAACTCATCCTCTTCCTCTTCTTTAATCTGATAAGATATGAGTTCATCATCATCATCCCATTCGAGTTGTTGAATGTCCATTGCCTTATGAACGATACGTTCTGCTTGGTGTTTAGTTTCTCTATTTAGCTCCTTCCAGAGAAGGTCTTTAAGTTCAACAAGCCCCATTTGAGCAACTGAAGAAATAAAGATAATTGGTAAACCTTCCGGTAGCTCCTCACGAAGCATCTCTTGAAGTTCCTCATCTATTAAGTCTGACTTTGTAATTGCTAAAACCTTACGCTTGTTCGCAAGATCCTCGTTATATTTACAAAGTTCATTCTTAAGAAGCTCGTATTCATCTGCAATATGTTCTGTATCTGCAGGAATCATAAAAAGTAGAAGAGCGTTTCGCTCAATGTGTCTTAGGAAACGTAAGCCTAAGCCTTTTCCCTCTGAAGCCCCTTCAATAATTCCAGGAATATCAGCCATAACAAAAGACTTGTTATCACGATAAGATACCATTCCTAGATTTGGTTCTAAGGTTGTAAAAGGATAGTTTGCAATCTTGGGCTTAGCTGCTGTAAGGACTGATAGTAGAGTTGATTTTCCTGCATTAGGTAAACCAACTAAACCAACATCTGCAAGCATCTTAAGTTGCATAATAATCATACGCTCCTGTGCCGGTTCTCCAGGTTGAGCATAGCGTGGAGCTTGATTAGTTGCAGTCTTAAAGTGGTTGTTCCCTTTACCTCCTTTACCTCCTTTGAGAAGCATTTCTGTTTGTCCGTCTTCGGTCAAGTCCATAATGAACTCTCCCGTTTCGGCATCATAAATTACGGTACCAATAGGTACTTCAATGGTAACATCTTGTCCGTCTGCTCCTGTAGAGCGACTACCACTTCCGTTTAATCCTGATGTTGCCATTATATGTCTATCATAACGTAGATGGAGTAATGTCCAATAGTTACGATTAGCTTTGACGTAAACGTGTCCACCACGTCCACCATCACCTCCGTCAGGTCCTCCCTTCGGAATATATTTTTCTCTTCTAAAATGCGAAGAACCTCTGCCCCCCTTTCCAGAGCGACAGTAGATCTTCACATAATCGACAAAATTTGATTCTGCCATAATTTATTTCAGTCCATCAATAACAGCAGAGATACGTTCTGTAATCTCAGCTAATGCACCTGAGCCTTGAATAGCAAAATGCAAGTTCTTCTTTGCATAGTATTCAGCTATAGGAGCTGTTTGTGCGTGATAAACACCAAGACGTTTCTTGATTGTTTCTAGGTTATCATCACTACGTCCACTCTCTGCACCACGCTTAACGAGTCTGTCGATAAGCTCTTCTTCTGCTACTTGTAGGTCAAGAACAGCGTGAACGCTTGTGTCAAGGCTCACAAATAGTTTGTCTAAAGCTTCAGCTTGTGCTACAGTACGAGGGAAGCCATCAAGGATAAGTCCCTTTTCGGGAGTATTTTCTTTCAGTAGTTGCTCAATAAGTCCAATAATTAGTTCATCAGGTACAAGTTGTCCTGCGTCCATATAAGACTTTGCTTGCTTACCAAGTTCTGTTTCATTCTTGATAGCTGCACGAAGCAAATCACCTGTAGAAATATGGTCAAAACCATATTTCTCAACAAGGAAAGCACTTTGAGTCCCTTTTCCAGAACCTGGTGCTCCAAAAATAATTAAGTTCAACATTTTTATTTTTTCTCTTTTAGATTATTCTACAATCTGATAAATATCTCTTAGCATACGTCCGTGATCATCAAAGTCAAGTCCATGCCCAACGATAAACTTCGTTTCAATTTCCATTGCGACATAGTCAGCTTTAATATCACATTTTAGAGCTTCAGGTTTGCTAAGCATAGATACGATAATAACTTCCTTAGCTCCGTCTTGTTCGTATTTTTCTTTCAGACATTTAAGGGTATAGCCAGTATCCACAAGGTCTTCAACAATAACCACTGTACGTCCCTTGATCGGTACGCCAACAGGCATAATCTCTTTAAGGGTATTAGTGCTTTGTGTTCCTTCATAACTTGAGTATCTTGCAAAGCGAACCTCATAAGCTTCGTCAAGAGCGTGACACAATTCTGATGCAAACATAAAAGCACCATTCATAATGCAAACAAATAAAGGATTTTCTTTCTCCTTCAAATCTGCTTTAAGTTTTTGTGCAACTCTCTCTACTGCTACTTGAATTTCTTCTGCAGACTTATATAGCTCAAACTGTCTTCCGTGTAGTGTAACTGTTTTCATCTTATTTGTTGAGTATGATGTTAAAATACAAAGATAGGATTTCTTGTTGAGAAAATGCTTATCTAAGCTAAATTATTCTTTTATATTAAATATGGGAGTTTTTATTTGCTGTCCTTTTCCAATGCATAGATAGGTGAAACCGTATTCTTGAGGCATTTTATCAAAAACGTTACGTCCATCAATTAATAGGGGAGTCCGAACGCTTTTCTTTAATACCTCCCACGAAGGCATTCGAAATTCTTTCCACTCTGTAACGTGGAAAATAGCTTCGACATCTAGAGAACAATCATAAATATCTCTTGCATAACGAACTTTATCTCCAAATATCGCTTTTGCCCCCTTCATCGCTATAGGGTCATAAACAGATATTATACAACCTGCATCCAAGAGTTGATTAATAAGGACAAGAGAGGTTGCATCTCTGAGATCATCTGTTTCTGGTTTAAAGGCAAGCCCCCATATGGCAACTTTTTTCCCTTTTAGTTTATTTTGATAATAGTTCCTGAACTTCTCAAATAGTATGTTTTTCTGAAGCCTATTTACTCGTTCTACTGCTTGGAGAATTTGCATAGCCTTACCTTGTTCTTGTCCTGTGTGGATCAGAGCATTGACATCTTTTGGGAAACAAGAGCCCCCATAGCCACAGCCTGCATAAAGAAATTTATCTCCAATACGTTGGTCTGAACCTATCCCTTGTCGTACCATATTAATATCTGCCCCAACTTTTTCACAAAGCATTGCTACTTCATTCATAAAACTGATACGTGTCGCTAGCATTGCATTGGCTGCATATTTAGTCATTTCTGCAGAAGCAATATCCATAAAAATAACTCTAAATTTATTTAGCAACATTGGCTTATAAAGACCTGTTATTAGCTCTTTAGCACGCTCACTATCAACTCCAACCACGACCCTGTCTGGTTTCATAAAGTCCTCAATAGCATTTCCTTCCTTGAGAAATTCAGGGTTAGATGCCATATCAAACTCAAGAGCAATATTCCGATTGTTTAGTTCGTTTTGGATTGTTTCTCTAATCTTTTCAGAAGAGCCAACAGGAACAGTACTCTTTGTTACTACGAGGCAATAGCTTTGTAGGTTTTGCCCAATCTCACGAGCAACGCTCATTACTTGACTAAGGTCTGCTGAACCATCTTCTTTAGGTGGAGTGCCTACAGCAATGAAAATAATCTGAATATCTGATAAAACTTCTGCAATAGAAGTTGCAAAATGTAGTCTGCCAGCTTTAATCCCTCTAAAGACTAATTGGTCAAGTGCAGGTTCATAGATTGGTATTATGCCTCTCTTGAGTCCCTCAATTTTTTCTTGATTAACATCAATACAATAGACTTCTGCCCCTAAGTCTGCAAAACAAGCAGCACTAACTAAACCGACATAACCAACACCAACTACAGCAATTTTCATCTTTGTAATTAATACTAAGGAGTTAGTAATTATTAATTCGAAGTCGGATAGCTTCAGCTACAGCGTTAAGTTCTTCCATTGAAGGCGTAGATTTTTTAGAGAAATCCATATCCCCAACGCTATGCAATGGAATAAGATGTATATGTGCGTGATTAACCTCTAACCCCACCACGGAGATGCCAACTTTGGGACAAGGAAATGCCTCTTGAATGGCTTTTGCGACTTTTTTGGAAAAAGCCATAATACCTGCAAGCTCATCATTGCTAAGGTCAAAGAAGTAATCTTCTTCTCGTTTAGGAATGACAAGGGTATGTCCTTTCTGAACAGGATTAATGTCAAGGAAAGCATAGAAGTCTTCTGTTTCTGCAATCTTGAAAGAAGGTATTTCTCCTTGAACAATCTTACTGAATATAGTTGCCATTGTTTTGTTGTTTGTATTTATAAGTCCTCTGAAAGACTGATCTCTTCTACTCTAAAACGTAGTGTACCAACAGGGACAACAATTTCGGCAGTTTCACCAACTTTTTTCCCAAGTAAACCTTTTGCAATAGGAGTTTCTACTGAAATCTTTCCTTTCTTACGGTCTGCTTCAGACTTTGATACAAGCGTATAAATAACCTCGTTTTCTGTTCCGTCCTTTTCAAACTTTGTTAGTCGCACTTTAGTAAGCATTTGTACAGCATCTGTCTTAATCTTACTCTCGTCAACAATACGAACATTGCTCAATGTTCCTTTTAATTGTGCAATTTTAGCTTCAAGCATTCCTTGAGCTTCTTTTGCAGCATCATATTCTGCATTCTCTGAGAGATCGCCTTTATCACGAGCCTCAGCAATTTGTTGTGATAGAGCTGGGCGTTGTACCGTTTCCATTTCCTTAATTTCGGCTAAGAGCTTGTCGTAGCCTGCTTGGGTCATATAGTTATATGCCATTTCAATTTATATTTTAGATTTCATTTATTTCTATTAAAAATAATAACCCAAAGTTTCTAAGCTATCTTAGACACCTTTGGATCAAATTTTATAGAGCTAATAACTATCTATGTTTTTAACTCTAGATACAAAGGTAAGTAATTTTATTCTATTTTGTAATCTCTGTCACTAATTCTCTCGTTTCTTTATTAAACAATAGAATGACTATGCTCTGAAAATAAAATAGCTGATTAGATATTCATAAGTTTTAGTTCCATTCTTCCAATTCTACTAATTTAGTAGTAGGGAAGTGATTGTTTAAGTAGGTCGCAAGGAAGTTAATACTATCATCTTCTATTATACTATCAATCTTGGGGTAGCGATTATAAACCAAATATTCAACCGAAATGTTTCTTGCCTTACAAATCTCAAGGCTTAAAAGAGTATGGTTAAGGCTTCCTAAACGACCAGAAGTAACTAAAGCAATGGGGTAGCCTTCATCTTGAATAAAGTCTATAGTGAGATAGTCTTCTTTTATCGGTACCATTAAACCTCCAGCACCTTCTAAAAGCACTAAATCATAGTTGTAACTATTGAGTAATAAGTCTGTTGCTTGATTCAATTTAGACAAGTCTATTTGCCTCTTGTCTATTTTTGCTGCAAGATGTGGTGAGGCTGGGTAAGAAAGAATAATTGGAGCTGTAGTATGATTTAGATCCTCTTCTTGAAATTTATCTCCTAATAATGCTCTATGTTGACTAATATCTTCAGAATATTCCTTGTTGCCAGTTTGGATCATTTTCTGAGATGTTACACGTAAACCTTGCTCTCTTATTTTTTTTATTAAAAAAGCTGTCGCATAGGTTTTACCTATGTTTGTGTCAATTCCACTAACAAAGAGCGTGTGAGTCTTTCGTTCTTTCATTAATTCTCTAATCGTTTAACTGATATAATATTATCTTCTTCTTTGAGCCTTACAAATAGTTTGCGAAGCATATCTAAACTAGGAATATCTATGTCAAATTGACTTTCAAAGACTCCATCATTTGTTGTTACGTTTACAGTTTTGATTTGCAAACTCAGCTGATTAGAAATGATATTACAGATAGTTCCCAATAATCCTTTGCTATCAACGCCACTAATAAAGATACTTGTTAAGAAGGCTTTTACCTCTTGACCAGCCCACATAACAGACAATAACCTGTCCCCTTGGGTACTCTTAATTTGCATTGCTCTAGAGCAGGAACTTCGATGAACATAAACCTGTCCATTTTTAGTAATAACTCCAGTGATTTCATCACCTAAGATAGGTTTACAACAAGAGGCTAATAAGTAATTTGCTTGAGCATTTTTAACCTCTAATTGATAGACTTCTTTTTTATTAATAGGAGTTGCAGGCATAGATGTTTTAGGAATAGTATTTTCTTGTTTACTTGCCCTAGAGATATAAGCAATGATTGCTTTAATATTTAGAGCATTCCCTTCTTGAGCAACAGCTTTTTCTATTTTATTGAGATCTTCGTCTATCTTAATCTCATCACTCCCTAGATTAATATATAATTCATCAGGGGTGTTGACGCCATAAAAGTGCGTGAAGTTGTCTATCAAAGCCTTGTCTGGTTTAATTCCGTACTTACTAATTGTTGTAAGAAATATTTCTTCTCCTTTTAGACAAATAGCTTTCTGGAGTCGTCGTAAAGTTGCTTGAATTTTAATTTTTGCATTTGGAGTAACAACTGTTTCAATCCAAGAGGGTTCGCATCTAACTTGGTCTGTGATGTTAACAATCTCAATTTGGTCGCCACATTTAAGCTTATGGTTGCAAGGGTAGAGTTTGTGATCTATCTTAGCTCCCATACATTCATCTCCAAGACCACTATGAACAGCATAAGCAAAGTCTAAGACCGTTGCACCAAAAGGAAGATGAATCTCTTCTCCCTTGGGTGTGAAAACATAGATGTCATTCGCATATAAACTAGCCTTGAAATTATCCAAAAACTCGGTAGCACTACTATCTCTGTACTGAAGAATATCTCTCATTTGAGCGAGTAGTTCAACCATAATAGCATCTTCTCCTCCTTTATCCCCATCTTTATATCGCCAATGTGCAGCTAACCCTTGTTCAGCAATATCGTGCATTCTACGGCTACGAATTTGTATCTCAATTTGATGTTTTGATGGTAACATCACTGTTAGATGTAGAGCTTGATAACCATTAGGTTTGGGTCTTATTAACCAATCACGAAGCCTATCTTGTCGAGTTTGATAGGTCTGCTCAACATAGGCTTGGATTTGACGACAAATTAGGATTTCATCACTAAAACGTTTGGCATCAAATATAATTCGCACGGCAAATATATCAGCCATTTCTTCAAAAGAAATTTGTTTACGTCGCATTTTTTGAGATATTGAGTAAACGCCTTTCAGTCGATAGGTTAATTCAAAGTTGAGCTTGCTCTCTGTTAGCTTCTCTCGCAATGGTTCGACTAAGTCGTGAAAGAAAACTTCTATTCCATTTTCATATTTAAGAAGCTTTTGAGATATTTCTTCATATCTCTCTGGCTGGTCATATTTGAAACTTAAATTTTCTAGTTCTGATTTAATGGTATACAAGCCTAAACGATGAGCAAGAGGGGAAAAGAATTCTAAGGTTTCTCCTGCAATCTTTTTCTGCTTATTAAGAGGCATCGAACCTAAAGTTCTCAGATTATGTAGACGGTCTGCTATCTTTATCAACACAACTCTAGGGTCATCGTTCATTGTTAAGACAAGACGACGGAAATTTTCAGCTTGAAGAGATTTATCCTTTCCAATAACTTTATCCCCTTTAATTTTAGTCAAGCCATCTACAATCTCTGCAATCTTTGGAGAAAAAAAATGTTCAATGTTCTCGACGGTATAATCAGTATCTTCTACTACATCGTGTAGTAAAGCACAGCAGATGGAGGTCGAGCCAAGTCCCATCTCTTGGCAAACAATACGAGCAACAGCTATAGGGTGATGAATGTAGGGTTCTCCACTCTTACGGCGTGCTTTGTCGTGAGCTTTTTTAGCAAAAGAGAAAGCTGTTCGTATGCGTTGCTCCTTTTTGCTATGCTCAGATTGCATATAAATAGCTAACAACTCTTTAAAGGCTTCGTTGATAGCACTTTCTTCTTGTGGCGTAAAATCAATTTTTTTCATTGTATCTGAAGTTTAAAGTAAAGTGCCTATAGGGTAATAAATAAATATGAGTTGTAGGCAATAAATAACAATAACAACATTGCACCTTCCCAACGATTAATAATATTCTTACCAAAGAAAACACCAAATATATATAGGGCTAAAGTTGATAAAATTAACATTGCAAGATCAATACTACTAATATCTAGGATAAGAAAAGGGGATACGCTGGCTGTAACTCCCAAAATGCAGAAGATATTAAATATTCCCGAGCCGACAACATTTCCCATCGCTAATTCAGGTTCTTTTTTTAGAGCAGCTACGATAGCTGTTGCTAATTCGGGCAAAGATGTGCCTAGAGCAACTAAGGTTAGACCTATAATACCTTCTTTAACGCCTAACTTTGTCGCAAGATTAACTGACGAACTAACAAAAAGATCCCCTCCCCATACAAGACCAAATAGACCTAGTGAAATAAAAATTATTAACCAATATAGTGGGCGTATTTTTTTCTCTTCTAATTCTTTTGTGGCACTTTCTTTTACTCCTTCGGCGTAAGGTGCTGTGCGTTTCTTTGCTATAGAAAAACTATAAATAAGGAATATCAAGAAAAAGCCTAATAGGGTAAGACCTTCTCCTCGACTTAAACTTAAAATATCTTGTTCAAATCCAAAGATATTATCTAATACCATAAAAGTCAAAATGACAGAGGCAAGTAGTAATAGGGGAATTTCTTTTTTTATTGTACTTCTCTTGATACTTAATGGAGTAATCATTGCAGTTACTCCAATAACAGCAAGATTGTTAAATATATTGCTTCCAGTAGCATTTCCTAAGGCAATATCAGCACTCCCTTTAAGAGCAGAACTAAGGCTTACTACAAGTTCAGGTGCTGATGTCCCAAAAGCTACAATGGTGAGTCCAACAACAAGAGGACTCACCCCAAAGCGACGAGCTAAGCCAACTGCGCCATCTGTTAGCAAATTTGCTGCTCCTAGAATGATAGCTATTGAAACTATAAAAAGGATAATATCAAGTAACATATGTTTTTTATATCTAGAGATTTCAATTCTGTAAATAAAAAGAGTAAATTGAATAACAAAAATAGTATATATTCTCCAAGTAAAAAAGAGGTAAAGGAGAAGTCTTGCCTTATTAAGGTATTATCTTTCTCTTTTTTAGGATGAAATTACTCTAGTGGGAATGAAATAAGGGATTTCTAGATAATACTAGAATTAAGCATAATAAACCACGTGCTGCTGAAGTGAAAACTCCTAAAAACAGGATTTGAGGGTTTCTCCATCTTTGTAATCCGTTTGCTCAAAGAACTGCGGCCCGCCATCGAAAAGAGAACACTACCTCGGTTTTCTTTTATGTACTGAGTCCCCTTAGCAAACACGTGGTATTATTCCTTCTACAAGCAAAGATAGGCAACATTAATGAAAACTCCAAAATAGATATAGGTTTATTTTTTTTAGCTTACTCTAAAGTTAAGAGGAATATGAAAGTTTTTGCGAAACAAAGCCAACGTTTTGTTGCCAAGTCGTTATCTTTGGGTAAGCTAGGTAAATAAAAAGCAAAACAGCGAAAAGGATAAATTTAGTGTCATATTTTTTTGCTTAGATTATGTGGCTAATTGCATAGCAGTCAGACCATCATAAATAAGTAATTTTGTCAAAAATAAAATTATGAAGCAAGAAAAGTTAAAGCTCTTGTTCTTCCTTAACGTCAGTTCAGTCTAAGAAACATCTGTTATAGTACCTAATTATGAGAAGGTTAAGTAACTCTCCCTTTGAAGGGAGAATAAAAGCTTGCCCAGCCAAAAAGGCTAAGGGCAAGCTTTTCTATGTGTATGCTTCTATAAAAGAGAAGCTATCTTTAACGCTTAGTTGCGAGCGAATGGGCGAACAACAAAGCCGAAAACACGGCCGCCATTGCCGATGTTCATGTGAGAACTGAAGAAGTCCCAACAGAACGCGTCGTACCAGTTGTGGAGATTAACAGACCAACGGTGCCCGCTAATACCCAAGTAAGACAAGTTTGTAGCAGAACCACCAAATTCATTATACTTACGGTTGATATAGCCATAAGCCGGGAAAACGCGTTCTACGCTATTATTGATGTCAAAGAATGCTTCCTTAGCAATATCATTTGCTAGAGACTTACCTGAGTTCTGTGTAAGCATTACATTCTTAATAATCAAGCGAGAACCACCATTACTAGCGTCGCCTTGTTTATATTCATAACGCCAAGCAGACTCATATTTTGTGCCGATAAAACGCTTTGCATAAGTTACGTAGTTGCCACTACCTAGGCCAA